>ERZ1643246.481-NODE-481-length-51297-cov-69.872409_pt1 | contig 51297 bp, 60 predicted proteins | sample MGYA00579265_ERZ1643246 | MGnify/ENA primary metagenome ERZ1643246 (study PRJEB29033, sample SAMEA4952261) | chicken gut metagenome | biome: Broiler Chicken; feature: Gastrointestinal Tract; material: Caecum | place: Ireland | collected 2018 | study: Broiler... | reverse complement strand
CCTTTTTCGCAGATTGCACACTTTGCCATGATTGCACCTCCTTGATATAAACTTGAGCCGCCATATACGCAGACCCACAACATAGGTTATTTTATCAGAAATAAATGAATTTTGCAAGCGCTAAAAATAAATTTTACAGGTTTTTATTTTTATATTTCAATTTATGTCAAAATCGGTTATACTCATATTAATTCAGTATGTCCTTCTGTAGGAATATTGAGAAATCTGCAGTGAAGGGAGCGTAAGACATGAAAGGTCGTGTGAACACAGGATTGGGAGAGGTTGTCATCAATACGGATGTTATCGCCACCTATGCCGGAAGCGTTGCGGTCGAGTGCTTCGGCATTGTGGGAATGGCAGCGGTCAACATGAAAGACGGGCTGGTAAAATTACTCCGGAAGGACAGCATCAAGCACGGCATTAATGTAACCATCAGCGACAATAAGATTTCACTGGATTTTCATGTCATTGTGGCATACGGCGTCAGCATTTCCGCGGTGGCAGACAATCTGATCGGAAACGTGAAATATAAACTGGAGTTGTTTACGGGAATGGAAGTAGACCGCGTCAGAATCCTGGTGGAAGGCGTGCGCGTTATAGACTGAGTTTAGAGGAGGAAACCTGTTGTGTCAGCAAATAAGATAGATGCTGCCCTGCTTGCCAGAATGTTTCTGGCAGGAGCAAAAAATCTGGAATCAAAAAAAGAATGGATCAATGAACTGAATGTTTTTCCGGTTCCTGACGGGGACACGGGAACCAATATGACCATGACCATCATGTCAGCGGTAAAAGAGGTTCAGGAACTGGAGAAGGTTACGGTAAAAGACCTGTCAAAAGCCATTTCTTCCGGTTCTCTGCGGGGGGCCAGAGGAAATTCCGGAGTGATCCTGTCCCAGCTCCTCCGGGGCTTTACAAAGGCGATCCGGGATCATGAATCCATTGACGCGGGACTTTTGGCCGCAGCCGCTCAAAAGGCAGTGGAAACCGCGTATAAGGCTGTCATGAAGCCCAAGGAGGGCACTATCCTCACAGTGGCCAAGGGCGTAGCCGAGAAAGCGGCGGAGCTTGCGGAAAAAGAGACAGAGCTGGAAGAATTTCTGGGAAACGTCCTTGACCATGCCAGACAGGTCCTGGAACAGACTCCGGAGATGCTGCCTGTTTTAAAAGAGGCCGGCGTAGTGGATTCCGGCGGCCAGGGCCTGGTAACTGTTCTGGAGGGCGCCTATGATGCCTTTTTGGGAAAAGAAGTTTCCATGGATTTTTCCCTGTCCGGGGAAAAGAAGGCGGAAAAACCGGCGGAGACCCTGCAGCTTTCCGAGGCAGATATTAAATTCGGATACTGCACAGAGTTTATTATCCTGCTTTCAAAGGCCCTGACGGAGGCAGAGGAGCAGGCTTTTAAAGACTATCTGATGTCTATCGGTGATTCTGTAGTGGTGGTGGCGGACGAAGAGATCGTAAAGGTACATGTACATACCAACGACCCAGGCCTTGCCATTCAGAAAGCCCTTACCTTCGGGGAACTGACCCGCATGAAGATCGACAATATGCGGGAAGAGCACCACGAAAGAGTGATCCGGAACGCTGAAAAAGCGGCCCAGGAGCAGAAAAAAGAGGAAGCGGCGCCTGACCAGCCGCTGAAGGAGGTGGGATTTATCGCTGTTTCCGTGGGAGACGGATTTGGCGAGATCTTCAAGGGCCTGAATGTGGACTATCTCATCGAAGGCGGACAGACTATGAATCCCAGCACCGAGGATGTGCTCAACGCCATCGAGCAGGTTCCCGCGAAAAATATTTTTATCTATCCGAACAACAAAAATATCATTCTTGCCGCCAACCAGGCGGCGGGTCTGAGCAAGGAAAAGAAAATCCTGGTCATTCCCACAAAAACCATTCCCCAGGGGATCACGGCCATCATTAACTATGCCCCGGAAAAGTCCGCGGAAGAAAACGCGGCTGTCATGAACGAAGTGATCAAAACCGTCCGGACCGGGCAGATCACCTACGCGGTGCGGGATACGCACATCGATGACAAGGAAATCCGCCAGGGCGATATTATGGCTGTCGGCGATGAGGGAATTGTTGCCGTTGGACAGGATATTCTGGAGGTGTCCCTGGAGACAGTGGACGCTATGATGAAAAAAGACGCGGAACTGGTCAGCATTTACTACGGCCAGGGATTCAGCGCGGAGGATGCCGAGAAATTGGCGGATCTGGTTTCGGAAAAATATCCGGACTGTGATGTGGAGGTGAACGAGGGCGGCCAGCCGGTCTATTACTGTATCCTTTCAGTGGAGTAGAGGGCTGGATTTCCTGAAATTATGCATGAAGAATCGCTGAAGACCTTAAAGGGAATCGGTGATAAGACGGAGCGGCTGTTTCAAAAGGCAGGTATCTGCAATCTGGATCAGCTGCTCTGTTATTATCCCAGAGATTACGACAGCTACGGGCCGCCAAAGGCCTGCAAAGACCTGCTGCCCGGCGAAAAAAACGCGGTAAAGGGGCGGATCCTGCGCAGCCCGGAGATGAAAAGAACGGGACGGGGCACAGTCACTATCCTGAATCTGCAGGATGAAACCGGAGGCCTGCAGATCAACTGGTTTCATATGCCTTTTCTCTGCCGGTCCCTCCGCAGAGGGGAAACCTATATTTTTCGGGGAAAAGTCCTGGAAAAGAAGGGACGGCGCGTAATGGAGCATCCGGAGATTTTTACTCCGGAGCAGTACAGCCTGCGGGATGGCCGGATGCAGCCCGTCTACGCCCTGACGGCCGGTCTTTCCGGCAACACAGTGGCAAAAGCTGTGCGGCAGGCCCTGGAACGCAGAGGGCTTGTTCAGGATTACCTGGCGGAAAAAATAAAAAAGGAATGCGGGCTGTGCGATATCAATTTTGCTGTGGAAAATATCCATTTTCCGGAAAACGCCGATGCTTTGGCGGCAGCCAGAAAACGGCTGGTATTCGATGAATTTTATTTGTTCCTGCTGGGGCTGTACCGTCTTCGGGACAGGATCGAGGCGGTGGAAAACAATTATCCCATGAAGGCAGTGTGGAAGACTGAGGAGATCATCGAAAATCTTCCTTACCGCCTGACCGGAGGGCAGATCCGTGTGTGGAATGAAATAGAAAGAGATCTGAAGGGAAGAAAGCTCATGAACCGGCTGATCCAGGGGGACGTGGGAAGCGGAAAGACGATCCTGGCTTTTCTGGCCATGGTGATGGCAAAAGAAAACGGATATCAGAGCGCCCTGATGGCTCCCACGGAAGTGCTGGCTGCCCAGCATTTTGATACGATCCGAAAGCTGCTGGAAGAAAATCAGATTTCGGATGCCGGGCCGGTGCTTCTGACAGGAAGCTGTACGGCGGCGGAGAAAAGGGAGATTTATGAAAAAATCCGTACCGGCAGGGCCAGAATGATCATCGGCACCCACGCTCTGATCCAGGAGGCGGTCCGGTACCGGGAGCTTGCGCTGGTAATTACAGACGAACAGCACAGATTCGGCGTGCGCCAGCGCCTGATGCTGACGGACAAAGGGCAGCAGCCGAATGTCATAGTCATGAGCGCTACGCCGATCCCGAGAACCCTGGCAATGATCCTGTACGGGGACCTGGATATTTCCGTGCTGGACGAGCTTCCGGCAAAGCGGCTGCCGGTGAAAAACTGTGTGGTGGGCCCTTCATTCCGTCCCAGCGCCTGGCATTTTATACAGAAGGAAATCGACGCGGGCCATCAGGCCTATGTCATCTGCCCGATGGTGGAGGAGAGTGAAGAGCTGGACTGCCAGGATGTTCTCTCCTACGCGGAAAAACTGAGAAAGGCATTCCCGGACACGGTGCGGATCGAACCGCTGCACGGACAGATGAAGCCGGCGGAGAAGGCCGGGATCATGGAAGCGTTCGCGGAGAACCGGATCCAGATCCTGGTTTCCACTACCGTAGTGGAAGTGGGAGTCAATGTCCCGAACGCCACTGTTATGATGGTGGAGAACGCGGAGCGCTTCGGACTGGCCCAGCTCCATCAGCTCCGGGGGCGGGTGGGGCGCGGAGACAGCCAGTCTTACTGTATTTTTATGCAGGGGGATGAAAAAAAAGAGACCTCCAGGCGGCTGGAGATTTTACAGCGTTCCAATGACGGATTTTATATAGCGGAAGAGGATCTGAAACTTCGGGGACCGGGGGATCTGTTCGGCCTGCGCCAGAGCGGCCTGGCGGAATTCCGGATCGCGGATATCTACCGGGACGCGGCTGTATTGATGGAAGCGGGACGCAAAGCCAGAGAAACGGCGGCTTTGGATCCGGAACTGGAACTTCCGGAAAATTGCCGGCTGAGACAGGTTTTAGAGGACTATGCGGCACGTCAAATTGATGGCATTGGACTTTGAATATTCAATAAAACTGGTTGAAACTGACAAAGTTGCAGAGATTTTTGGCGATCGCCTTGCAATAAATCGGGAAAAAGCGTATGATATGAAAGAAAATTATAAGAATAATAATTCACGTATAAACGTGGGAGGAGTGTGTAACATGGTAGAAAAAAAATCACCAGTTGCAGCAGTCAAGGCCGAGGAAAAGAAGACATCTGTGGAATCTGTAAAAGCAACCGTAAACACAAAAAAAGCGGAAGAAGTAAAAGAAGCGCCGAAAGCCGCGCCGAAGGCTGAAGAAAAAGAGACGGTTAAAAAGGCGCCGGCCAAGAAAGTTATTGAGAAGAAACCCGCAGCAAAAAAAGCAGCGGTGAAAAAAACAGTAGAAAAGAAACCGGAGACGGAGAAAGCAGCTGAGGCAAAAGAGCCTGTTTCTTCTGTGATCCTTCAGTATGCCGGCAGAGAAGTCCAGGCGGACGACTGGACCCGCAGGGCAAAAGAGATCTGGAAGGAAGCCGGAAAGCCGGAAGCGGAGATCAGGGACATCAAATTGTATGTAAAGCCTGAGGAAAACATGGTATATTACGTGATCAATGAAGATATGACAGGAAGCTTTGAACTGTAAACCAGCGAAAGCAAAGAGGCCGCCGCACGGTCACTGTGCAGGGCCTCTTCTTTGTTGTTTCAGATTTTTAATACTGCTGGCCGGTTCCGCCGGACATCTGGCGTTCCTGTGCTTCTATCATCTTTTTGACCATATAGCCGCCGACCGATCCGTTCTGTTTGGAAGTCAGGTTGCCGTTGTATCCGTCAGAAAGCGGAACACCCAGCTCACTTGCAACTTCAAATTTAAAACGGTCCATAGCTCCTTTTGCTTCCGGTACTGCAGTCGTATTAGATGAACGTTTCGCCATTTTCATACGCCTCCTTTGTTTTCTTTTTCGGTGTTAGTGTAACTTTGATTTCGTTACAGTGCTAGTATATGAGAAACAGAGGATATTAAACTGGAAGTTTTTGCATGGATTTGTGGCGTTTACAGTAAAGTGTATAAAATGCCGAAAATAATTGCGAAATTTTTAGCAATTTGTTATAATGGATTTTAGCGTGAGGTGTATAGGAGGGGAAGAATTCCATGAATGTCGGCATTATTGCACATAACAGTAAAAAAAGTCTGATTGAAGATTTCTGCATTGCCTACAAGGGCATTTTGATAAAACATGAAATATACGCCACGGGAACCACAGGAAGAAGGATCGAGGAAGTGACCAACCTCCGGGTCCACAAATTTCTTGCAGGCAGCGTGGGCGGAGATAAACAGTTTACGGAAATGATCGAGAGGGGAGACATGGATATGGTGATCTTCTTTTACAATCCTGCCATGATCGATCCCAAGGAACCGGATGTCTATCAGATTGTCCGCTGCTGTGATCAGTACAATATCCCGGTGGCCACCAACATCGCCACTGCGGAATCACTGATCCTGGGCCTGGACAGAGGCGATCTGGAATGGAGAGATCAGCTCCGCGAATAGAATTGAGGACGAATAACATGAGAGTGATTGCCGGAAAGTGCCGGAGTCTTCCTCTGAAGACGGTGCCGGGCACAGATACCCGTCCTACAACGGACCGGATCAAGGAGACTCTTTTTAATATGCTGAATCCCCGGATTCCGGGATGCCGTTTTCTGGATCTTTTCGGCGGAAGCGGCGCCATTGGCATCGAGGCTCTGAGCCGGGGAGCCAGGTTCTGCTGTTTTGTGGAGCAGAACCGGAAGGCGGCGGCATGTATCCGCGATAATTTAAAATTTACAGGTCTTGAGTCACAGGCGGAGGTGTGGGTCATGGATGCCCGCCAGGCGGTAAAAAGACTTAGAGATCAGGAACCTTTCGGTATTATTTTTATGGATCCCCCATATGGAAAAGGGTTGGAGCGGGAAGCGCTGGAGTGCCTGGAGGGCGCGGCCTGCGTGGATCAAGATACGCTCCTGGTCGTGGAGGCTTCTCTGGACACAGAGTTTAGCTGGGTGGAGAAAACAGGTTTTAAGGTTGCCAGGATCAAAAAATATAAAACCAATGCCCATCTGTTTCTGATGCGCAGGGAAGAGGAGAATACATTATGAGAACAGCTGTATACCCGGGAACCTTTGACCCGGTCACCTTTGGACATCTGGATGTGGTCCGCAGAGCGGCGGAGCTTTTTGACGAGGTCATCATCGGCGTATTGAATAATTCCGCAAAAACTCCGTTGTTTTCTGAGAAAGAACGTGTTAATATACTTAGGAAAGTAACTGAGGATATCCCGAATGTGAAGGTAAAACCTTTCAGCGGGCTGTCCGTGGACTTTGCCAGGGCCTGCGGCGCAAAGGTGATCGTAAGAGGACTGCGTGCCATTACCGACTTTGAATATGAGCTGCAGATGGCGCAGACTAACCGGATTTTGGCTCCGGATATTGATACGACTTTTCTGATCACTTCGCTGGAGTACGCCTACCTGAGTTCCACAACGGTAAAGGAAGTGGCTGCTTTCGGCGGAGATATCCATAATTTTGTGCCTGAATACGTAGCCCAGGAGATTCGCAGGAAATACCAGGCGGTCAGCGGTTCAGCCGGGCAGGGCGAGTAGAATGTGATAAGGAGAAAATAACATGAGCAGCAGCAGAATTGAGCAGATCATCGAGGAAATTGAAGAATTTGTGGAGAGCTGCCGGTATCAGCCGCTTTCCACAACTAAGATTGTTGTAAATAAAGAGGAACTGGAGGAGCTTCTGAGGGAACTGCGTCTGAAGACGCCGGATGAGATCAAGAGATATCAGAAGATCATCAGCAACAAAGATGCGATCCTGGCGGACGCCCAGTCCAAGGCGGACAACATTATCGCGGAGGCTCAGGCCCATGCCAAAGAACTGGTAGAGCAGACCGCCATTATGCAGCAGGCATACGCGCAGGCTACAGAGACGGTAAACGCGGCAAACCAGCAGGCCCAGGGGATCCTGGATTCCGCTCAGCAGGATGCCAACAACATCCGCATGAGCGCGATTTCCTACACGGATGATATGCTGGCCAACCTGTCCCAGATCATGGGAAATACTCTGGCAGACGTGGGAGAGCGCTACAGCAGTTTTATCGGTTCTCTGCAGAGCTGCTATGATATCGTCAACAAGAACAGAAGCGAACTGGCTCCCCAGCAGCAGAGCGTGCCGGAGGAGGCAGTGCCGGAATCTCAGCCGGAGCCGGAAGAGCCGGTCTTCGATGAAGATGATTTAGACGACGGCGAAGAAGAGTAAGGTGAAGGCGGCGGCCAGGGCTGCCTGCAGCAGTTTTCCCTTCAGATAGAGGGAGAGAGGCAGGCCGGTGCCCTGGATCATGCCTGCGGTCTGGGCTGCTGTGGAAAGGCCTCCAAAGGACAGGCCGGCCAGCAGCAGGGTCATCCCTAGGGGCTTGGGAAAAGGCGCGCTGAGAAGGAGGCTTGTGCCGGAGGAGATTTCCAGGATCATGGAGCAGACCGGTGACAGAAGAGGAAGACCCGCGGAAAGGGTCCTAACTGCTTCAGCGCAGACAGAAAAAAGGATAATGTATCCTCCAAGCTTTAAGATTACCTGACAGCCGTCCATAATAGAGGCGTCCAGAAGCTCTCCCGGAGAGCGGAGCGTGGATGCCTTTTTTTTAGGCTTTTTTCCGGGCGTATATCCGGGGCGGGATCTTCCCCGGATCAGAAAAAACGCGGCGGCGGCAGCGCCGTAGTAGATGCCTGCCGCCAGCGGCATCCACCCGGGATCAGGGAGCAGAGAACGGACGTATCCGGCGAGAAACGCCGGGCTGACATGATTGGAGACACACAGGAGCAGGCGCGCTTCCCGCTGGCTGATACTGTTCTCCCGCAGGAGAGCGGCTGTGGTCCTGGCGCCCATGGGAAATCCGCACAGAACACCCAGGACCAGGGCATAGGTTCCCGCCCCGGAGAGTCCGGGAAAGACACGGCAGATTTTGTCCGCTTTCTGAAGCAGAGGAAGAAGCGCGCCGGAGGTAACCAGCAGTCCGGACAGGATGATAAAGGGCAGCAGTGTGGGAAGAACCGTATGAAACCACAGATCCACGCCTCTAGCCGAGGCCTGGAGAGCTTCCCGGGGAAAGATCAGCAGATAGACCAGCAGGCAGATCAAAAGAAAAATGAAAAGCTTTTTATTCATGAGCGCTCCAGCCTGTTTTAATTATCTATATGCCTTGCTTTTTTAAATTAGGTGTGCAAAAATAGAACAATATCATGACGCCGCCTCAGGCCGCGCCAAAAAGGAGGGACAAATAAAATGAATGCTTTGGGAGAACTTTATCCAAACCGGGTTTTCCACTATTTTCAGGAAATCAGCGGGATTCCCAGAGGATCAGGACATACAGATAAAATAAAAGAATACCTGCTGAATTTCGCCGGGGAACACGGATTTTCTGCGGCTGGCGATGCGGCGGGCAATGTTGTGATCAAAAAGCCGGGAACGGCCGGATACGAAAATTCGCCGACAGTGATCCTTCAGGGGCATTCTGATATGGTCTGCGAAAAAGTTCCGGGGTCTTCCCATGACTTTCTCACAGAGGGTCTGCAACTGAAGGCAGAGGGAGACTATCTTTTTGCCGAGGGCACCACTCTGGGCGGAGACGACGGCATTGCGGTAGCTTATATCCTGGCGATCCTTGAGAGCACCACGATCCCGCATCCGCCCCTGGAGGCAGTGATCACCGCGGATGAGGAAATAGGGCTTCTGGGAGCGGCAGCTTTGGATCTGTCCGGGCTGGAGGGCAGGATCCTGATCAATCTGGATTCGGAAGAAGAGGGCCATCTGCTCTGCGGGTGCGCAGGGGGAATGACGGAAGAGTGCAGGATCCCCATGCGCTTCGGAGCTGTGTCCGCTCTCTGGTATGAGGTCAGGATTTCCGGACTTTTAGGCGGCCATTCCGGCAGCGAGATCCATAAAAACAGGGCAAATTCCAATCTGCTGGCGGGAAGGCTTCTTTATCGGCTGGGGCGGCAGATGGAGTTTGTATTGTCGGAACTTTCAGGCGGCACAAAGGACAATGCCATTCCCAGGGAAACCAGGATGCTGATCGGTGTAGACAGCGAAGACGCGAAGACACTGGAGGAAACCGTGGGGACGATAGAGAGGGAATTTCAGAAAGAATACCGGGGCTGCGACGAGGGCATTACTGTCACCGCGGAGGCCAAAGGGGCGGGAACCCAGCCGGCGCTGCATCCCACCAGCCTTCAAAAAGCTGTTTTTTTCCTGATGAATGTGCCGAACGGCGTGGAAAAAATGAGCGGAGAGATTCCGGGCCTGGTGGAGACTTCCAGCAATCTGGGGATCTTAAATCTGAAGGGACAGGAACTGGCGGCATCTGTCAGTGTCAGAAGTTCCATAGGAAGCGCCAAGACAGCTGTAGGGGACAGGATCTGCTATCTCACCGAATTTCTCGGCGGAGACTGCCATACAGAAGGGGCGTATCCTGCCTGGGAATTTAAAGGGGATTCTCCTCTGAGAGATAAAATGACTGCCGTATATCGGGATATGTACGGCACAGAACCTGTGACGGAGGTGATTCACGCCGGCCTGGAATGCGGACTGTTTTACGATGGGATTCCGGGGCTGGACTGCGTGTCATTGGGGCCGGATATTCTGGATATTCACACGACGGAAGAAAAACTTTCTATTTCATCCGCGGGAAGAGTCTATGAATATCTGCTGAGGGTGCTTCAGGAACTGAAATGACAAAGGCCTCTTTTTTACCCTTCCGCCAGTCATAGAGCCGGATCCGGCCGCGTAAAATAAAAGGACTGCAATGGGTTCCGGAGGTCGGTATGAAGCGGCGGGGAATGATCTATTTTTTACTGCTGGCAGCGGTTCTGTGTCTGACGCTGGTGTTTAAAAGTTTTCTGGACGGTCTGGCGGCGGCCGGCCGTTTGTCTGACAGCGCCGTGGAATCCGATCAGTTCCGTAAGCAGGAAATTTCCGCGGAATCCTTTGCGAAGATCCGGGAGTTCGCGGAAGCGCAGGGAGAGGATCTCTGGGAAGTTATGTCCGTGTTTATGGCGGCCGGCCGTTTTTCTCTGGAAGATCCGGGGGAGATCAAAACAGAAAATTATCAGCGGTACAGGTCAGCCCTTAAGCGCTGGCGGCCCGGGGCCTTTTCCGCGGTGCAGAAGGCTTACCGGGCTGTGTGGTCGGATGTGGAGTGTATGCCGGTGCGGGACGCGGGAAGGGGCCTTACAGAGATCAGCTTTGAGGACGGATGGATGGACGCCCGAGGAGAAAAGGCGGAAAGATCCCACGAGGGAACAGATATTTTCTGCCGGGAAGAGGACAAAGAGACCCAGGCGGCCAGCGGAGTTTATCCGGTGGTGAGCATGACGGACGGCTATGTGGAAAAGGTGGGCTGGCTGACCCTGGGCGGGAACCGGATCGGTATCCGCAGTGATTCCGGAGGATATTTTTACTATGCCCACCTGTCGGACTATGCCAGGGACTTTCAGATCGGCGAGAGGGTAAGGGCAGGGGAACTGCTGGGATTTATGGGGGACACCGGGTACGGCCCCCAGGGGACCAGCGGCAGGTTTCCGGTGCATCTGCATCTGGGCATTTATTTTGACACGGAGGAGGGGAAGGAGATTTCCGTTAATCCCTATCCGCTGCTTCGTGTTCTTGACATTACGTGAGAATCGTGTAAACTGTTCAATTAGAAAGAATACATGTATAGGGGAGAAGTACCATGGATATTTTATTGTGGCATAAACTTCTTGGGCCGTATGAACTGGCTGTGCAGGAACTGGTGCTGAAGTTCCGCCATGTAAAAAAAGAGTATCAGGATCGGGGAATGTACTGTCCGATTGAAAGCGTGGAAGGACGCGTCAAGACGGTCAGCAGCATTCTGGATAAAATGAAGCGGAAAAATATACCCATGGATCAGCTGGAGGAGCTGGTGGAGGATATTGCCGGAGTGCGGATCATCTGTCAGTTTGTGGAGGATATCGAGAAGGTATCCCGGATGATCGAGGAGCGCTCTGACATTGAAGTACAGTACGAAAAAGATTATGTGAAACACATGAAGGAGAGCGGGTACAGGAGTTATCATCTGATCATTTTCTATACCGTGCAGACACTGGAAGGACCTAAAAAGCTGCAGATGGAAATTCAGATCCGGACGATGGCCATGGATTTCTGGGCCACCGTGGAGCATTCCCTTCAGTATAAATATAAAACCCGGATCCCGGAACATATTAAGCGGCGGCTCAGCAACGCGGCAAACGCCATCATCGCCCTGGATAATGAAATGTCCTCGGTCCGCAGCGAGATCATGGATGCCCAGGTGTCCTCTCAGCTTCAGCACCGGATGGTGGCGGATATCCTGAACAACATTGAAAATATGTACCGGGTTACCAGCCAGAGAGAGGTGGAAAAAATCCAGGAGGAATTTTACCGGGTGTACGCGCTGAACGATATGGCTGAACTGAAGCGGTTCCACACACAGCTGGATATGATCGCGGAGGGATACCGGGCGCAGAGCGTAACGGAAGATCTTTAGAGAGGAAGCAGGATGAAATTACCGGAACGGTATTGCCTTGAAATGAAACGGCTCCTGGGTGAGGAGTACAGAGAGTATCTGGAAAGCTTTCGGGAAGAGCCGAAAAGCGGTCTGCGGGTGAATACCCTGAAAGTCAGCCCGGAGCATTTTCTGAAAATTACAAAATGGGATCTGGAGCGGGTGCCCTGGATCCCCAATGGATTTTATTATGAGGGTGCGGCCTCCCCGGCCAGGCATCCTCATTACTATGCGGGCCTGTATTATCTTCAGGAGCCCAGCGCTATGACGCCGGCCTCCAGACTTCCGATAGAACCCGGGGACCGGGTGCTGGATCTGTGCGCCGCTCCTGGGGGAAAGGCTACAGAATTGGCCGCGAAGCTGCAGGGCCGGGGATTTCTGCTGGCAAATGATATCAGCGCCTCCAGGGCCGGAGGCCTGCTTAAAAATCTGGAACTGGCAGGCGCGGCCAACGTGTTTGTCACCAGCGAGGATCCGGAGAAACTGGCGGTTTCCTGGCCGGAGGGATTCGACAAAATTCTGGTGGACGCTCCCTGTTCGGGAGAGGGCATGTTCCGGAAAGACAGCCGGATGGCTTCCCACTGGGAGCAGGCAGGACCGGAGTTCTACGGAAAAATCCAGGAAAAGCTTCTGGAGGCGGCGTACCGGATGCTTTGTCCCGGCGGAAGACTTTTGTACTCCACCTGTACTTTTTCTGACGCGGAAAATGAGCAGCAGATCCTGAAGCTGCTGGAAGCTCATCCGGATCTGTCCATGGAGCCGGTCCTTCCGGGATTTGAGGGGTTTGCCTCCGGCTGTCTGGGCCTGACAGAGGCAGTCCGCATTTATCCTCACAGAATGGGCGGGGAAGGCCATTTTCTGGCCCTGATCAAAAAGGCGGGAAACCCGGCAGAGCGAGACCGGGAGCAGAAAACGGACCGGAAAGAGAACCTGCCGGAGGAGGCCGCTGATTTTATGAAGTTTCTAAAAAAAGATTTCAGCGGATACCGCTTCATGCTGCGCAAAGGGCAGCTCTACGCGCTGGGGCCGGGAATGGAGATCAAGCCGGGGATCCGGTATCTGCGCACGGGGCTTCTGGCGGGAACAGTGTGCAGAGGCAGATTTGAGCCTTCCCAGGCATTGGCTGCGGCATTGAAGAAAACAGAATTTGACTCAGTGATCGATCTGCCTTCGGAAGATCCCCGGACGGTAAAGTATTTAAAGGGGGAAACAATCTCCTGGGATCCTGAAAGGGACGGCCGTCCGCAGCGGTCCTCAGGCTGGCAGCTGATCTGTACCGACGGCTTTCCTCTGGGCTTTGCGAAATTAAATGGAAACAACCTGAAGAACAAATATCATCCGGGGTGGAGATGGCAGTGACAGCGCAGGAGGATGAATATGAAAAAAATGCGTTTGGACAAGATGTTGTCTGAGATGGGAGTGGACTCCCGGAGCGCTCTGAAAGAACAAATCCGCGGCGGCCGGGTAACAGTCAACGGGACGGCTGTAAGAAAGCCGGAATTCCGGGTGGATGCTTTCAGCGATCAGGTGGCTGTAAACGGTGAGCGGATCGAATATGAAGAATTTCAGTATTTTATGCTGAATAAGCCGCAGGGAGTTGTGACTGCTTCCAGGGACAGGTACCAGAAAACAGTGATGGATCTGCTCCCCTCCCGGAGGCGGCAGGATCTCTCGCCGGTGGGTCGGCTGGACAAGGATACAGAGGGGCTTCTGCTGATCACCAACGACGGCGTGCTTTCCCACAGACTGCTGGCGCCGGGCAGGCATGTGCCAAAGGAGTATTACGCGGTGATCGACGGCCGGGTGGGAAGCGAGGACCAGCATGCTTTCCAGGAGGGCCTGGACATCGGAGACGGGACGCCCACTCTGCCCGCGGAACTGTTTATTCTGGAGGAGGGCGGCATCAGCCGTGTGATCGTGACCATCCAGGAAGGGCGTTTTCACCAGATCAAGAGAATGTTTGAGGCACTGGATAAGCGGGTGACATTTTTGAAGCGCCTTTCCATGGGCCCGCTGAAACTGGATGAAAGCCTGAAGCCGGGAGAGTCCCGGAGGCTGAGCGGGACAGAATTGCGGGAATTGATGAAACTGAAGAACGCAGCAGTGAGGTAAGGCCATGGGATTTTTGCCGGTTACAAGAGAAGAAATGGAAAAACTGGGCTGGGAACGGCCGGATTTTGTCTATGTTATCGGGGACGCGTATGTCGATCATTCCTCCTTCGGCCCGGCGGTGATCAGCCGGGTGCTGGAGGCAAAGGGGTATAAGGTAGCGATGATCCCCCAGCCGGACTGGAAACGGGATGACAGCATTGCTGTCTTTGGCGAGCCCCGTCTGGCTTTTCTGGTATCTTCCGGAAATATGGATTCGATGGTCAATCATTATACAGCGTCTAAAAAGAAGCGCCGCAGCGATGCCTATTCCCCGGGCGGGAAGGCCGGCCTTAGGCCGGACCGGGCTGTGACAGTCTACGGAAATCTGATCCGCAGGACCTATAAACACACACCGGTGATCCTGGGGGGCATTGAAGCCAGCCTGCGCAGGCTGGCACACTATGATTACTGGTCTGATCAGGTCAGGCGCTCTGTCCTGCTGGATTCCGGCGCGGACCTGATCTCCTATGGAATGGGAGAGCGGTCCATCGCGGCCATCGCTGAAGCGCTGGACAGCGGCCTGCCGGTTTCATCCCTTACATTTATTCCGGGAACAGTATATAAAACAAAAGAGATTCCGGAGATGACGGATCCGGTTTTTCTGCCTTCCTGGGAAGAAGTTGCCGGGAACAGGGAAGCCTATGGAAAAAGTTTTCGGATCCAGTATGAGAATACAGATTCCATCACCGGCAGAGTGCTGGCGGAGGACTACGGAAACCGGGGCTATGTGGTGCAGAACCCGCCTTCCGGTCCCCTTACGGAGCAGGAAATGGATGATGTCTATGAACTTCCGTATATGCGGACCTGGCATCCGATGTACGATCAGCAGGGTGGGATCCCCGCTTTTTCCGAAATCCGTTTTTCCCTTACCAGCAGCCGGGGATGTTTCGGAGGCTGCAATTTCTGCGCGCTGACCTTCCATCAGGGAAGAGTGGTGCAGGCCCGGAGCGAGGAATCTCTGGTCAGGGAGGCAAAGATCCTGACGGAGGATCCGGAATTTAAAGGTTATATTCACGATGTAGGCGGGCCTACCGCTGATTTTACCGGGCCCTCCTGCGAAAAGCAGCTGAAGCGCGGAGTATGCGCCTCAAGACAGTGCCTGTTTCCAAAGCCCTGCGGCAATCTGAAGGCGGATCATAGAAAATATGTCCGGATTCTTAGAAAACTCAGGGATATCCCCGGTGTTAAAAAAGTTTTTATCCGTTCGGGGATCCGTTTTGATTATGTAATGGCAGACAGGGACGACACGTTTTTGCGGGAACTGATCCGTTTCCATATCAGCGGGCAGCTGAGGGTGGCTCCGGAGCATGTGTCGGAGCAGGTTCTCAGGTGTATGGGGAAGCCCTCTCATCAGGTTTACCAGGATTTTCTGAAAAAGTTTGAAAAATACAATCAGAAGGCCGGAAGGCAGCAGTATGTGCTTCCGTATTTTATGTCTTCCCATCCGGGCTCTTCCTTAAAAGACGCGGTAGAACTGGCGGAATATATCCGGGATATGGGATTTATACCGGAGCAGGCTCAGGATTTTTATCCGACTCCTTCTACCGTTTCCACCTGCATGTATTATACGGGAAGAAATCCTCTGACAGGCGAGAAACTTCATATTCCCAGGGGAACCAGAGAAAAATCCATGCAGAGGGCGCTGATCCAGTACAGAGCGCCGGAAAATTACGAACTGGTCCGGGAAGCGCTGACAGCCTGCGGCCGGCGGGATCTGATCGGATACGGCCCCAAAGCTCTGATTCGCCCTAAGCCGCCCGGGCAGAAAAGAAAGCGCTTGTACAAAAGATAATTGTCTGGTAAAATTGGCGGTGGGAGAAAGGAAGCTTACAATGAAAAAAAGCAGAATCAAAAAGGGAGACTTCGGCTATATCCGTCAGCAGAAACTGCTCCGGCTCATGCGGACCATTGCCTGCGCCCTTCTGCCTGCGGCTTTTTTTACCGTGGGTATCATCCTTAACCGGGGAGACAGGTATAATATCTATACCGTTATTGCTATGGTGGGATGTATTCCGGTATGCATGTCTCTGGTCAGCATGATCATGATGTGGCTGCAGAAGCCCATGAAGCCGGAACTGTATGAAGAGATCAGAGCCAGGGCGGGAAGCCTTCTTATGGCCTATGAACTTTATATGACCACCAGGGAGATCAGCATTTTCATAGACGCGGCGGCGGTGTGCGGTGACTATGTGGCCGCTTATACGGACCGTCCGGCAAAGCGAAAAGACCTGGATTTTATGGAGGAGCATATTTCAAAGACGCTGCGGGCCAACCACTATAAGATGTCCGTAAAGATCTTTGACCAGAAAAAAGCCTTTCTGGAGCGGCTGGATACATTAAGAGCCAGGCAGGCGGATTTTGAGGCGGCGGCCGCGGAGCACTTTACGCCGGATGAGAAATATCCGGAGCTTACAAGAAGCGAGATGGTAAAGCATCTGCTGCTGGCCCTCTCTCTCTGAAAAAACCTAGACGAAAAGAGGCGCCATGAAGGAAATCAGGATCACATCCCGGGAGGCAGGCCAGCGGCTGGACAAATATCTGGTCCGCTACCTGCCCGGGGCGGGAAAAAGTTTTCTTTATAAAATGATGCGGAAAAAGAATATTGTTTTAAATGGTCGGAGGGCAGGAGGCAATGAACTTCTTCAGGAAGGAGATGCTCTCCGGCTGTTTTTTTCAGAGGAAACTCTGAAAAAGTTTATGTCCCGGGAAACATCCGGAAAGGAACTGCCTGCTCTGGACTCTTCCAGGATCCTGTACGAGGACAGTCAGATACTGGCGGTCAATAAACCGGCGGGCATGCTGTCCCAGAAAGCGGAGGCGGGGGATCTGTCCCTGGTGGAGTACATAACCGGATATCTTCTGAAATCCGGCTCCCTCAGGGAAGAGGAAAGATTCGGCTTTCATCCCGGAATCGCCAACCGGCTGGACCGCAATACCAGCGGCATTGTGCTGGCGGGAAAAACCATGAAGGGAGCCCAGGCTCTGGCGGAGCTTTTCAGACGCCGGGGAATGGAGAAATATTATCTCTGCCTGGTCCGGGGAGAGATCCGGGAAAAACGCCATATCCGCGGTTATCTGCGGAAAGATGAAAAAAAGAACCAGGCTGCCGTCACATCCAGGCCCCAGGAAAACGCCGCTTTTATTGAGACGGCATATGAAGCTCTGGCCCGGGCCGGCGGCTGCACCCTGCTGCGGGTGGAACTCATCACAGGCCGTTCCCATCAGATCCGCAGCCATTTGGCCAGCATCGGGCATCCTTTGGCGGGAGACACAAAATACGGAGATCCGGAACTGAACAGCCGGTTCCGCCGGCAGTTCGGTCTGAAGCATCAGTTTCTCCATGCCTGGCAGATGCGCTTCCCAAAACTGGAGGGCGCCCTGGAGGGGCTGTCCGGGAAAGTGCTGCAGGCGCCGCTGCCGGCAGAACTGAAAAAAATTTTGCGAAACCTGAATTTACAGGAGGACTTGTATGAGTGATCAGGAAGAAATGAAAGAAGAGGAGCAGACCTCGAAAAAAAGCATCGGAAGGGAAATCTGGGAGTATGTTCGGCTCATCATTGTTGTAGTGGCCGCAGTAGTTCTGCTGACGAATTTTGTGATCGTCAATGCCAGGATCCCTTCCGAATCTATGGAGAATACGATCCTGGCCGGAGATCAGATTTTCGGCAACCGTCTGGCTTATAAATTCGGGGATCCGAAGCGCTTCGATGTTGTTATTTTTAAGTATCCGGATGATGAAAGCCAGCTTTATATCAAGCGGATCATCGGGCTGCCCGGCGAGACGGTAACGATCATTGACGGAAAGGTTTATATTGACGGTTCCGATACGCCGCTGGATGACAGCTTCTGCCCGGAACTTCCGGACGGAAAGGGCGACGGAGTCTACCAGGTGCCGGAGGACTGTTATTTTATGATGGGAGATAACCGGAATAATTCTCATGATTCCCGGTTCTGGAATAACAAATATGTAAAGCGGGACAAGATCCTGGGAAAGGCCGTGCTGCGCTACTGGCCTTTGAACCGGATTTCCCTGATCAAATAGGAGAAACAGTATGGCAACATGGAATTCCAGAGGCCTTCGGGGCTCTACCCTGGAGGAACTGATTAACCGCACCAACGAGCAGTATCGGGAAAAGGGGCTGGCACTGATCCAGAAGGTGCCGACCCCCATTACGCCCATTAAGATCGATCAGGCCAGGCGCCATATTACGCTGGCATATTTCGACAAGAAAAGCACCGTGGATTATATCGGCGCCGTCCAGGGGATCCCTGTGTGCTTTGACGCCAAGGAATGCCAGACAGATGTATTCCCTCTGGCCAATATCCATGAGCATCAGCTTCAGTTCATGCGGGAATTTGAAAAACAGAAGGGCATTTCCTTTCTGCTTTTGTATTTTTCCGGAGAAAATCTTTTTTACTATCTGCGGCTGGCGGAACTGGAAAAATTCTGGAAAAGAAGAAAAGAGGGAGGCAGAAAGAGTTTCCGGATCGATGAGCTGGACAGCTCTTTTTTTCTGGCGGGAGAGCAGGGAATTCTGGTCCCCTATCTGGAGGGACTGCAGAAAGATTTGCTGACAAGGGATTGACAAATTGTTTTCATGTGATAATATGGTAGCAGACTAAAGTGTCAGGAGACAGAGAAAATGAAAAAATTTATCCATACCCCGGAGGGAGTCCGGGATACCTACGGAAAAGAATGCGCCCGGAAGCGGGTTCTGGAGCGGCAGATCGAGCAGCTGTTCCATACATACGGCTATCAGCACATCGAGACCCCTTCTTTTGAATTTTTCGATGTGTTCGGGAAAGAGGTGGGAACAGTTTCCTCCCGGAATCTCTATAAGTTTTTTGACAGGGACGGAAATACCCTGGCTCTGCGGCCGGACTTTACGCCTTCCATCGCCCGGGCAGCCTCCATGTATTTCGCGGAGGAGATGATGCCCATCAGGCTCTGCTATCAGGGAAGTGTGTTCATCAATAATTCCAGCTATCAGGGAAGGCTGAAGGAGAGCACCCAGATGGGAGTGGAATTTCTCAACGAAAACAGCCCGGAGGCGGACGCGGAGCTGATCGCTATGGCGGCGGCTGTCATGCAGAAGGCAAATTTAAAGGAATTCCAGGTCAGCGTGGGCCACGCGGGATTTTTTAACGCACTGGCGGAAGAGGCAGGACTTTCAGAGGAGCAGAAGCAGGAACTGAAGCATCTGCTGATCATCAAGAACCGTTTCGGAGCCCAGGAGATGGTGCAGAAACTTAAGCTCAGAGAAGACCTGGCAGCAGCCTTTGACCGGATTCCGGAACTGGTAGGGGACAAGAGAATGCTGGAGGCTGCCGGAAGCCTTACCCGCAGTCCGAAAGCGCTGGAAGCCCTGAGACGGCTGGAGCAGATCCAGGATCTTCTGGCGGCTTACGGCTGTGAGAAGTACGTCACCTTTGATCTGGGAATGCTGAGCCCCTATGAATATTACACGGGTATTATTTTCCAGGCTTTTACCTACGGCACCGGCGACGCGGTGATCAAGGGAGGCCGTTACGATAATCTTCTGGCCCGCTACGGAAAAGAGGCGCCGGCTGTGGGATTCACCACCGAGGTGGACGCTCTGCTCAGCGCGCTGGAGAGACAGCACATAGAGATTCCGGTGGAAAACTCCATGACCATGGTACTTTATCCGGACAGACTGGAAAAGCTGGCCCTTGCCTTTGCAGCGGCTCACCGGGCCAGAGGCATGGACATGGCCTGCGTCCGCTTCCGGCAGGGAAAGGTACTGGAGGATTACAGACTTTACGGGATGAGAAATCAGTTCGGCGGAATTATTTATTTCCGCTCCGAGAGCGAGGTTTATGCCCTGAATCTGGCCAGCGGCCAGACGGACCGGGTGGATATGAGCCCGTATTTGAAACAGTGATCACAAAAAAGAAGAGGACGGAAAAAAATGAGATATTTAACCTTTGCTCTGACCAAGGGCCGGCTGGCATATAAAACTCTGGAACTGCTGGAAAAAATAGGGATCACCTGCCAGGAAATGAAAGACAAAAATTCACGGAAGCTGATCTTTGTCAATGAAGAAAAGAAACTGCGGTTTTTCCTGGCTAAGGGGCCGGATGTGCCCACTTACGTAGAATACGGAGCCGCGGATATCGGGATCGTGGGAAAAGACACGATCATGGAAGAGGGGCGGAAGATCTATGAGGTTCTGGACCTGGGATTCGGGGCCTGCCGCATGTGCGTCTGCGGGCCGGAAAGCGCCAGGGAGTATCTGAACCACAATCAGCTGATCCGGGTGGCTACGAAATATCCGGTGATCGCCAAGGACTATTTTTATAATAAAAAGAACCAGACGGTGGAACTGATCAAGCTGAACGGCTCCATTGAGCTGGCTCCCATTGTGGGGCTTTCGGAGGTGATCGTGGACATCGTGGAGACCGGCAGCACCCTCAGGGAAAACGGGCTGCAGGTGCTGGAGGAGATCTGTCCTCTGTCCGCCCGGATGGTGGTGAATCCGGTGAGCATGCGGATGGAAAACGGGCGGATCACAGAACTGATCCGGAATATGAAGCGAATGGTCACTGCCGAAAACCAGGCTTAAGAAGAGGAGATAAAAATCATGAGAATTGTAACGCTGACAGAAGAGACGAAAAAAGATATCCTGGAAAACCTCCTGAAACGAAGCCCCAATCAGTACGGCTCTTTTGAGGCGGCTGTATCGGAGATCGTGGAGGCAGTTAAAGAAAAAGGCGACGAGGCGCTTTTCTCCTACACAGAAAAATTCGACGGCGCGAAGCTGACTGCCGAAACCGTCCGCGTAACCCAGGAGGAGATCCGGGAAGCCTACAGCCTGGTGGATGAGAAGCTGGTGGAGGTGATCCGCAAGGCTCTGGTGAATATCCGGGATTACCACGAAAAGCAGAAGCAGAACAGCTGGTTTCACACCACGGAGAAGGGCACGCTTCTGGGACAGAAGGTGACGCCCATGGCCAGAGTCGGCGTTTATGTTCCCGGAGGAAAAGCGGTTTATCCCTCCTCTGTGCTGATGAATATCCTTCCGGCCAAAGTAGCGGGAGTATCGGAGATCGTCATGACTACCCCCTGCAGCAGAGAGGGAAAGGTGAATCCCTCGGTCCTGGTTTCCGCCCACGAAGCGGGAGTCGACAAAATCTATAAAGCCGGCGGCGCCCAGGCCATTGCGGCCCTGGCTTTCGGTACAGAGAGTATTCCCAAGGTGGACAAGATCGTGGGGCCGGGAAATATTTATGTGGCCCTGGCCAAAAAGGCTGTCTACGGCAATGTGAGCATCGATTCCATCGCCGGTCCCAGCGAGATCACGGTCCTGGCCGATGAGACGGCCAATCCTCATTTTGTGGCGGCGGATCTTCTCTCCCAGGCGGAACATGATGAGATGGCTTCCGCCATTCTGGTGACCACCAGCCGCAGATTCGGGGAGGCTGTTTCCGCGGAGATCGATGAATATCTGAAAAAGCTGTCGCGCCGGGAGATCATTGAAAAATCTCTGGAGAACTTTGGCTACATTCTGGTGGCGGCGAACCGCCAGGAAGCAGTGGATACCGTCAATGCCATCGCGCCGGAGCATTTGGAGATCGTCATGGAAAATCCTTTTGAGGTCATGACCAAGATCCGCAACGCAGGCGCTATTTTCCTGGGAGAATACAGCTGTGAGCCTCTGGGAGATTATTTCGCCGGGCCCAACCATGTACTGCCCACCAACGGCACGGCAAAGTTTTTCTCCCCTCTTTCCGTAGACGATTTCGTCAAGAAATCCAGCGTGATCTATTATTCCAGAGAGGCTCTGGAGGAGATACACCGGGATATCGAGCAGTTTGCCGCATGTGAGCAGCTGACGGCTCACGCCAACGCCATCGCGGTGCGGTTTGAAGGAAAGGAGTCCTGATATGGGAAGGCGCGCGGAAGAAGTCAGAGTTACGAAGGAGACAGAGATCGCTGTCAAGCTGGATCTGGACGGCAGCGGCTGCTATGAGATCCGCACAGGAGTGGGATTTTTCGATCATATGCTGGCAGGCTTTGCCAGACACGGGCTGTTCGATCTGGAGATAACCGCGGACGGTGATCTGGAGGTGGACGACCACCATACAGTGGAGGATACGGGAATCGTTCTGGGAACGGTTCTCCGCAAGGCCCTGGGAGACAAACGGGGCATCCGCCGTTATGGAAGCTGTATCCTTCCCATGGATGAGGCCCTGGTGCTCTGTGCCATCGATCTGGGCGGCAGGCCTTATTTTTCCTTTGAAGGAGAATTTCCGTCAGAACGGCTGGGCGATATGGGCAGCGAGATGGTGCGGGAGTTTTTTTACGCGGTTTCCTACACCTGCGGCATGAACCTCCATATGAAGATTCTGTCCGGATTTAACAGCCATCATATGGCGGAAGCTCTGTTCAAAGCCTTTGCAAAGGCGCTGGATCAGGCGTCCGCCCCGGATGAGCGGATCACCGATGTGCTTTCCACCAAGGGAAGCCTGGAGTAAGGAGAAAAGAATGAATAAATGCATAATTCCCTGCCTTTACCTGAAACAGGGGCAGGCAGTATACAGTTTTGAAAATCAGAGCCCCCTGGCGGATCCGGATCCGGTAAAGCTGGCGGCGGACTTTGGCAATCGGGGCGCTGACGAAGTGCTGGTCTTTGATCTTTCATCGGGGGACAAAGAACATGACCAGGCCCTGGAAGTGATCAAAAAAATATGCGCCGCGGCGGAAGTGCCCGTGATCGGGGCGGGAAATGTAAAGCGCATGGAGGATGTAAAGAAGCTGATCTACGCCGGATGCCGCAGGGCAGTACTGAACTTCGGAAAATCCGGCAACCGGGAGATTTTAAAAGAGGTTTCCCAGAAGTTCGGAAAAGACCGGATCGTGGTTTATCTGCCCGACGCGGATACCGGCAGAAAATACCGGGAAGAAATCCGGGAATTTGCCGGGATGATCCTCTGCGATGAGGAACAGCTGCCGGAACTGGCGGAGTGGACAGAACTGCCGGCGGCGGTCCTGTCAGGCAGCGGATGTCCGGAGAAACTCCTTGAAAAGGACAGCGTACAGGCGCTGACGGGAGCTGTCCTGGAAGGGCTGGATTTTATGGAACTGAAGGCGGAGCTGAAGGAGAAGGGAATACCTGTAAACACCTTTGAGAGCGCTGTTCCCTGGGAAGAGTTTAAAACCAACAGCGACGGCCTGATCCCCTGTATTGTGCAGGATTATAAAACCGGCGAGGTGCTGATGCTGGCTTATATGAACCGGGAATCCTATATGGCTACCCTGAAGAGCGGCCGCATGACCTACTGGAGCCGCAGCCGCCGGGAATTGTGGGTCAAGGGGCTTACCTCCGGCCATTTCCAGTATGTAAAATCTCTGTCCCTGGATTGTGACAGCGATACGCTGCTGGCAAAAGTATCACAGATCGGCGCGGCCTGCCACACCGGAAACCGTTCCTGTTTTTACCGGGAGCTGGCCAGAAAAGAATACGATGATACCAATCCTTTAAAGGTTTTTGAAGAGGTGTACGCCGTCATCCAGGACAGAAAAATCCATCCCAAGGAGGGTTCCTATACCAATTATCTCTTTGACAAGGGAATCGATAAGATCCTGAAGAAGGTGGGAGAGGAGTGTACGGAAATCGTCATTGCCGCCAAAAATCCCGACAAAGAGGAGATCAAGTATGAAATCTCCGATTTCCTCTATCACGTCATGGTGCTGATGGCTGAGAAGGGAGTCAGCTGGGAGGATATTACCCGGGAGCTGGCCAGAAGATAAAAACAAATCAGGAAACAGAGAGATCTCTCCGCAATCGGCTGAGTTCGGGCCGGTTCCGGGGGGATTTTTTCGCGTAGAAAAAGAAAATTTTAACAGATTGACACTGCGTCAGAATGGGAGTATACTATCCGTAACGATGAATTGAGTCCCTTGGGACGCAATAGCAGAGAGAGGAGTGAAGAAACGATGAGCAAAAAGATACTGATCGCCTATTTTTCAGCCAGCCATGTGACCGCCAAAGCGGCCGAAGAGCTGGCGCAGGCCGTTTCGGCGGATCTGTACGAGATCCGGCCGGCGCAGCCCTATACATCGGAGGATCTGGACTGGACCAATAAAAAGAGCCGCAGCACCCTGGAGATGACGGATCCTGCCTGCCGCCCGGCCATTGCGGAGCCGGTGCCGGATATAGAGCAGTATGATACGGTTTTGATCGGATTTCCCATCTGGTGGGGCGTGGAGCCCAGGATCGTGGATACTTTTCTGGAAAGCCGCGATTTTTCCGGCAAGACACTGATCCCCTTTGCCACTTCCGGCGGCAGCGGAATCGGCGGGGCGGAGAAAAGCCTGAAAGATCACTGCCCGAAGGCCGTATGGAAATCCGGAAAGCTGCTGAACGGAGGCGGCCGGGTAGACTGGATCAAACACGTACTGGAAGACTGAATCTGGAGGAAACGCAGCTATGCCGAAAGGCTCGGAAGAATTGACCAACGCCCGAAAAGAAGAGATCGTCAGCGCCTGCGCCTCGCTGTACGAGAGCAGAAGCTTTCGGGACATTACCATACGGGAGATCGGGGAAAAGACCTCGTTTACCCGCACATCGATCTATAATTACTTTCAGACCAAAGAGGAAATTTTTCTGGCGCTGCTCCAGCGGGAACATGAACTCTGGATCGGGGATCTGGAGCAAATCCTGCAAAAAGACAGACCTCTGTCCGCGGAGGAGCTGGCCCGGGAGCTGGCTGCCGCACTGGAAAGGCGCGGGTGTATGCTGAAGCTGATGTCCATGAATATTTACGACATGGAGATCAACAGCCGGCTGGAAAATCTGGCGGCATTTAAAAAAGTATACCGAAAGGCCCTGGAGCAGGTTACCTTGTGTCTTGAGAAATTTGTTCCCCGGATGGGCCGGACAGACCGGGAGGATTTTGTTTTTACCTTTTTTCCTTTTTTATTCGGAGTTTATCCGTATACGAACCATACCGAAAAACAGCTGGAGGCCATGAAGCTGGCTCAGGTGGAAACCCCTGAGTGTACAGTGTTCGGAATGATCCGGTCCTTTGTCCTGAAGCTTCTGAAGCCCTTTGAGGAGGGGCGGAACACAGCGGACAGGGCGCAGTAAAAAATGCGGGAGGCAGACATTATGAAATCAAAGGTTTATTTTACGAAGGAGATCACGCCGGAAGCGGTAGTCAGACTGTACCACGCTCTTTCCATTGATCTGCCGGGAAAAGTAGCTGTAAAAGTGCACTCCGGGGAACAGGGAAATCAGAATTTCCTGCGGCCGGAGTTCTGGAAGCCCATGGTGGAGGAGGTCCACGGCGTAGTCGCGGAATGCAACACTGCCTACGGCGACGCTTCCGGCGGCGTCCGGGATCATACGGATTCTCACTGGAAGCTGCTGGAAGAACACGGATGGACCAAATATTTTGAGGTGGATCTGATGGATGCCGAGGGGCCGGATATTGTCTGGCCGATCCCCAACGGAAAAATTTTAAAAGAGGACCATCTGGGAAAGAATCTGGCCAACTATGATTCCATGATGGTTCTGGCCCACTTTAAAGGACATCCCATGGGCGGCTACGGCGGAGCGCTGAAACAGCTGGCGATCGGCTGCGCCAGCGCAAAAGGAAAGGCACTGATCCACAGCGGCGGAAAAACGGACGACCGTTTTGATACCTGGAAACAGCATGCCAGCAGCGTGGTCTTCCCGGAAGCTATGGCGGACGCGGCTTCCTGCGTGCTGGAGCATTTTAAGGGGAAGATCGCCTTTATCAATGTGATGAAGAATCTTTCTGTAGACTGCGACTGCTGCGTGGTGGCGGAGGATCCCTGCATGAAGGATATCGGCATCCTGGCCTCTCTGGATCCGGTAGCCATCGACCAGGCCTGCATGGATCTGATCATTCATTCCGATGATCCGGGAAAAGAGCACTTTATGGAGCGGGTAAACAGCCGCAACGGCATCCACACCATCGAAGCTGCCGCCGAACTGGGAATGGGTTCCCGGGAGTATGAGTGGATTGAACTGTAAAAATAAAAACACCGGAATGTGCCCTCAGACACTTCCGGTGCTTTTTAAGTGCGCCTGGCGGCGCACGTTTCCTAAGGGTGCAAGTCCCAAATCCGACCGGTAGCGGGTAATATCTTTCCAGTTTGCAGGAAATCCCATTATATCCAAAAGAGAAAATTCGCTGATCTGCCCGCTGTTTTTTATGTACTTATTGATAATACTGATTAATGCGCGTTTAAATTCCAGAAAGTCCTGTTTGGGGAGCAGGTAACGGAAAGCGATGACCAGACCGAACAGATCCCGTTTTCCAGAAAGATACTGATTTCCTTTTTTTGGTATATTCAGTTTCTGATGAAGCATTGTATCTGGAAAATCAATCTGGGTCCGGAAAGAATAAAGCCGCTCGTTATGTGCGCATACGTTCCGGAACAGGGTAAGGATTTTCAGATAACGTTCCAGGTTCTTTTCATTAACGCCTGGAAAATCTTTGCTGATACCGCTTTGCAGCTGGAAGGGAAGCAAGGCGTAAAACCTGGAAATCTGTCCATAAGTCAGGGTGTTGGTCAGCACCCATAGAGGAACGTTATGGTAAACCTTCCGTTGGTGGACAACATAATTATGTTCCGTATTTTTATTTGCCTGGTAGGATAAGATCTGGATCAGGCGGGTGATATCAGCAGCATTCTTTTTTGTATGATTATAATTCCCAGGAGTGAGGTATGCGGTCTGCTGTTCGCCATGGAGACTGCAAAAATGGTAGGAAACAAGCTGCCGGATTTTACATTCTATTTCACACAAATATTTGAAAACAAGTTCACGCAGGGAAAGATCAAACTGGTACAGGGCATAGATATCCTCAAAAGAAGTATTGTTCTGGTAAATACGGGTCATGGGATTGATGAACGGTGTTTTGTATCCTCCGATCAAGGAAAAATATCCGATATTTTTTAGGATTTCTTTTGCGGCTGCCCGGTCATGAATTTGAAGTTTTTTTTCGTTCTGCAGTTTATCAAGCTGCTGGTCGTATGTAAGAAACGGTTTTGACAAAGATTTCCCCTCTTCCTGTTTTCAAAATAAAAAAGGAGGGCCCGCAGGTCCTCCCCCGGTCTCAGTCCTCACGAGTATCTGAAACCTGATCACTAAGACAGAGTCTAGCACGGATCCACTCAAAAGTCAATGGCTTTTAGCAAATCCGGCGGCTTTGTCCTTTGATTATTGTATTCGAAGAGAAAAGAAAATATGTAAAGATTCCGCCCGGAGTAATCCGGGTTTTTCTATATTCATTTTCAGGAGGTAGTGATACATGGCAAGCCGGATCAAGGGCATTACAGTGGATATTGGCGGCGATACCAGCGGACTGGAAAAATCGCTTGCCGCAGTGAACAATTCCATAAAGAAGACCCAGAGCCAGCTTCGGGATGTGAATAATCTTCTGAAACTGGATCCGTCCAATACTATCCTTTTGGCGCAGAAGCAGGAACTTCTGCAGTCGGCCATCGGGGATACGGAAAAGAAGCTGGAAGCCCTGGAACAGGCTCAGGAGGATGTGGCGACAGCCTTTGAACGGGGCGATTTGGGGAAAGACCAGTACATGGCTTTCCAAAGTGAAGTGGAGGAAACCCGCGGAGCACTGAACTGGTATAAGGCGGATCTTTCCGGCCTGCAGTCAGAGCAGGAGCGGCTGAATAAGCTGTTTACTGCTACGGGTTCCAGTGTGGATGATTACGCCGATGTGCTGGGAAGCCGTCTGGTGACAGCGATCCGGAAAGGGACGGCTTCTTCTGATCAGCTGAAAACGGCTGTGGAGAAGATCGGGGAGGCGGCCTGCCAGAGAAAAAAGAATGCGGAGAAAAAATCCGCAGGATCCTCCTGAATGATTGTTCGGTAAACATCTGCTTTGGTTATCTGAAGCGTCTGGACCACAGCCTGGAGCCCTGCGAAGAGGAATGCATCAATTTTATAAAAAAACTGTTTCCGGATCCAGAAACAAGTGCCGGATCTCCAAAGAAAAGCCTGTTCTAAGCAGAGCATCTGTGCTACAATATTCCTCAGAAAATACGCGGTAAGATTTTAAGAAAAGCGGAGGTGCCTATGAAAGAGACAGCCAACAGGGCGTTTGAGGAAATGCGCAGGGCGGCATGGGATCGGCTTCGGAAAAAAGAGCCGGAGGAAATTGCCGGTAAGGCCGGGGTGATCTACGAAAGGGAAAACTCCCGCTTTTGGATTCCTTCCCTGGGGAGAGAGCGCACCCTTTCCTGGGAGGACGGCCGGTTTGATCCGCCGCTGGAAGGATGGCAGCATCTGATCATCCTCCACTATCTGGATCTGGCAGACGGGACAGGGCCCACCGGAGAGTGGATCAACTTCGGAAGTTTAAAAGAGGGAATGATCCGGGGAACGAAATTTGACCGGGACGCGGAGCGGGATCTGGCTATTTTCTTAAAAGACAATTCCCCCGAAAGCGCCCGGGAACGGTTTCAGAGCCTGGGAGCGGAGAAAATCGCCGGCAGGGGAGATTACTGCGCCATAATCCCCTTTTTGCCCAACTGTCCCATGCTGGTAAATATCTGGTTTGAGGATGAGGAGTTTCCGGCCTCCGGAAAACTGCTCCTGGATAAAAGCGCAGATCACTGCCTTACTGTGGAGGACGCGGTGACAGCCGGCACGCTGGTTCTGGAACTGCTGCGACCCAGGGAGGAAAGAAGAGAAATCTGAATGTGTAACAGTTCAGAAAGCAAAGTCACTTCTGAACTGTTGCATTTTTTATTTTAAAACAACAGGGAGGACACGGTCGTATGACTGATCAGAAGTATCAAAAGAAAGAAGCACTTCGGCTGAGACAGTATAAGCCCGCAGACTGTCCTGAAATCCTGCAGCTGTTTTACGATACTGTCCACACAGTGAACCGCAGAGACTACACGGAAGAGCAGGTGGATGCCTGGGCTCCCCCGGAGCAGGATCAGGAGGTGTGGAACCGGTCTTTTCTGGAGCATTTTACAGTAACGGCAGTTCTGGAAGGGAAAATTGTGGGATTTGGAGACATAGACGCTGCAGGCTATCTGGACCGCCTGTATGTACAGAAAGATCATCAGCGCCGGGGGATCGGCACCGCGCTTTGCGACGCCCTGGAGCAGGCGGCAGGGACGGAAAAAATCCGCACCCATGCCTCAGTTACGGCAAAACCATTTTTTGAAAAGAGAGGCTACCGCCTGATAAAAGAGCAGCGCGTGATAAGAAGAGGGGTAGAACTGACAAATTTTGTCATGGGAAAACCCTAAAGACGCTCTTTAGCCATCTGATCGTAGCGGATATAGTGATAGCCAAGCTTCTGATACAGATGAGCGGCCCCGGTATTTTCTTTTGTCACTTCCAGACGGAACCGGCGGGCATCCGGATAGCTGTTTTCCATCCAGCGGAAAAATTCTGTTCCGTAGCCTTTTCCCCGGACCTCCGGAATAAAATAAAGATCTTCCAGCATCACTGTAACCCCGCCGATCTCTGTGGAATAGAGGGAGGTCAGATAGGCAAAGCCTACAACCCCGGATTCGTCCTCAAGGGTCAGTCCCCGAAGGAGGGTCCCTTCTGTCACCGCGGCCTCAAAAGTCCGCTGCAGCACTTCTTCCGGCACGGCGTGATCCACCGCGTCGCTTCTGTAAAAACCGTATACCATGGGGAGTATCTCTTTGGCATCCCCGGAAGTCATTGTTCTGATCTTTAACATAATCGTTTCCTCTTTCTTCCGTTTCATTTCATATGAATTTTTTAACTGTTCTGTGCTTTGTATCCTTCGCCCCATGTCTGCATGGCGTCCAGAATCGGTTTCAGGCTTTTTCCTAAGTCAGTCAAGCTGTACTCTACCCGGGGCGGAACCTCTGCGTACACATGGCGATTGACAAGGCCTTTCTCTTCCATATCCCGAAGCTGTGCGGTCAGTACTTTCTGCGACACGCTGCCGATGGATTTCTTTAACTCCCCAAACCGCTTTGTTCCGGGCATCAGATCCCGCAGGATAAGAACTTTCCATTTGTCCCCGATCAGCATAAGTGTGGTTTCCACCGGGCAGGCGGGCAATTCTTTCGCTTGTTGCATGGTATCGTATCACTCTCCTTCATTCGTTTCAAATCAAGCCATACAGCCAATAGAAGCATTTACCATCCAAAAGGATAATGAGGTCATTATAGCACCTGGCAACTTGGGACGCAATAGCGGCAGTCCGGGCAGCTGTGCGATAGTATCCTTTTGGTAACTTGCGCACAATATTGTGCGTACTTTACGGAAAAAGAAAGCTGTACTATGCTGTATTCAGAAAGGAACAAACAACAGACACAAAAAGAAAGGATGCGCGGAAAAATGGAAATTAAGAAAATCTATGAATTATTTGATCGGATCGGATGTGTTACGTTTTCAACAGTAAATAACGGGAGAGCCGAATCCAGAATTGCTCACTTTTTCGCCTGGGATCAAGAGGGCATCTATTTCCGGACAATGACAGTAAAACCCTTTTATCGCCAAATAAAAGAATCCGGAAATATTACAGCATGCGGCATGTATCCAAATCCGGAAGTAATGCATAACGAGCAGAATCTTCCCTCGTTTCACCCGGGATATTTTGTCCGCTTATCAGGAGATGTCCGTGAATTAACGATGGAAGAAGTAGAAGAAAAAGCTGCCGGCAACCGGGATTTTAACGTCGCAGTATATGATATAAAAAAATATCCGGAAACGAGGATCTTTCAGGTGTACCGGGCGAAAGGAGAATGCTACGATTATGATTATGCGAAAGAGCACCGGGATCACAAGCTGGAACGTGAACGCTTTTCTTATGGAGGCATGGAAGTGGAAGCGGCCGGCCTTACGATTACAGACCGATGCATTGGCTGCGGCAAATGCCGGAAAGTTTGCTCCTTTGACGCGATTGTACCTGGAAAACCGTACCGCATTATGGGCAGCCGCTGTGATGAATGCGGAAATTGTTTTGCAGCCTGTCCGGTAAATGCAATTCTGAGCAAGGGAGGGAAGGAATCGTGAGAAAAAGAAAGTTTTTCAAGATAACCGGCGTGATTTTGTCAGTATTTGCTGCGGTGTCTGCAGTCAGCGGATGCGGAAGAGCAGATCATGGCAGCGAAGCAGGAAATGAGAATACGGCCGAGCCGCTCAAAGTGGCAATGGATTTAAAATTCCCTCCATTTTCCGGTATGGATGAGAATGGAGAACCGGAAGGGCTTGAAGTAGATATTGCATATGCTTTGGGAGAATACCTTGGCAGAGAAGTGGAAATTGTAAACACAGATTTCTCTATGCTGATCCCTTCTCTTGAGACAGGAGAAACGGATGTAATTATTTCTGATATGGCAGTAAAGGAAGAACGAAAGGAAAAAGTGGATTTTTCGGATCCTTATCGCTATGGCAGGACGCTGGCGCTTGTAAATAAAGAGTTCGCCGAAGAACATCATATTACAGATGAAATGACTCCGGAAGAATTCTTTTCCATCGAAGGGGAACGTGTCGTCGGATTATCCGGCACCATATCGGTAACTGTCCCGCAATCGTATGGAGCAGAAGTGGAAGAAGCCACCGAAATCGCCAGCGCTTTGATGGAAGTTACCAACGGCACAGCGGATGTGCTTGTTGGAGCCAACACAATTTTGGGAGACCATGCGGCCAATCCGGATACAACGGTGGTATATTCGGGAATTAAAGAGTACAGTCAGTCGGCTATGGCTGTAAAAAAAGGAAACACAGAACTTTTAGAACAGTTAAATGCTTTTATTGCTTCCATGTATGAAGATGATGGGTTTTATATGGAAGCGGGAGATAAATACGATGCCGCGATAGGGGAATATCTCCAGGATGACAGCAAAGGACTTGATTATATAATTTATCCGCCGGAGGGCGGTACACCGGGAGTGTGATTCAGAATGTCAGTGAAAAGCAGGTGGATACAGAACATTGCCGCAGCTGCGCTCTTTGCTGGAATGATCATCTATGTACTGCTCTTTACCACAGATAATCCACGGTATCATTTGATTCTTGATGAATGGCCAATACTGCTGCAGGCTTTTTGGACGACATTATATATCAGTCTGATCTCGCTGGTTCTGTGCGTAACAGCCGGATTTGGGTTTTATCTCTTATTGAAAAGCCGGATCCCATTGATCCATGCCCTTGCTGTTATTTTCCGTGAAATGATCATGGGTACACCTATGCTGGTGATGATATTTTTGATGGTATATGTGTTTGGAAATTTGGTTGGGGTGACGGATAAACTTGTTTTGGGAATCGCTGCTACGACACTGTATACAATGCCTTATGTAGCAAATTCTTACGAAAGCGCTATTTCCATGATAGACCGTGACCAATACATGGTAATGGATCTGTATCACTTTACCGGCACCCAGAAATACTTATACGTTATCTTTCCGCAGATAGCAAAACCAATGCTTCCGGCGCTGATGAACCATCTTTCAGGGATCATCAAAGGGACTGCGCTTTTAAAAATCGTTTCTGTTCCGGAAATATCCTATGTGCTTTCTGCGATATCCTCTAAAAACTGGGCGTCGATCGAAGGATATCTTGTGATGTGGATCATGTATCTTATTGTTACAATACCGCTTTCGTCAGCGGCTCATTACATAGGCAGGAGGATGAAACAGGATGGAGATCAGACTTGAACATATCTCAAAGTTTTATGATAAGAGTGTATTAAATGACATTTGCCTGAGTATCAGCGGTGCCCATGCAGTAGGAATAATCGGCCAGTCCGGCTGCGGAAAATCTACGCTTCTCCGTCTCCTGGCCGGAATGGAAAAGCCGGAGATGGGGCAGATCCTTGTCAACGGGACAAATCTTAATGCAGCAGACAAGAAAGTTTATCAGAGAAATATCGGGTATGTGTTTCAGAAGCATAATCTGTTCCCGCATTTATCTCTGAAAGATAATATTGTTCTGATTCTGCATAAAATAAAGAAATATCCTCGTGAAGAAGCGGAAAACAAGGCAATAGAAACATTGAAAATGGTGCATCTTGAAAATGAAATGAACAAAAAGCCGGACGCTGTTTCAGGAGGGCAGGCGCAGAGGGCTTCCATTGCCCGGGCCCTTGCGGCAGACCCGCAGTTGATTTTTTTAGATGAGCCTACTGCTGCCCTTGATCCGATCTTAACAGCAGAAGTATTAAGGGTGATCCAGGAACTGAAAAATCAAGGACGTGAATTTATATTTGTTACCCATGAACTAAAATTCCTGAAAAATTTTGCGGATCACATATTGTTTTTGGATCATGGAAAAATCGCCGAGGAAGGATCGATCGACTGCCTGACAAATCCGAAAACAAAGCTGCTGGAGAATTTTGTAAGAGGGGAACTGTGAGGTTTATGAAAGACGAGGAGGTAACCGCTGATTATAACAATGCAGTCAAGATAGCTGAGGTGCTTCGTATTGACAAAGAGCTGTTATTTGATGACTTCAATAAATTTATTGACTATCCATATTATCAAAAGTTAAAAGAAGTAAGAACAGATTTACATATGACACAGATTGAGTTTGCTGATTTTTCAGGCGTCAAGCGTTCTACCCTCTCGGCATGGGAACAAGGTACTTGGATACCTACCCGAGAGAATTACATTTTGCTAGCAGAAGCATTCAAAAAGGCTTCTGAATTAAAGGAGGGACAAAAATGACACATAATGAAAAAAGAGAATATCTGATTAAAGCATTACTGTCAGAAATTCCGCAATACAGTGATATGAAAATACCAGACAATGAGGATGAGCAGAAAAGACTTCTCCGAAGTCTAATGAATATTCGTTCTCCACGCCCGATAAGTGATGAGTTTCTTAAAGTTCAGGACGAATATTTAAGTGAAGAAGTTGAAACAAAAGGAGTTATAGACAGCGCATCGCTACCTGTGTCATCCCTTGATAGCCGTCTGGTACTATGGCGTGGAGATATTACAACACTTAAAATTGATGCTATTGTAAATGCGGCGAACAGTGCTTTAAGAGGATGTTTCGTACCTTGCCACTCTTGCGTGGATAACATTATTCACAGCGTAAGTGGCATACAGCTCCGTCTGACTTGTGATAAGATTATGAATGAGCAAGGATTTGACGAACCAACGGGAAAAGCGAAAATTACACCTGCGTATAATTTACCTTCTAAATATGTGCTTCACACAGTCGGACCGATAGTATCAGGACACTTGACGGATAAACACTGCAGGCAGCTTGCAGACTGCTATAAATCCTGCTTGGAACTTGCGTCTGATAGCGGTCTAAAAAGTATTGCGTTCTGCTGTATTTCTACTGGAGAATTTCATTTTCCACAGAAAAAAGCAGCGGAAATTGCGGTACAAACCGTTAGGGAGTATCTGAACACGGATACACGCATAGAGAAGGTGGTATTTAATGTTTTCAAACAAGAGGATTATGACATCTACCGAGAACTCATCGGATAATATAAAGTGTTTCCATGAACTTTTGCAAAAGATAGATACAGTTATTATTGGCGCAGGTGCAGGTCTGTCTACTTCTGCAGGTTTCACATATACGGGAAAGCGATTTGAAGATAATTTTGCTGACTTTATTCAGAAGTATGGATTTAGAGATATGTATTCAGGTGGCTTTTTCCCATTTGCCAGTCAAGAAGAATATTGGGCATATTGGTCAAGATATGTTTTTATAAACCGATATGCGGACATGGATGACGGAACATACAAAAGACTTTTTGAGCTTGTGAAAGATAAGGATTACTTTGTCTTAACTACAAATGTTGACCATCAATTTCAAAAAGCTGGTTTTGATAAATATAGATTATTCTATACACAGGGCGATTACGGTCTTTTTCAATGTAGTGTCCCCTGCCATAATGGCACTTATGATAATGAAGCGGTTATTCGTGCAATGGTTAAACAGCAGGTAGATATGAAAATACCGACAGAACTCATTCCACATTGTCCTGTTTGCGGCAAACCGATGACAATGAATTTAAGAACTGACGATACTTTTGTCCAAGATGAAGGTTGGTATCGGGCGAATGAACGATACGCAGATTTTATCCGCAGGCACAAAGGACAGCAGATCCTTTTTTTAGAACTCGGAGTTGGAATGAATACGCCGAGTATCATAAAATATCCTTTTTGGCAGATGACTTACAATAATCCAGACGCCTATTATGTTTGTGTAAATTACGGGGAGACATTCGTCCCATCGGAAATCAGCAAAAAATCTATTTGCATTCAAAACGATATAAATAATGTATTGCGGATATTTCAGTTTTGAAATCGGCTGCTTGCATAGACTATTTTATGAAGGTATAATAGATTTCAAGAGAGGTTTCAAAAAATAAAAATATTTATTTTTTGAAAAGAGGATCCCCATCAGCTTTCATAGTGCTGGGGATTTTCGCGGTACAGAAAGGAGTGTACATATGCAGGTCAGTGCGTGGCGCGATCATTTTTATTTTCTGGACGATGGACGGGTCAGACAGTTTCTGATCCTGGGGAAAGAGGAGGCGCTGCTGATCGATACGGGATTTGCGGACAGCCGTGTCCGCGATACGGTCCGCAGCCTTACGGAGCTTCCCGTAACAGTGCTCCTGACCCACGGCGATCCGGATCACACAGGCGGGCTCAGGGATTTTGAAAGCTGTTATCTTCATGAAAAAGACTGGCATCTGGTGACAGCGGATGTGAAGCTGCGTCCCTTAAGCGAGGGGGACCAGTTTTCCTGCGGAGAGTACTGTCTGGAAGTGATCGAGATTCCCGGCCACACGTATGGAAGCGTGGCCTTTTGGGATCGGAAGAAAAAGCTTCTTTTTCCCGGGGATTCCGTGCAGAAGGACGGCCCCATCTATCTGTTCGGCGGACACCGGAATCTGGATCTCTACATAGAAAGCCAGAAAAAGCTTCTGGCATTGGAAAAGGAGGCAAAGGAGGTCCTGCCCTGCCATCAGGACTGCCCTATCGGCCCGGAATATATCAGGAGAAATCTGGAGGACGCGCTGGCGCTTAGGGAGGGACGGCTTCCGGGAAGCAGGCATCCTTTCCTGCCCTGCAGCTCCTATAAAGGACAGTGGACAGAGTTTTACTACTAAAAAAGAACGGGAGAAAATGCAAATGACAATTGAAAATCATCCGAAAGAAATTGCAGCCATGGAGGAATTCCATAAGGGAAACCGGGCAGAGGGGTTAAAACTGCAGGAGGAATTCGCGGCGGAATTCAGAAAAGAGTATGAGAACAAGGATCACTGCCCCTGCAAAAAGGCCTGCAGATACCACGGCAACTGCAGGGAGTGCGTGGCAATCCACAGGGCCCATCAGGAACATGTGCCGAACTGTATGCGCCCGATCCTGAACAGGAAATTCCGGCTTTTGTCTGAATTGACGGAGCATACCTTGGCTAACGAGATTGAACCGCCCAGGGAGGTGCTTCGGAAAGAATTTCTGTAATGGGCCAAAGCTCCTTTCAGGATTTCAGCAGCCTCTCATAAGTAAATCTGCTCATGGACTTTTTCAGCAGCAGCCAGGCCAGCAGCGCGCAGAGAATTCCAAGCCCCAGCAAGATCCAGGTGTTCAGTAAAAGCACGCCGGTAAACTGTCCGGCGATCAGAAGGATCAGCGGAAGGATCAAGAAGACAGCAGCCTGCTGGGACTCTTCCATATTCTGGGACTTGGCGGAGCTTCTGACAATGAGGGTGACGGCGATCAGAGAAACGGCCGGAGAGACCAGAAGCAGGATCGCCGCCCAGGCCGCGCCGGGGAGGAGCAGGGCTCCGGACAGGAAAAACAGTTCCGTTTCCAGGACCAGCAGCATAACGCCGAAGGAAAAGAGAGAGACCAGCATACTCAGGAAAAACGAGGCCAGCACCTTTGCCTGAAAAATCTGTTTCAGGGACAGAGGGCAGTAGAGCAGCGTTTCCAGGGTATGCTTTTCTTTTTCCCCCACAAAAGAGCTGGCAGCCATAATGGAGGATGCCATGATGGGGATGATCAGGAAAAAGACAGGCAGGACATAATTCAGGATCATCCCGACAGAGGTCCTCTCCAGGCTTCCGGAGCGGGCGGAGGCGGGAAGCATTTCCAAAAGCTTCACAAAATCAGGATCATTCGGCGCAAAATGGACGGCAAACACCAGAATCGAGGGGAGTACCACCGTCAGAGCCAGAGGCACGATCAGCAGAGACAGGAACAGCCGTTTGTTGGCGGTGACGCTGCGGAAATCTTTTTTTATAATCGCGGACATCGCTTGTTTCATAGAGAATTCTCCTTTCCACCTGCAGTGAGGGCAAAATAAATGTCTTCCAGGGAGGGCTTTTGGGCCTCCACCCGGTAAATATTTCCTCCGGCCTCCACGATCCGGCGGACAATGCCGGGAATTTTGTCTTCGGAGGGAAGATCCGCCTCATAGGTCTTCTCAGCCGTCCGGGTCAGGGCCAGGCCTTCCGGGATAAGATCCGCGCAGAGCTTCAGCCGCACGCCTGCGTGTATGGACTGCCGCAGATCTTCCAGACTTCCGGAGGCGAGAAGGCGTCCTTCCTCGATGAGTCCGTAGCGGGTACAGATTTCCTGGGCATACCGGAGCTGATGGGTGCACAGAAAAATCGTCAGTTGTTCTTCCCGGGCCAGAGTCTGGATCATCCGGTTGACGTTCAGAGCGCTCTCCGGATCCAGGCCGGAGGTGGGTTCATCCAGAAACAGCACCCGGGGATTATGGATCAGCGCCCGGGCAAAAGACAGGCGCTGGCGCATGCCGGTGGAGTAGGAGGAGAGTTTCTGTCCGGCGGCCTCTGCCAGTTCCAGCTCCTCCAAAAGCTGATTCGCCTTCCGTTTTCCCTCCGATTCGGAAAGTCCGTAGAGGGAGGCGAAAAACAGCAGGTTTTCCAGACCGGTCAGATGATCGTACATCTGGGCGTGCTCTGTCACTACCCCCGACAGGGCGTGGGTTTTTTCCGATTCCCGAAGAGGGTCCAGACCCAGCACACGGCAGCTGCCGCCGGTGGGGGTCAGCATCCCGTTTAACAGTTTTACAGTGGTTGTCTTTCCGGCTCCGTTGGGACCGAGAAAGCCGAAGACTTCTCCGGGGGAAAGGGAAAGGGTCACAGATTTGACCGCCTTCTTTCCGCCGGGATACGTTTTTGACAGATTTTGAAGCTCAACAGCCTCCATGTCTTTTTTCCTCCTCATTGATTTTTAGCCGCCGCACCAGTTCCTGAAAACGCGGCTGGCAGGACAGGCCGGCAAAAGCGGGATTTTCCGTGAGAGCCTGTGTCATGCTGTGCCGGATCAGAGATTCTTCCCTGGGAAGCGAATCTCCCAGAAAAAGATTGTCCCGGATCCATCCGTCCAGAAGGTCGAAATAGGAATCCCCGTGAAGGTGCAGAGGATAAATGTCCCCGCAGGCCAGATCGGTGTAAAGTTCCAGAAATTCCATTGTCTGTCCGTCCTCGCCCAGCGCCGCGCAGTTCTGAGCGATAGACAGATAGGCGCTCAGAAGAAGGCTGGGATGCAGGGTTTTCAGGTCAAAGGCCTCTGCGGTCTTCAGAATTCTCTGCACAGTCTTATCAAAAGCCTCCCGGTTTGGAAGACACAATTTCAGATAAGAGGGCAGAAGATCCAGAAGCACAAGAAGGGACTGAAAGATCCCTGCCTGGAGCATTTCCCGGGCTTTTTCCTTCTGCCCGGTCATTTCATAGGCGGAGGAGAGCAGGGGCTCTTTGGGGCTGGAATACAGGCTGCCTCCTTCGAGAAGCTTCAGGACTTCCTCCGGCCTTTTTAAAATCAGCAGGCAATAGGCTTCCATGTGCAGAGCCTCCCGGCCCAGCTGCACATCGCCGGTCTTTGTCCTCACTCTGCAGAACAGTCCGGCGGCCTCCTCCAGCAGTTTCTTTTGCTGCTCCGCGCTTTCCGCCAGCATACAGTGATTGACCAGCAGAGAACCCAGATGGAACAAAAGCGGAAAGCAGGAGTAATATCTGCGGATATAGTTCCGGCAGTGTTCCAGGGCTGCGGAGAAGGGAAGCGAGGAAAACTCTCCTGACAGCCTGGCGTAGAGCCGGCGGCTTTCCTCCACCGTCAGCTGCGGCTGATAATCCAGAAGTTCATCGATGCGGATATTAAAGAAGGAAGCCAGCAGCGGCAGCAGGGTGATATCCGGATAGGTGGTCCCGGTCTCCCATTTAGAGACAGCAGCTTTGGAAACACCGAGAAAAGCCGCCAACTCATCCTGGGTGATCCCTGCCTGGCGCCGGTGCTCCACCAGTACTTTTCCAAGATTGATCTCTTTCATGTTGTCTCACCTCGTGTCCTTATTGTAAGCAGAAGAGAGGGCAAATGCAAGGGAGCGGAAGGCTACTTTTGTTAAAAAAGTTAACCATTAGGAAATTGTGCGGAAATTTCTTGATTTTCAGAATCATCAGGAGTATACTGAAAAAGTCAAAAATCTTCAGGGCAGGGTGCAATTCCCTACCGGCGGTAAAGCCCGCGAGCCGAAAGGCATGATCCGGTGTGATTCCGGGGCCGACAGTACAGTCTGGATGGAAGAAGAGAACGGCGGTATTTTTCTGCGCAGATCAGCTCTGGAATCTTTTGTATTCCGGAGTTTTTTTATTGGATCAGAGAATACGTATAAAATTCCCGCGGCAGCGCATGCCCTGACTGAAATTCCGGAAACGGTTTTTCGTCAGGGCTTTTTTTAGGAGGAAAAATGACAGATCGAGATTACATGGAACGGGCGATACACCTGGCAGAGCGCGGAAGAGGATGGACCAATCCCAATCCGCTGGTGGGAGCGGTGATCGTAAAAAACGGAAGAATCATCGGGGAAGGCTGGCACGCCAGATGCGGGGGACCTCATGCGGAGCGAAATGCGATCCGGTCCCTGAAAGAGTCTGCGGAGGGAGCAACCCTCTATGTGACGCTGGAACCCTGCTGCCACTACGGGCGGACGCCGCCCTGTACAGAGGCTATTCTGGAACAGAAAATTTCCCGGGTCGTCATCGGTTCCAGAGATCCGAACCCGCAGGTAGCGGGAAAGGGGGTATCTGTCCTGCGAAGGGCCGGCATCCAGGTGGAAGAAGATTTTATGCGGGAGGAATGCGGCCGGCTGAATCCTGTGTTTTTCCATTTTATGGCAGAGAGAACGCCGTATGTGGTGATGAAATACGCCATGACTGCCGATGGAAAGATTTCTACGCGCACAGGCGCTTCCAAGTGGATCACAGGAGAAGCAGCCCGGCAAAAGGTGCAGGAGCTCCGCTGGAACTCCATGGGAATTATGGCCGGAATCGGTACAGTACTGGCAGATGACCCTCTTCTGACTGTCCGGGAGGCCGGAAGGAGAAATCCCATCCGGATCATCTGTGACAGCCGCCTCCGCCTGCCTTTAGATTCCCGGATCTGCCGGACCGCCCGGGAGTATCCGGTGATCGTAGCCTGCGCGGCAAAGGCTCTTAAACAGGACGCGGGATGCGCGGAAAGGAAGCGGCACCTGGAAGCGAAGGGAGTGCGGATCCTTCCGGTACCCGGTCCCTCCTGTCAGGTAAATCTCCGGAAACTGATGGAACTTCTGGGAAAGGAAAACATAGACAGTATTCTGCTGGAGGGAGGAGGCACCCTGAACGGCGCGGCTCTGCAGGCAGGGATCGTAAAAGAAGTCAAAAGCTTTCTGGCGCCGAAAATTTTCGGCGGAGGCGGAAAGTCTCCGGTGGAGGGCACAGGCGCTGCATTTCCCTGTCAGGCGGCTGCTCTGGAAATGACAGAGATATCCAGGATCGGTCCGGATCTGATGATCTCCTGGAAAGTGGTAAATTCAGCAGGAAAGGAGCAGATATGTTTACAGGAATCATAGAGGAAACAGGCAAAATCCGTTCTCTGACCCTGGCCGGACACTCGGGCCGGATCTCCGTGAAAGCCAGCCGCGTGCTGGAAGGGACAAAACCCGGGGACAGTATCGCGGTCAACGGCATCTGCCTTACCGTTGTCTCCCTGCAGCCGGATGGCTTTACTGCCGATGTTATGGCGGAGACTGTCCGCAGAAGCAGTCTTTTTCGCTGCGCGGCGGGAGATCCCGTCAATCTGGAGCGGGCCATGGCGGCGGACGGGCGGTTTGGGGGCCACCTGGTTTCCGGCCATATTGACGGTACCGGCCGGGTCCTTTCCCTTCACCGGGAAGAAAATGCCGTCTGGATCACCATCGGAGCGCCGCCGGAGCTGATGGAACTGATCGTAGAAAAAGGTTCCATCGCCATTGACGGGATCAGCCTTACAGTGGCCTCTGTCAGCGGCTCCGCTTTTTGGGTATCCGTCATTCCCCACACGGGAAAGGAAACGTCTCTCCTGGGGAAATGCCCGGGAGATCTTGTAAACCTGGAAACGGACCTGGTCGGAAAATATGTCAGAAAGTTTCTGGGATTTCTGCCGGGAGCAGGCCGGGAAGGGAAAAAACCGGAGCCGCCTTCCGCGGTTACCATGGAAATGCTTCGGGAACTGGAATTTTAAAGAAGGAGTACAGCATATGAAACTACAGTACAATACAGTGCCGGAGGCCCTGGAAGATCTCCGGCAGGGAAAGATCATTCTGGTGACAGACGATCCGGACCGGGAAAACGAGGGAGACATGATCTGCGCCGCGAAATTTGCCACCCGGGAAAATATAAACTTTATGGCACGCTATGCCAGGGGGCTGATCTGCACGCCCATCAGCCCGGCGGAGGCTTCCCGCCTGGGACTGCCCCAGATGGTGGCGGAGAATACGGACAATCACAGCACCGCTTTTACCGTTTCAGTGGACCACATAGAAACCTCCACCGGCATTTCCGCCGGGGAGAGAGGCTATACCATGCAAAAATTCGCGGATCCCAGTACAGCTCCGGAGGATCTGCGCCGTCCCGGCCACGTCTTTCCGCTGGTGGCCAGGAAAGGCGGAGTGCTGGTTCGGGGCGGGCACACCGAGGCCACAGTGGACCTGATGCGGCTGGCGGGCCTTCCCCAGTGCGGCGTATGCTGCGAGATTATGGAAGAAGACGGCACCATGATGCGCACGGCAAATCTGTGGAAGCTGGCGGGACGGTTTGGGCTGAAATTTATCACGATCCGTTCTCTTCAGGATTACTGCCGGATCCATGATAAGCATGTGGTGCGCGAAGCCTGCGCGGACATGCCCACGCGGTACGGGCATTTCCGGATTTACGGCTATGTCAATGATCTTACGGGAGAGCATCATGTGGCGCTGGTCAGGGGAGAGATCGGAGACGGTGAAAATGTACTCTGCCGGGTCCACTCGGAATGTCTGACGGGCGATACCTTCGGCTCCCTGCGCTGCGACTGCGGGAATCAGCTTCAGACTGCCATGAGACAGGTGGAGGCGGAGGGCCGGGGCATTATCCTTTATATGCGGCAGGAAGGCCGGGGCATCGGCCTCATCAACAAGCTGAAAGCTTATGAACTTCAGGAACAGGGTCTGGACACCGTGGAGGCAAATGTCCGGCTGGGCTTCGCTCCGGATCTGAGAGAATACTGGGTGGGGGCACAGATTTTATCTGATCTGGGCGTTAAGTCTCTCCGGCTGCTGACCAATAATCCCCAGAAAGTTTACGGCCTCAATGGCTTCGGCCTGACGATCCGGGAGCGGGTGCCCATCGAAATCCAGCCGCAGAAATATGACAATTTTTATATGAAAACAAAGCAGGAAAAGATGGGGCATATTTTTCAGAAAATCCATTTTTAAAAATCAGGGAGGAAAGGATTGAAAATGAGACAGATTCAGATTTTAGAAGGAAAACTTGTGGCGCCGGAGGGAATGAGAGTGGGGATCGTGGCTTCCCGGTTCAATGAGATTATTGTCAATAAACTTCTGTGGGGCGCTGTAGACGGACTGGTGCGCCACGGCGTGGAGGAAGACCATATTACAGCCGCCTGGGTGCCGGGAGCGTTTGAAATCCCGCCTGTCGCGTCAAAAATGGCCGGATCCGGAAAGTATGACGCGGTGATCTGCGTGGGAGCGGTGATCCGCGGGGACACCACCCATTACGACTATGTGTGCAGTGAGGTTTCCAAGGGCATCGCCCAGGTGGGGCTCGCCACAGGAGTGCCGGTCCTTTTCGGAATCCTTACCACGGAGAACATTGAGCAGGCCATTGCCAGAGCAGGAAGCAAAGCCGGGAATAAGGGATATGACTGCGCTCTGTCGGCGGTGGAGATGGTAAATCTCGCAAGACAGCTGTAAAAAGAAAAAATAAACCCGGAGAATTTCGGGGCAGTTCACATTTTCTTTACATTTTGAGACTATGATAGAAAACCGGAATCAGAAAAACTTCCGGGAGGCGTATGAAAATGGGAGAATATTATCTGCTGCATTATTTCAATCTGAAAAACGCGGGCATTTTTCTGCTGGTTTCTTTCGCGGGGATGTTCGCCGTGCTGGCTTTGATCCTCTGTGCGGCCAAAATACAGGTGAAGAAAAGAATCCGCGTATCGGAGGGGATCCGGCCGGAAAAAGAGTTAAAGCGGCACAGCCGGAAACAGTACCGTGTGGTGGAGAGCTTTTATGAAATGGTGTTCAGCAGCACTTCCGTACTGCTGTTTCTGAGCCTGTATTATCTGATCGATGAATATATTCCTCAGGCGGCCGAATACTGGCACCGGTATCAGAACGCGATCCTGCTGCTGTTTATCGTCCTGTCAGTTTTCCTTACCAGCTGGTTTGATGTGGTGCTGGTAAAACTGACCCATATCCACTCCGAGCAGAAGGCGGCGGTTCGGCTGGTATCCTCCCTTTATATCGTCCTGATCCTTCTGTATATCCGTTTTATTTACAACGATACAAACTATGATGATCTGATCCTGTATTTCGTGACGCTGGCAGTAGGACGTTTCCTGTATTTCGACTTTACGGTGAAAAGTTTTCTGCAGACCATTCAAGGGGTCGCCAAAAATCTGCCTCTGCTGCTTTTGATGGGGTGTTATTCCGCCCTGATCTGCTGGTTCGGATTTCGCGTGGATTTCCTGCTGAAATCCAACGGCGTCATCGTAAGCACCCTGATTGCGCACCTGTTTATGGATCTGTCCATTTTTATCCTGCACAAAACCAGACTGCTGCGTTTCTTCCTCTCTTAGGCCTCGATCCGACAGGGATTTTGCAGGGATTTTGCATAGATTTAATTTGACAAAAACATCAAATTATCATAGAGTAAAACCAGAATAATCAGGTTTTTAACGGCCGGATATACGACAGGAGGTCAGCCAGGAATGAGAACAATTTATAATGAAGAACTGGAGGAACTGCGCAGATCAGTCATTCAGATGGGAAAAAACTGTTATGAAAATATCCGCAGGACCTGCGGCCTGCTTTCAAGCCGCAGAAAAGAGGAACTGGATGAAATCTGCAGAAACAGTGTAAAGATCAGCAACATGGAAAGCGTTATCGAAACCCTGTGCAACCGTCTGATCCTGCTGCAGCAGCCGGTAGCTACGGATCTGAGAAATGTATCCGCGTCCCTGAAAATCGCGGCGGATCTGGAAAGGATCGGGATCAATGCAGGTGATATCGCGGAAATTCTTATGACTGGCGAAACAGGACAGCCCTGTCGGCTGCTTCTGGATATCTCAGAGGCATCCATGGAAATGCTGGAAAAAGGGCTGGAAGCTCTGGAACATTCGGATACAGAGCTTGCCCGCAGAGTCATTGACATGGACGACAGGGTGGATGAATTGTTCGTTACCTTCCGCAACGAGCTGACCCAGGGGCTTCTGAAAGAAGGTTCCCTGGTGGATCAGCTGATGATCGGAAAATATTACGAGCGGATCGCGGATCATGTGGTGAATGTGGCCGGATGGGTGATCTATATTGCCGAGGGAAAACAGATCCTGAATCAGCAGTGATATTTGGCTGAGCAGCTAACTTTTGCATTAAATTTGAGTTGGCTGCTCATTTTTTATGGAAATTGCCTTGGACAATGTACACAGTATCCGTCAGAGATGGAAAAATTTGTGCTATTTTACAATTATTTCCAGAAAAACCATGGAAAAAAAGGTACAAATGTGGTATTGTTAATATATTCATGCGGAACCTGGAAGGGCAGACGCAGGAAGCGGTTCCAAGGCCGCCGGTTTCCGCAAAAAAACAAATAGACAGGTTGGTTGCGATGATAAAGGCAAAAAAAGTTCTGGCAGGAATTACCGCCGCTCTGTGCAGCGCTCAGATTCTGACTGCTGCTGCGGCACCCTCCGTTTCGGAAATAAAATCACAGAAGGAGGACGCGGACGAATCCCTGGGATCTCTGATGGATTCCATTGAGGATCTGGAAAATCAAAAAGAAGAAATCGAAAATGAGATCGATACCCTGGACGGTCAGCTGGTAACTGCCATGTCCGCCGTGAATTCTTTAAATCAGCAGATTGAGGAGAAGGAAAAGGAACTGGAAAATACCAGGGGCAGCCTGGAGACAGCAGAAAAGGAGAAGGATCAGCAGTATAAGGCTATGCAGACCCGGATCCAGTATATTTACGAACACGGAGGCAACGCGGGCTGGATGATGATCCTGCTGGAAAGCGGAGACCTTTCAAAACTGCTGAACCGGGTGGAGTATACCCAGCAGATGTACGAGTATGACCGGGAATGTCTGGAAGAGTATGCGGATACGGTATCCCAGATCCATGAATTAGAAGAAAAACAGGCAGAAGATATCGGAAGTCTCCAGGCAATGAAGGATGAGCAGGAAAGCCAGCAGAAATATCTGGAAGAAAAACTGGAGGAAAAGAGAAATACTTCCTCCGATTATGAAACACAGATGCAGGAAGCCAGACAGAAGGCGGAGGATTACCAGAAGCTGATCGAAGAGTACAATAAGCAGATCCAGGAACTGGCCAGAACCCAGCAGTCCGGAAAATCTTCCGCGGACGCCGAGGAGGCGAAGAGGATCTTTGAAACTCTTTTGGAAGAAAACTGGACGGAAGAAGAGCGCGAGAGTGATGAATTTAAGAAGGGCCGGGAACTGGTAGAGTACGCTCTTCAGTTTGTAGGAAATCCCTATGTATGGGGAGGCGGCAGCCTGACAGAGGGAACAGACTGTTCCGGCTTTATCCATCTGATCTATAAGCATTTCAATTATTCCGTTGACAGGCAGTCCGCGGCCCTGCGGGATGAGGGAAGAGCCGTTTCCTATGCGGAAGCCCAGCCGGGGGATATTATCTGCTACAGCGGCCATGTTGCCCTCTATATGGGAGGCGGCACTATTGTCCACGCGGCCAATGAAAACGCGGGGATCATCGTAGGAAGCGCTACCTTTGCGCCGATTCTGTCAATCCGGCGTGTGGTATAATTCTTAAAAAAAGAAAACAAAAAGGCATGGAGCGTCCCGCTGAGGGGCGCTCTCTTTGAATCCGGCGTGATTGCAAAACCTTTGGGGATGCGTTAAAATATCAGTGCAGACGCGCGAAAAGGAGGAATGATGTATGGCTGTATACAGTTCGATTAAAAAATACAAGACACAGGGACATATGGGTATGATCGATGTTACCGGAGACTTCCAGAAGTGTGTAGATGAGGCCTGTGAAAAGTTTAAAATCAAAAGCGGGATCATAACGGGTTTCACCACCGGAGGGGTGGCGGGACTCACTACTTTGGAATTTGAGCCGGGAATTGTAAAGCATGATCTGAAAGCAGCGCTGGATAAGATTTCTCCTTATCTCGATGACAACGGGCGGGTTGTCTTTTACCAGCATCACAATACATGGCATGATGACAACGGTTCCAGCCATATTAAATCCGCTCTGCTGAGCCCTTTTATCACCATTCCGTTTATTGACGGAAAAATAACCATCGGGCCCTGGCAGAATCTGACCCTGGTGGAATGTGACACCCGGGACCGCAGCCGGGAGATCGTATTTCAGGTAATGGGAGAGTAGGCAATGGAACATATCTATGATGTTTTGATCGCAGGAGCCGGCGTGATCGGATGCGCTGTGGCCCGGGAACTGTCCCGGTACCGCCTCTCTATCTGCGTAGCAGAAAAAGGACCGGATATCTGCATGGAGACCAGCAACCGGAATTCCGCGGTCCTTCATGCAGGCTACAATAATACGCCGGGATCCGCCATGGCAAAATTCTGCGTCCAGGGAAACAGTTCCTTCGGCAAAACAGCGGAGGAACTGGATATTCCCTACAGACGGACTGGAAAGTTGGTAGTGGGTTTTACAGAGGATGATCTGGAAGCACTCCGCCGGTTAAAGGAACAGGGAACAAAAAACGGTATCCGGGGGATTCAGATTGTCGGCAGGGATTTTATCCGTCAAAAAGCGCCGCTGATCCAGGGGAATTTTGCCATGTGGTCTCCTACCACAGCTATTTTAAATCCTTTTGAGTTTACCTTCGGCATGGCGGAAAATGCCGCGAAAAACGGTGTCCGGTTCTTCTGCGGATGTGAAATAACCGGCATCTGCCGGGAAGAGGACGGAAACTATACAGTGACTACAAAGGGAGGTGTTTTCAGAAGCCGCTGGATTATAAACTGCGCGGGGCTGGGGTCTGATAAAATTGCTTCTATGCTGGGAATCAGAGACTATAAGCTGCACCCCTGCCGGGGAGAATACTTTGTCCTGGACAAAAGGCTGAAGGATACCCTTCCTCTTCCGGTCTATCCGGTTCCCAATTATAAAACAGGCGGCCTGGGTATTCATCTGACCCCTACCCTGGAGGGAAATATTCTGGTGGGGCCCAGCACAGAATACATCGGAGAACGGGACGATTATTCTACAACGCGGAAAATTATGGATCTGCTGATCCGGGACGGCAGCAGGATCTTTCCGCATCTGAAGCCGGAATATTTTATCCGCAGCTTCGCCGGGATCCGGCCCAAGCTTGCGGCCAAAGAAGAGGGAGGATATCATGATTTTGTCATTGAGCGCAGGGATGATACAGCTCCCAGGACCGTCAATCTGATCGGCATCGAATCTCCCGGGCTTACCAGCGCTGTTCCTATCGCCGGGGAGGTAGTAAGGCTTGTAGCCGAGAAAGAAGAATTAAAACTCAATCCGGACTTTGATCCGGTGCGCCGCAGATTTCCTGTTTTCCGGGACCGGACGCCGGAAGAACAGGCAAAACTCATAGAAGAGAATCCTGACTACGGGGAGATCATCTGCCGATGCGAAACCGTTACAAAGGCGGAAGTGCTCCACGCCATCCAGGGACCTCTGGGAGCCAATACCGTTACAGGGGTAAAGTACCGCTGCAGGGCCATGATGGGGCGCTGCCAGGGCGGTTACTGCCAGACCAGGATCACGGAGCTGCTTATGAATGAAAAAGGGATTTCCCCTGAAAAGCTGATCTATGAACGGAGCGGTTCCTACATCTTTACAGGGGAGGTGCGCGGATCATGAAGCAGATACACAAACAGGCTGTCATTATAGGCGGAGGCCCGGGAGGGCTGGCCGCCGCAGTAAAGTTAAAGAAAAACGGCGTGAAAGATCTGCTGATTCTTGAACGGGAGCACTGGCTGGGAGGAATTCTGCGACAGTGTATCCACGATGGTTTCGGACTGGCCAGATTCGGCAGCACCCTTTCCGGACCGGAGTACGCGCAGCGATTTATTGACGAGGCGAAAGAACTGGGAATCGAAGCGGAAACAGATACGACAGTGATCGGACTGACGGGAGACAGAACCGTTACGGCTGTTTCAAGAAAGGGTCTGATCCAGTACCGGGCGGATGCCGTCCTCCTGGCCATGGGATGCCGGGAAAGGACCAGAGGCGCTTTATCAATCCCGGGGGAGCGGCCTTCAGGCGTTTTTACCGCAGGGGTAGCTCAGGCGTATATAAATCTGAAAAACAAAATGATCGGACGGCGGGCGGTAATCCTAGGATCCGGGGATATCGGCCTGATCATGGCCAGGCGCCTGACGCTGGAGGGCGTCAGGGTGGACGCTGTCTTCGAGATACAGCCCTATGCCAGCGGCCTGCCGAGAAATATCGAACAGTGCCTCAATGATTACGGCATTCCGCTGTATCTCAGCCATACGGTGACCCGGATCATAGGAAGACAGCGGCTGGAAGCTGTGGAGGTAAGCCGGGTGGATGAGAATCTTAAGCCGATCCCCGGCACGGAAAAAGAATATCCCTGTGATACGCTGATTCTTTCCGTGGGACTGATCCCTGAAAATGAATTGTCCCTGATGGCGGGCATAGAACTGGATCCCCGGACGAAGGGCGCTCTGGTAGATGAAACTTATCAGACCAGTGTTCCGGGAATTTTTGCCGCTGGCAATGTGCTGCATGTCCATGACCTGGTGGACTATGTTTCTTTGGAGGCGGAGCGGGCGGCGGATTCTGCTGCCGCTTATCTGGAAGGCAGACTTCCGGTTCCGAAGATTCCTGTCCGAACCGGCGGGGACATCGGCTATACGGTGCCGCAGAAGATTGCCGGTAACCGGGATACATCCCTGTGGTTCCGGCCCAGAAAGCCCCTGCGTGACAGCTGGGTGGAAATTTGGCAGGATGGACAGCGTATTATGAGAAAAAAATATCCCAGACTGCTCCCGGCGGAAATGGAAACCATTACCCTTCCCGCATCCAGACTGATTTCTGATTCTGAAATAAAGGTGGTGACCAGCGGTGAATAAGACCTTTACCTGTATTCTGTGTCCAAACGGCTGCGAAATCCGGGTCAGCTGCAGAGAAAAAGAGATTGATTCCATTGAGGGGAACAAATGCCGGAAAGGAGCGGACTACGTAAAACAGGAGATTGTCCATCCTATGCGGGGCCTTTCATCCTCCGTACTGGTGGAAGGGGGATGCATGCCTCTCTGCAGTGTTCGGCTGAACCGGCCGGTTCCAAAAGAGAAGATTTTTGACGTAATGGCGGAAATACGGAAAATTAAAGCCGAAGCGCCGGTAAGGGCAGGCCAGATTCTGATCGCGGATGTTCTCGGCCTGGGAAGCGATGTGATCGCCACAAGGACTGTGGAGCGCCGGTAATTTCCTAAAGCAGGCCGACAGGCACGGGCTTCCGGAAGAACTGACGAGACCGGCCGGTATCGTCAGTTCCTTTTCCGGAGTGCTCCTCATACCTCGGTAAAGGTATATTTGGACCGCAGCCCGGCCTCGTTCACCTCGTAAATGATGGATCCGTTGTCCGGCTGAATCTGTTCGCAGACCGCATGGGGCGGCAGGCTGCTGCGCATGTAGCTGTCCAGGTCGTCAGTCTCCACCTCGCTGAAAAATGTCTGCGGCTTTCCGCAGCAGTTGTTGAACATTTCTTTGATCAGTTCATAGTGCTTCATTTTATCACCTCGATTTCCTGACCGGGAATTTTTTATTCGTCCCGTCTTTTATAAAAAAACGTATGTTTACAAGAAACTTTCCGGTTTTTTTCAGCAGCAGCCGGAACCGGGAAATATGGGAGGGAAGGCCTCCTCATTCCGGTACATTAGTATAGTACACTTTAAAAGAATGTGCAAGAAAACGGCATTTATGAGTCATAAAACCTGAGAAAAATACTGCTAAATACTGTTTTTAAAATATAGACATCGGCATATAGTCAGTGATATAATGGCTGACAAATGACGGAGACAAAAGGCCGGGGAAGGAGTACAGTGATGGGTCAGATCGCAAACCAGATGCTCCTGCAGCTGCTACAGAGGGCTGTACAGCGAAGAAAAGAGAAGAAAAAGGCCGGGGAGGCTTCCGAAATAGAGAATGAGGAAGCGTATGCCGGCCGGGACAGCAGGGGCTGTAAGAAAAGGAAAGACAAGATATAACCGGTAATTTCCGGTCTGATTAGGGTTGCCGGGAAATAGATAGTTCCAAACAGGGGCAGGTGTGACTCATGGGAGTCACGACTGCCCCTGAATTTATCATGGGTCCGATAGACCCTGTTGAGTACGTTGGAGTTTCTCCACAGATAAATGTCTGAGCGGGAAATAAAATATTAAAAGTTCACAAAGATTTCACAAGAAATTAGCACTCGAGGCTTGTTATCGCAGTGTGGCTTTTGTCTAACTTCATAGAGTGCCGTAAGTGCCTATTTATGGGCGTTTCTCGGATTTTATGATTTTATCTTAACTCGTCAGAAATCGTCATTTTATAAAAAATTGGTGTCAAAATTGGTGTCAATCAGCAGAGAGATACCTTTTCTTGCCACAGTATATCAGTATCACAAATTGTAAAATTGAATATCGCAAGTAGATTATGGAACGCCGATATTGACGTTCCTTTTCT
>ERZ1643246.480-NODE-480-length-51419-cov-8.686298_pt1 | contig 51419 bp, 50 predicted proteins | sample MGYA00579265_ERZ1643246 | MGnify/ENA primary metagenome ERZ1643246 (study PRJEB29033, sample SAMEA4952261) | chicken gut metagenome | biome: Broiler Chicken; feature: Gastrointestinal Tract; material: Caecum | place: Ireland | collected 2018 | study: Broiler... | reverse complement strand
TAACTGACACTCGACACTAAAATAGCCAAAAAAAAAAACGGAAAACCTATCTGATAAAACAAAGTATATGATATCCATCTATGGACAACCTGCCAAATTTTATCAGCTTGCTTATAATCAAAAATACTACTGTCGTGACATGCATGATACAATCATTTCTAATCACAACAAAATTAGACTACATCATATTTTTTGCAGCTATTTTTTCTGATCTATGGTATAGTTATATTTTAAGACAATAGGAGGAATGTTCCATGAAACGACATTTAATTGCGTTAGACTTAGATGGTACATTACTGACAAATGATCATCGAATTACCGCACGAACTGAAAAAGTTCTTCTAACATTAATAAAACAAGGTCACATTGTTGTCATTGTAACAGGAAGACCCTTTCATTCCAGCATTGGCTATTATCAACAACTTGGCCTAAACACTCCGCTGATTAATCATAATGGTGCTTTGATCCAAAATCCGTCTCAACCCTTTGCAAAGATGGTTCATCATACGCTGGATTTTATGGTCGCTAAACAAATTATTCAAGTGCTGGAAAAAAGCTTCAATCTGATTGCACTTTCTGCAGAACGACTACAAGCAGTTTATTTACAAAAATCTTCACCGATTTTTGAATATTTATACCAAATTGGAACGCCAGAAATGATTCGAGGGGACATTTTACAAAATTTACAGTATGCTCCTACCTCTCTGTTGCTTCATACAAAAGAAGAGGAGACTGAATCGATTAAACAATATTTAGAAAAACATTTTTCTTCTTATATTGAACACCGATCTTGGGGAATGCCAACAACAATTGTTGAAGTGACCAAACGAGGTATTAACAAAGCAGCTGCTCTTCAACAAGTCGCAGATGCTTATCATATCCAGAAAGAACAAATCATTGCCTTTGGAGATCAGGATAATGATTTTGAAATGTTGCAATTTGCAGGAATTGGTGTTGCAATGGAAAATGCATATCCAAAACTAAAAGAAATTGCCAATGCTGTAACATTAACCAATGAAGAAGAAGGTGTTGCCGAGTTTTTAGAATCTGTCTTTTCCCAAACAGAAAAAATGGCGCAATAACTCAAACATATTCATATGAAAACCGCTTATTATTTATAAATTTTGGGAGTCAATAAAAATAAAAGTGATTTTTTAAGAATTAAGAAATGATAAAATTCTCGATATAATGAATGATTAATAGGATTTTATTTCTTTCATACATTTGCTTCAAAAATGCATTTACCATCTTACAGACAAAATATCTCTTCAAAATAACGCATAGCCACAAAGAAAAATACATGTGCTTTATTTTATTAAAGCAAACCATTTGCATAAAAGTCCATACATTTTCTTAGCCTTTCATTGTTTTAGAAAGGAAAAATCTTTTCATGAACAACAAGAATTTTCCTTTCTAGACATTTTTAAGAAAAAAGGTTTTATATACAAGAGAATGATCAGATAACTTTGGAAAAAACCCGATAACCAAAATACGAAACCATGAACAAACAACAAAAAATTCCCATCACTGATGGCACAAAAAAGTAAAGAATGATACAAAATAATTTCTTCAAAACATTGATACATCTTAGGACAATCCATGAAAAAGAACATAAGTTCACACACAATATCTTTGAAAAAAAAGACATTTCTATGTATAATTTTTCATCTGAATCACTTTTGTCCTTTTCACTCACATTGGCCTTCCATCTCATGATAAGAACAAAAACAAAATGATAGTTAAATCGATTTTTGAAACTTTTGTACGGGTAGCCTGCCAAAGAAAAGACCGAAGACATACTGAATTTATTAGCCAACTGGCTTGCAAAACATAACCAAATATGAAAGACTTTTATATTGCCTTTATCTTAGCTTCTTTCTTCCTTAAAAATCCATTCCTCTTTTTTCATTCTCTATTTTTATGATGTCATATACTTCCGTTTAAAATTCCCTTGGATATCAACCGTTTCAACAATATTTGTAAATGCACTTGGATCCACTTCCTTTAACGTGCGGTTCAATTCATACAACTCATATCTTGTCAGTACAATCATTAAAACCCCCTTCTGTTCATGCGTATAGCCACCCTCTGCTGGCAAAAGTGTGGCACCACGAACCATTCGCGAAAAGATAGCCTCTCGAACTGCTTCTACATTTTTTGTGATTACAAAAGCCGTCAACTTCACCTGTGCTGTATGAACAAAATCCACTACACGCATAGAAGCATATAATGAAATCATTGTATACAATGCACGCTCCCACTCAAAGAAAATCCCGGCAAAAAGTACGATCACAACATTAATCATAAACAAATAACTGCCAACTGATTTCCCCTTATGAAAAGAGGCAACCAATGCAATAATATCCAAACCACCTGTTGAGGCTCCATATCGTAAAGTTACACCAATGGCTAAACCTGCCAATACACCACCAAAAATTGAATTAAGCAGTATATCTTCAGAAACCGATAAAATGGGAACAAACTCTAATGCCAAGGACATCACCAAAACGCTGTATCCGCTGTAAAATGTAAATGATTTTCCAATCTCTTTCCATGCCAAATAAATAATCGGGACGTTAAAAACAAGCAACAGTAACCCAGTTGAAATATGTATGTCAAAATATCTTTCTGCAATTCCAGTTATCAATTGCGAAACACCTGCTATTCCGCCAGTAAACAAATTCGCTGGTGTTAAAAAGAAATTTAACGCACAAGCATACAAAATGGCCGCAAACGTAACAATCAATAATTTTTTTAGTTTCTCTAAGCTGTCATTTTTCATCTTAATCCCTTCATTTCATTCATTCTTCTTTTTTCAAACGCATATCATAAGTCCAGCCATCCACTTGGAAAATCTTTCTCTCTTTATACAAATGACCAAGCGCTCGTTTAAAAGCCGCTTTACTCATATGAAATTTCTCATAAATATCTTCAGGGCGACTTTTGTCACTATAAGGCATTGCTCCATTTCGTTCTTCAATATACGCCCAAATTTTCTGTGCATCTGCATCTTGTTTTTCATAACCTCTTGGAATCAATGATAGATTTACTGTTCCGTTCACCTTCACATCAATCACACGTCCAGACATCATTTGTCCCAACCGTGGTTCAAACTGTCGCTCCGATTCATGTACAAATCCATAAAAACCCTCAGTCGTAAAAATATGTGTGCCAATTTTTCTTGTGCGAACCACAATTCCATCTATATCCAGATTAAAGGCTCGCTCATCTGCATCTACACGAATGGCATCGAAAATTTGTTCCGTTGCAAGCTTTCCAATTAAATTCCCTTGATTTGTAATTTTCATCGTGCAGTACAAACGATCTCCAACCATTGGCCACACCTTTGAATGTGCTGGTAAATCAGAAGCACCGATAAATAAATCCTTTGTCAATCCAGTTCGAACAAAAACGCCCCGCTCAGGTAATACCTTTATCACTTCTGTCCATCCGTAAACACCTGGACGAATTTTTGGAATATGCATCGTCGCTGCAATACGCCCCTGATGATCTCGATATACAAATACTTGAACCGTATCACCAACCATAAAATTTTGCGTTGCCTCATTTTTATGTAAAAAAATTTCCTCAGGTTTTCCATCCAAAATATATCCATCCTCAAACGAACGAATAATCTCCAAGCTACCCACTTCTCCGATTCCCAAACTACATTCTCCTTTATAATCATTGATTTATTTTTTCAAAAAACAATGCTGTTTTTGCCTTTCAGTATATCATAAGATATCCCTTTGCTTGTTATTTTTCAGTAAAACTTTGTATAATATACTGGAATTATTTATTGTTTATTTTTTCATAAGGAGGATTTCCCAAATGGCAAAAGATTGTTCATTCGATATCATTTCAAAAATTGACAAAATGGAAGTACAAAATGCAGTTCAAATGGCAATAAAAGAAATTTCAACTCGCTATGATTTTAAAGGCAGCAAAAGCGATATCCAGCTTAAAGAGGACATACTCACATTGATTTCCGATGATGAATTTAAATTAAATCAGTTAAAAGATGTTTTAATAAGCAAATTGATCAAACGCAATGTACCCATTAAAAATTTAGATGAGCAAAAAATTGAAGCTGGCTCACAAAATACTGTTCGTCAAAATATTTTACTGGTTTCCGGAATCGACAAAGACAATGCAAAAAAAATCAATCAAGCGATCAAAGAGTCTAAATTAAAAGTGAAATCACAAATTCAGGATGAACAAATTCGCATTACTGGAAAAAGCAAAGACGAATTGCAACAAGTAATTGCACTTTTAAAACAAAAAGATTTGCCGATTGAACTGCAATTTGTCAATTATCGATCGTAAAATTCATTTTATTCTGAAATATACTTTCTTATTTTACAGGAACAGTACATCTTTTATTGTGTATGATTGCACATACTCGGATATTTTCAGATAATTGATAAGCTTTATAAAAGCCCTTTACAATTTATTTTTTGTCCCCTATAATGTAACTGAAACAATATGGCGTCAATAAATATACAAGTCGACTGATGACTATATTTATGGAAACCACAAGAGCTTAATGCTATTAACACAAAGAAAAATAGACTCACAAAATTACATCTATGGAAACGTATTTCTTCGAAAAGATATAAGCTCAAATCATAGTAAAATATTTCTTATTGGAAATATTTACCCATCCCCCAAAAAAGAGTTTTGCTAACATTTGAAGAAAACTCTTTTTTTATTTGATTTAAACATAAAATTCACATATTTCAAACGATGGATGGAAAAACAGGACAAAATCCAAAGATCATGTCTTCGCATTTATCGTTCTGCTTTTTTCTGCTCAGTCAAAAAACAGATAACAAGAAAGAGCATACTCATCTTTTCCCCTATAAAAATTTCGCTTATGTAAATCCTTCGATAAGAACAGATCTGGAATCAGCCTTTTTAAGAACTAGAATAGGTTTGTCTCAATTTCACAAAAAATTATCTGATGTTTATCGGGTTAAATAAGAAACCAAGACAAAATGAAAAACCTTATTCTCATCAACAAATATTTCAAAATCATAAAATTCATATGTTTGGTTATAAAGATGAACCAATGGAAAACTTTATATAGAATTTTGCACCCACAGTCTTTTTTCTTTAAATCAAATCTTTTTGTTTTATCCCTGATTTAAACATGGATGTTAACAATTAAAAGTCAAACTTACCCATTTAAGTTATCTGAAAGTAAAAACTTAAGCATAAAATTACGAGTAGCCTTAATTCTTATTTTAAAACGTTCGCCACTTCTTCAATCACCATAACTTTCTCGTGGCACAAAAATAGCCTCTAGCCTATAAATGATGATCTTTAATATCTTTTTTTATTTAAGAAATTCCTCTTATGACAAACTTAACGCTTTACCTTTCAAATGGTATATGATTCGACTTAATGTCATACTTGAAAGGATGTAACTATAGTAACATAGTAAATAAATGTGGTCTTTTTTGTCACTTTCTTCATAATAAGGTCGTGATCTTTTCAGCTTTACACTCTTTTTTTATTCATTCTCTTGTTCACGAACAAACCCAATCATTCCACTCTTTATCGCAATATTCCGTTACTTAAGTTATGATATTTCATATCTATCCGTCATGAATATTTTTTGTCATAATGTTCTATACATTTCCCTTCACCTTTAGTATTAACACAGAGAAAAAACAAAAAAAACAGATACCATTTCTGTAGACAATCGTATGAAACCACATATGGGTTAACCAAAATCAAATACATAGTTTATTTTTACACATCCCTTTTATCCTGTTAAAACTCACTCAAATAAATCAACAATGGCTCATTATTCATTTATCAATTTTATGGTTGCATTTTCCTTTTCACCTCCCTTGTAAAATCCTGAAAAAACTTTCTATATGTTATATTTTATAACATTAAATGTTATTTTTTTTAAAAATCCCTTGATTTTTCCTTTGAAAAAAATTATTATGTAATAAAATATAACATAAAATGATGTTACAAGATCATTTATTAGGAGGAAGTATTATGGAAATGGGCGATACGATTTTTATGTTTTTATGTACATTGCTTGTATTTATTATGACACCAGGCATTGCGCTGTTTTATGGAGGGATGCTTCGCAGCAAAAATATGCTAAGTACAACTATGCATAGCTATACAGCCATCGCACTCGTATCCATTCAATGGGTATTTCTTGGTTATACACTTGCATTTGGAAAAGATGTATTCGGAGTAATCGGTGGCTTAGATTTTATCGGATTAAAGAATACTGGATTTGAGACCTTAAACGGAACCATTCCAAGCGGATTATTCATGCTGTTTCAAATGATGTTTGCCATATTATCTGTCGCAATCTTGTCTGGATCCATTGCCGAACGAATGAAATTTGGACCATTTATTATTTTTATTTTGCTGTGGACCACATTGGTATATGATCCGCTGGCACATATGATTTGGGGAGGAGGTTTCTTAAGTCAATTAGGCATTCTAGACTTTGCTGGTGGAAATGTTGTTCATATTTCCTCTGGGATATCTGGTTTAATCGCCGCCATTTTACTTGGAAAACGTTCCAATGCCAAAAATTCTACCCCAAATAGTTTGCCTCTTGCCATTTTGGGTGCAGCCTTGATCTGGGTTGGATGGTTCGGATTTAATGTTGGCAGTGCTTTAACCTTTAACTCTATTGCAATGAATGCCTTTATTTCAACAATGGTTGCCTCAGCAGCCGGTGCAGTCGGATGGTCATTTGTCGAATGGACAACAAAAAGAAAGCCAACTGTTCTTGGTGCCGTATCTGGTGCCATTTCTGGACTCGTTTCCATTACACCAGCATGTGGATTTGTGGAAATCTTTGCCAGCCTACCGATCGGATTTATTGGCGGAATTGTCTGCTTCTATGGTGTCACCGCAATCAAACAAAAACTTGGATATGACGATACACTAGATGCTTTTGGACTACATGGAATCGGAGGAATTTGGGGTGGTATGGCAACTGGACTATTTGCTACCACCAAAGTCAATGAAGCAGGTGCCAACGGTCTTTTTTATGGAGATCCTAAACATCTGTTAACAGAGTGTATGGGTATTCTTTTTACAATGATCTTCTCTGTTGTGATTACATTCCTGATTTTAAAAGGGATTCAAACTTTCACATCACTTCGTGTAAAACCTGAGCAAGAAATGATTGGACTGGATCTTTCCATTCATGGAGAAAAAGCATATGAAAGACCCATTCTATAAAAGGAGGAGAAAATAAAAATGGAGACGAGAATTTATAAAATTGAAATCATTACACGCCCAGAAAACTATGAAGCACTCAAAAAAGAATTGAGTAAAATCGGTATTACTGGATTAACCGTATATACAGTTTTAGGTGCTGGCATGTCCCTTGGATTTAAAGAAATCTATCGCGGAAACGAAGTCGAGGTTGATTTAAATCATAAAATCAAGCTAGAAATCATTGTATGTGATACACCAATTGAAAATGTGGTTGCAGTGACCAAACAAGTTTGTCAAACTGGAAATTATGGTGATGGAAAAATCTTTGTTTCACCAATTTTAAACGTCGTAAAAATTCGCACGGGCGAAGAGGGGAAAAACGCACTACAATACGAAGACAAATCACAAAAGTAAATTCCCTCTCTTTTTGTACAATGGATTTACAGAACCTTTTTATCATAAATGCTACAATCAAGCAAACGATTTCTTATGAAATGAGCATTCAACCGCTGCCTTTTTCAGATGAATTATCCATAAAAAGCAGCGGTTTTACAATAACAATGTCAATCTCAATATTTTTTAAATCATGAATACAATTTATAGGATCTACGCCTTTAGCTTGCCTTTTAAAAATCTAATCTGTAATTTGTATAGCATACAGTTGCGCCCAATAGTCCAACTGACATAAATATGCCAAAAATTGCGGACCTGTCATCAATTGCCCAAAAAACGGCAATTGAAATGCAGCACCCTTTGTATCCGCCAATTCATGTAACTTTTTCGCATCGAAAAGTTCATACAAAATGCTGTCTTTATTTTTCAAAACCTCTTTTAGCCATCCGGTAACCAGCTCAGTATACAATGGATGATGAGTTTTGGGATATGGACTTTTTTTCCGAAAGACAATGTCCTTTGGCAAATCATTTTTAAATGCCTCACGTAAAAGACCTTTTTCTCGATTGTTCAAATTTTTCATAGACCATGGAATATTCCATGCATACTCAACCACATGATGATCAGAAAACGGTACACGAACCTCAAGACTGGCTCCCATACTCGTTCTATCTTTCCGATCCAACAACGTCGGCATAAACCAAACCATATTTAAATAAAATAAAATTCGACGAAACCGCTCCTCATCCGTTTCTCCATCCAATAATGGAACTTCCTGAACCGATTCCTCATAGCGCATAGACAAATACTCATCAAGCGCCAATTTCTTCTTCCATCCTTCTTGCAACAATGCTGTCCGCTGACCAATAGAGCGCATCCATGGAAATGTTCCGCTCTCCAAATCCGCTTTGCGATAAAACCACGGATATCCACCAAAAATTTCATCTGCACATTCACCAGAAAGTCCAACAACAAAATCTTTTCGAATTTGTTGACAAAACCAATACAGCGAAGAATCAATATCCGCCATACCTGGAATATCTCGCACCTTTACACTTTCCTTCAATGCATCAAATAGCTCTTGCTGTGTAATTACACAACGATGATGCTTGGTATAAAAAGTATCTGACATTAGTTGAATAAACCAATCATCAGAATTCGGTTGAAATTCATTCGCACAAAAAAACTGCTCATTGCCCTCATATTCAATAGAATAAGTATGCAGTACTTCTCCTTTTTCTCGATATGCATTTGCCGCCACAGCCGTTATTAATGAAGAATCCAGTCCACCGGATAGAAACGTACAGAGCGGAACATCTGAAACCAATTGTCGCTTCACTGCATCCATAATCAGAATTCGCACACGCTCGAGCGTTTCTTCTAAAGAATCCTCATGTGGATAACTGTTTACATTCCAATATCGCCAAATCTTCAATCCTTTCTTAGAAAAACTGAGCGCATGCCCACCTCGCAGCTCACGCACATCGGTAAAAATTCCATGCCCTGGTGTATGCGATGGACCTAAGCCAATCAACTCACATATACCTGAACGATCAATTTTCGCTTCTATCTCTTTGGTTACAAAAAAGCACTTCGGCTCAGAAGCAAATAAAAATTGTCCGGTTTTACAACAATAAAAATACGGTTTTACACCAAGTCGGTCTCTTGCTGCAAACAACATTTCTTTTGCAGCATCCCATATAGAAAAGGCATAGATCCCATTGAAATGGTCTACACATTTTTCCCCCCATGCAACATATGATGTAAGCAGCACCTCCGTATCTGAATGTGAGGAAAAATGGTATCCTTTCTGCTGCAACGCTTGACGAAGCTCGTCTGTATTATACAGCTCTCCGTTATAGCAAATCGTATACGTTTTATTGTCCTTTTTAATGGTCATCGGTTGTTTGCCGCCCTCAGGATCAATTACAATTAAACGTTTATGTCCAAACGCAACATGTTTATCGAAAAAAAATCCGGTTGCATCTGGACCACGATGAATCATTTTTTCTGTCATTGCCTTTATTTCTTTTTTCTTTTGCGATAAATCCTGATTAAAATCAACCCAGCCTGTTATCCCACACATATGATGCCTCCTTCTTCTTGCAATCGCCTATCTAAAAATTAGTGTATGCAGCTTTTGCAAAAATTGACTTTCATTTTGCTAAAAAAGAAAATCTACAGCCTACAAACGTTTATCTCTCTATACTAAGCGGCAAAAATAACCTTATATAACCAACACAAACAACTTTGGAGGAAAAAAATATGTTAAACAAATGGAAAAAACATTTTATCCAAACACAAAAAGGTGCTTATAAAAACGCAACACTGGAAAAAATCGATACCCACTGGCTGATTTTTGATTCCGAAACAGAGGAAGCTTTTTCGTTTACACCAGAAACCTTTGCAGATTTTGAAATCAAAGGATATTTAAAAGCAGTTGATGAATGGGTATCTCTTCAATATTACAGTGAACAATATTTACAAGCGGATGAAAAGCTTTTACCTGTTACAGAAAATATGCCCTTTCGCATACAAACCCGCCTCCCTTTTGCCTATGAAGCATGGTTAGCCAAATTGACACATGAACAACTGTTAAAAATCACACAATTTCTGAACGATCTGCACTATTCATTATTTGACTGCCTATACTGTCATAACACAGCTTTATTCATGGACACAACAGATGGAACGGGTGTAAATTTTATTTTTTTTGACAATGGATGGCTGCCTTGCGCCTTATCCCACACTTTTTATTATTCCAACAAAATATTTACAGATAATCAGTTTGATTTTCTATTGGCAAATGGACAAAAATTTCATTTGTCCGATTAAAAATACCCCTCTACCGAAATTTTTATTGGTTTTTTATACACAAAAATGCATATACATGATAGAATAATGCCATTAGAAAATTTTGGGAGGTTTTTATATGAGTCAAACAGCTACAAAATCAGAAGAAATCATTTCTGTTACCGAGAAATATGGTGCAAAAAACTATTTACCACTACCCATTGTGGTATCAAAAGGTTCTGCATGCTGGGTAGAAGATCCCGAAGGCAATAAATACTTGGATTGCTTGTCTGCTTACTCTGCTGTCAACCAAGGACATTGTCATCCACGTATCGTACAGGCATTAAAAGACCAAGTTGATAAAATTACATTGACATCTCGTGCATTCCATAATGATAAACTTGGTCCTTGGTATGAAAAAGTCGCCAAATTAACTGGAAAAGATATGGTCTTACCAATGAATACCGGTGCTGAAGCTGTAGAAACTGCTTTAAAAACGGCACGTCGTTGGGCAGTAGACTCTAAAGGTGTAGAAGATGGGAAGCAAGAAATTATCGCTTGTCTGGATAATTTTCATGGTCGAACCATTGCAACCATTTCCTTATCCTCACATGAAGAATATATTCGCGGCTTTCGTCCAACCTTACCAGGTATTAAACTGATTGAATACGGAAATATTGAACAGCTAAAAGAGGCCATTACACCCAATACAGCATGTTTCCTAGTTGAACCAATTCAAGGCGAAGCAGGCATTTTAATCCCAAAAGATGGTTTCCTCAAAGAAGCACTTGCTGTTTGTAAAGAAAACAACGTACTCTTTATTTCAGACGAAATTCAAACCGGGCTTGGTCGTACCGGAAAAATGTTTGCTTCTGATTGGGAAAATGTGGTACCTGACATGTATATTCTAGGAAAAGCATTAGGTGGAGGAATTCTTCCAATTTCATGTGTTGCAGCAAATCATGATATTTTAGGAGTTTATGAGCCTGGATCGCACGGATCTACCTTTGGTGGTAACCCGCTTGCTTGTGCAGTTTCCATTGCAGCTTTAGATGTTATTATTGATGAGAATCTATGTCAAAAATCCTTGGAATCTGGTACGTACTTAATGAATAAGTTGAAAACCTTAACCGCACCTGTTATTAAAGAAGTACGCGGACGCGGCTTATTTATCGGTGTTGAACTGCATGAAAAAGCGCGCCCATATTGTGAAAAATTAAAAGATCTCGGATTGCTATGTAAAGAAACTCATGACAATGTGATTCGCTTGGCACCACCACTTGTGATTACAAAGGAAGAATTGGATTGGGTTTTTGATCAATTCAAAAAAGTATTTGAATAAAAATAAAATGCCATCGTAGGCTCTGGTAGAATGGAGCATACAATGGCATTTTTTCAACTTCTATGGCAAAATTTTATGTTATTTATCATTATAACTTCGGTGTAAAAAGCCTGAAAATAATATAACATTGCAATACAACTCCGAATAAGAAAAGAATCCAACTGATACTCCAAATTTCAAATACAATGCTAATTAAGAAGTATAAACTAAAAACCATGACCCATAAAAAAATGGAACGAAATATCGTTTTTAAAATTTTATGTGTGGGTTTTCCTTCCTTTCCATACAAACAAAGATCAGCTTCTTCTATCATTTGAATGGCATCTTTATAATGCTCAATAGCCTCTTGAACTTGATCCATCACAATTTTTTCATCGCCACCGCCTTTGATCGCCAACTCATATTGTTTCGTTAAACGTTCTATCATCATGCGTTTTAGCTTCAATGTATACTCATCTCTGGATAAGCCTGTAAATTTTTCATTCAACATTTCACGAATTTGTCTTTTCAATTCCTATTCACCCATCTGATTATTTTTTTCTTTATTATACATGAAAAAAATCTCTGTGTATCTTTAAAAAATGAAATCGACTAAGCCCATTTTATCCAATCAATCAAAAAACAGAACCTATGTATAAAATATCACAATTTTTTCTGATATCCAAACCTGTGAACAACTCTCCACTTTGCTAAACCAAACACTTCAGCATACTTGTTCACATATTTCTTTACCAGTAGAGGTTTCTTTTATTCACTAAGCTATCTATGTCCTTCAAAAAAGAAAAACTTTCTTATATTGTATTGAAATAGAAAAATCTCATTTTCTTACAAACATCCTATTTTACTTTTAGCTACATGAACCTATAGCTTGATAGATAAAATAAAACAATGAATATTTTTATTATTTTTATAAATAAATTATAGAGCCATCGACTTTTAATCATTCCATAAGTTTCCTTTATTCTCTAATTTGTAATGATTGAATCACTTGAATATACTCTTCATAGCTTCTGTTGATGCACATCAGCTAATTAGAAGACAAAAACTTTTAGATCCAAATACTTCTTTCTAAAGGTATTTTTACGCTTGAGACATCATATTTTATCGGACAAGAGCGCGACTTTTATCAGCATGGATGAATTTTGTCATCTCTGAATGAAGATGTACCCTAAACAAAATATGTATATGATCAACATCATAACTTTAGTTAACCAACGTTATTATTGTAGCTCTCAGATCATTATATAAACATGTCTTTTGTATAGTCTGATCTATCATCAAGTACACTTTTTCTGTATTTCACAACGCATACAATAAAAGACTGAATGATTATGACGGTCTAATTTTCATGATGATATCCGTTCATTTCTTGTATAAACTGTGACTACACATAGCATAAAAAAAGAGACGAGCCATCACAACACCTATAAAGGTGAGCGATTTCTCGCCAAGGATATAAAAATATGGAGACTGTCATAGAATCTGAACCAAGGCATGTACAAAATTTTTATTTCGCATCGACTTGGTTAGAAAAATTATGTACCCTCGTTTTTTGTTTTGGATATACGAAGGTAAAAATTAAACCAGCTACCGATAAAAGATAAATCAATTGATTAAACGGATAAGGCAATAAAAGGACACCAAAAAGCTGTACAGAATAAATCACTGTCCACATGAATGTAATATGCTGATTAATCTTGTAAAACAAATGACTGCTGACTACAAAAGATGGATAATCATGCCTTGTATACTGAATAGTTAGCGGTTTTCTTATCATTAAACTGCCACACCAAACCAAAATCAAAATTCCATTTATTAAAATCGTCATTTGGGTGTCAGATAAAATATGAAATGCAGACAACATACCATACAAACCCATAGCAAATAAGGTTGTACCCTCTAAAATGGTTATCTCACGTGCATACTTTGGTTTAATGAAAAACAACAATAAAACCATATAAATGGTACCTACACTGGAAATCATTTCCGCTGGTATAAAATGTCCGCCTGCCCAATAAAAAATCCAAGGTACAAACGTACACAAAATGAGCCATTCCGCTTTTACAGTTCTCTCCTTTTGCTTCGATATGGTTTTAGACGGAGCCAAAACAGGAAATAAATCTGGAATTTTCATAAAGGCATCCATATCACCTTCAATTTTTAATTCTCCTGTTCGAACGGCAAAATCACCACTTAACTCACCAAAGGAAATCTTTTTCCATATGTTAAAATCAACTCTGATTGTTGCATGAGCCACCAATTGCTGTTCCGAAACATATACTTTTGCCTGTGTATTTTTTACTTCAATATAATAATCGTATTTTTCGTTAAAAACAAAATGATAACGAAGCTTCAAATCTTTGGCTGCAGTTCGATTGATACCTTCACACATACCAATCAAAAACATTTCGATTGTTTTTTGTGTCACCTCTTTTTCCACTATATCAGGGTCTGACTTCTTCAATCCCCTATCTTCTAATATTTGATCAACAATTTTACCTGTTTCATAACCGCTTGTAATCGCACCTTCATAGCCTCCACCCGGCTGCGTCCAACTTCCTGCCAGTAATACGTTGCAAAGACTCGTTAAAGGTGCAAGCCTATCAAATCCTGCTTGTGTAACAGATTGACTCCAGCCATAAACTGCCCCCTCACGATTATTCGTATAACGTTTCATTGTATGTGGCGTTCCCAATTCCGTCAGTGTTACATGCTCTTTTAATCCTGGGAAAAATTCCTCTGCTTTTGTCAACAATATTTGCGAAACTGCTTCTTTTTGTTCTCGATATGCTTCTGTCCCATATTCAGGCCAATGGCTTGCCAAATCACCGATTGTAATAGCAATTGCTCCATAATTTGGATTCAAATTCGGATCCTTTGCATTTGTATTTGTAATAGCAAAATCCATTTTTTCATAATTTCCTTCTTGAATATATGTCCAGCTTTGTTCAGGAGTATGTTTTATACAAAAATAATCTGCTTTTTTCACGCCGATTTCTTTGGGTAAACAGTCCAAACCGATATACAGTTGACTAAGACTGACGCCAACTTGCAACTGCCCAAGCTTTTCAATATAACTTTGTGTATATGAATTGGGATTTTTCACACGACAAAACAGTTCATACGGATCTCCATTTAAAATAAAGATATCAGCGGTCAACACTGTACCTTTTTTGGTAATCACCTTTTTTAGTTGATTTTCATCAACCTCAAGTGCTTCAACCTCCTGATTGAAAAAAAACATCCCGCCTTTTTCCTTTATTTTCTTTGCATAAACATTTGAAAGCTTTTGTGCACCACCTTCAATATAAAATGTGCCATAAATATGATAGCCAATCCAAGCCAAACAAAAATATAATGCACTTAACTGTTTAGGTGGTAAACCATAGTACAGCCATAATGTACAAAATTCTTCAACAAATGGATCGTAATCCACATAACTCCGAAGCCATGTATCTAAAGATATCGGTGCAAGTTGGTTAAAATATCTCGGTGATCTCTTTTCTTTGCTGACCTTTTGCATATCATCGCTTAAATCCTTCAAAAAGCTAAACAACGCCTCAATTCCCTCAGAATAATCTGAGAAACGTCTTTTTAAATCTTTCTTATATGTTTGAAAATCATCGTATAAATCTATTTCATTGGTCAATGTTTTATACGTTGCAGTTTCTGATTTTTTCAAAAAACATACTTCATCTGTTACACCAAGATTTTCCAGTATTCCATATAAAATGCCTTCCTTTTCTAAATTCCCGATTCCGTGTAAAGAGACATCAAATTCATATACTTTGCCATTTTTTCCTTTTCGTTTAAAATTGGTTGCATAGCCACCTGGAATATGGTGCTTTTCTACTACTGCCACACGTTTACCTTTATTTGCCAAATACAAGGCACTGGTCAATCCTCCCAAACCAGCACCTACAACCACAACATCAAAATGCATAGCAATTTCCCAACTCCTATATGTTTACATTATTAACATTATTTTACCACATATGTTTCCACTGTCAACTTTTTTATAGAAATTTCACTTTTTTCATGTATATGCTATACTCTTTTATAAAGGAGTTTTTTATGACACAAAAGTATCACCATGGACAATTAAAACAAGCTCTCATTGAAGCTGGTATCGAAATTTTAAACGTCACCACCCCAGAACAACTTTCTTTGCGAAAAGTTGCCAATCAATGCGGAGTAAGTCATGCCGCACCTTATAAACATTTTAAAAACAAAGATGACTTGCTACATGCCATATATCAATATATTGACGAACAATTTACCACGGCGCTAAAGGAAGCAATTTTACAAATTTCAGATGAGCCATATCAACAAATAATCCGAATGGGCAGTGCCTATATTACATTTTTTGTCCATCACCCGAATTATTTTCATTTTTTCTTTATTGAACGATGGAAAAATAAAAATATTGAGAATCTGTCTACTCATATAGAGCAGAGCCTATCCTATCGTTTTTTTACTGAGACGGCTATCCATTATTTTCAATCTGTTGGCATTCCAAAAGAACGTTATCAAAACAATATTATAGCGATGTGGTCCATCGTACATGGTATTACACTCATGATTGTTACAAAAATGATCCAGATTCCAATTCATCAAACAGACTGGCTTGACCATTTTTTAACTGAACATTTAAACATTCAATAAAAAAGCAGGCAAACCGTCAGTCCGTATACATACAGAGTCTTTAAAATTCTCTGTATTCCTATCATACCAACATGCGGATATGCCTGCCTCTATTTATTTCTAATACATGGCTTCAACCTGTTTCTGAATTTCTTCACTCTCCAAATATTCATCATAAGTTGTCATTTTATCTATGATACCATTTGGTGTGATTTCAATGATTCGATTGGCAACAGTCTGTATCATTTCATGGTCATGTGAAGTAAAAAGAATTGTACCTTTAAAATTTTTCATTCCTTCATTTAGCGCTGTAATCGACTCCAAATCCAAATGGTTAGTCGGATCATCAAACAATAATACATTGGCTCCACTTAACATCATTCTGGAAAGCATACATCGCACCTTCTCACCACCAGAGAGCACACTTGCCTTTTTGTTAACTTCCTCACCACTAAACAACATCCGTCCTAAAAAACCACGCAAAAACGATTCCGAATCATCCTTTGGAGAAAACTGACGCAACCAGTTGACCAAATTTTCCTCACAATCATCAAAAAATGCTGAATTATCCTTTGGAAAATAAGCACGCGATGTTGTAACACCCCATTTAAATGTACCGGTGTCTGGCTCCATTTCTTCCATTAAAATTTTGAATAATGCTGTAATTGCCAAATCATTTCTTCCAACAAAAGCAATTTTATCTCCCTTATTGACAATAAAACGAACTTGATTTAGTACCTTTTCACCATCAATGGTTTTGGAAATATCCTCAACTGTCAACAAATCATTGCCAACCTCCCGCTCTGGTGTGAATCCAACAAACGGATACCGACGAGAAGATGGTTTGATATCATCCAATGTAATTTTCTCCAACAATTTCTTTCTTGAAGTTGCTTGCTTTGATTTGGATGCATTGGCACTAAACCGCGCAATAAAGTTTTGCAGTTCTTTTATTTTTTCTTCTTTCTTCTTATTGGATTCACTCATTAAACGCTGTGCAAGCTGTGAGGATTCATACCAGAAATCATAGTTGCCAACATACAACTGAACCTTTCCATAGTCCAAATCACACATATGTGTACAAACCTTATTTAAGAAATGGCGATCATGTGAAACAACAATGACTGTGTTTTCAAAATTCAGTAAAAAATTTTCCAACCATTGAACAGCACGAATATCCAAGTTATTGGTTGGCTCATCCAATAACAAAATATCTGGGTTGCCAAACAATGCCTGTGCAAGTAACACTTTAACTTTTTCTGGGCCAGCTAGATCTGCCATATATTTGGTATGCAGTGCTTCACTAATTCCGAGACCTTTTAATAAAATCGCAGCCTCTGACTCTGCTTCCCAACCGTTCATTTCCAAAAATTCTCCTTCTAGCTCAGCAGCACGCATACCATCCTCATCCGTCATATGCTCACCCTTGGCATAAATGGCATCTTTTTCCATCTTCACATCATACAAACGCTTGTGTCCCATAATGACTGTTTCCAATACTGGAAATTGCTCATATTCAAAATGATTTTGCTTTAAAACGGCCAATCGTTCTCCAGGTGTAATTGAAACCTCACCAGTTGTCGGCTCAAGCTCACCAGAAAAAATTTTCAACAGTGTAGATTTCCCCGCACCATTTGCACCAATTAAACCATAACAATTCCCTGGAGTAAATTTGATATTCACTTCTTCAAATAATTTTCTTGTAGAAAATTGTAAACTGACATTTGTAACTTGTAACATGTATTTCCTCCATCTTCTTTCTCATCTTTTCATCTTACCAAAAACATGCACAAAAGTTAAGTCTAACCTTGGTAGAAAACAATCTTTACATATTCTAGCATACCCAGATAGAAATACAGACAGAAATTTTTTTATTTCAACCTTGGTCATCCAATCCTTTGATCATGAAATCATCAAGCTGTTAGAACTTTATTTGAGAAAGCCCAAAAAATACGCTATACTTTTTTTGACATATTTTGAGCAAACTAAAACATTATGAAACCAAAGAGGAGGAAACCTCTGCTATGAAAGAAAAAATCATTGGCTGCATCGGAACCGGAAATATGGGATATGCTTTTATTTCTGGCATGACCCGTGCCAATATAGTACCCGCTGAAAATATTTTAGTCAGTGGACGGAATGTAAAGCGACTAGAAACCATTCAAGAAGAATTTGGCGTGAAAGCTACTACAAAAAATCAAAACGTTGCCACCGTTTCAGATATTTTAATTCTTGCTGTGAAGCCACAGCAATATAAAGAAATTATTTTGGAAATTAAAGACTGCATAAAAAAAAATGTCATTCTCATCTCTATTGCAGCCGGTATTGAAATATCCTCTATTGAACGATGGTGCGGACAAGCTATGCGTATTGCTCGTGCAATGCCGAATACACCCGCCTTAATTAATGAAGGCATGACCGCAATCTCATTTAGCGCACTACTGGAAATTTCTATTGAAGAACAACAAAATATATTGGATATTTTTGCCTGTTTAGGAAAAATTGAAGTCGTTGAAGAAAAAATGATGAATCTTATCACCGCATTAAGCGGCTCTTCTCCTGCCTATGCATTTATGTTTATTGAAGCTATGGTCAATATGGCTGTTGAAAATGGAATGGAAAGAAAACAAGCCATTCGTTTCGCTGCTCAATCCATTATGGGCGCTGCCAAAATGTGTTTAGAAACAAAGGAAACACCAGAACAATTGAAGCAAAATGTATGCTCGCCTGGCGGATCAACCATTGAAGCCTTAAAAGTGTTTGAATCATACCACTTTCAGGAAATCGTAAAGAAGGCGATGCATAGGTGCCAGAATCGAGCAGAGGAATTGAATATTACCGATTAAACATATGAAACCAGCTTTTTGGATCAAAATATGTGCCTTAAGCAGAGTAAAAAGTTTTTGCGCTGCTGTCTAACTTTCAAACCATATAAGATTTGAGCCCACAATCATAAATCTAACTTATGATCAATCAGTTTAACATTTTAAAACCAGCTTCTTAAACAGAAGAACCCATTCTTGATCTCTTAAATGGATTCAAACAAAGCAAACGAAATTCTGATAATGATCATATTCTGATACAAACCAATCTTGGTTTGTATACTCAATTAAAATCATAGAAACATAAAGATACATATCCATTAGCATTCAAAAAAAAGCCAGAGAGCTCGATTTGAAAAATTTTTTCTTCAAATCGTTTTCTCTGACTTCATTATTTTACTGTTCTGAAGATTGTTCTACAATGGATTTCACATCTTGCTCCAGCTTCTGTACAAGCGCCTGAATACTCTCTTTTTGTTCATTGGTAATTTGCGCACGCACTTCATCGGTTAACTTTAAATTATGCTTAGCAACCAATCCTTTCACAATGGATTGCGCCAAAGCTTTAGCTGTTTCAGTCATCTCCATTTACAATCGTCACCTCTTTTCAGCTTAAAGCAATTCAAATTCCGCAATTAATGCCAATAAAATTTGAAGTAAAATTTGAATTTGAATACTTGCTTCTAAGTCTACGTTCACAACCAAGATATCGTGACTGTCCACAATGCCCGTTTGCTGACGCATAGACTGATTGGTAGCTGTTAATTGAAGCAAATCTTCATAAACCGCCTTACTTTCTCCTTCATCGGCAATCACAATACTTAATATCAATGCAATAGCCAATTGAATGGCCAATTGAATGGAAGCTGCAGCTTGAATTTGTGCTGTAACAACCAACACATCAGAAGAGTTCACAATCCACAAATTCTCATTTTGTGTTTGATTGCTGAATTGATATTGATCCGCTGATTCAGAAACACTTGTATCTGGTCGAAAAACAGACGAAAAATCTGTATTCACCACATTAAAACTCGCATTTTGATTTAAAAAATCCGAAATCCATCCATTTCGATTTCTTCGATTACTTTGACAAAACTCTCTAGACATCATATATTCTCCCTTTCCATTAAAAATTTTGCTTTGCTTGCATTTTTTCTATCATTCTGCTGAACTGAGTTGAGATCTCCTGTTCAGAATTTCTGCTAGAATCAGAAAATGTTCTTCTTAGATTGCTCTCCTGCAACACAGTTTCAAGTAGCTGTTCAATTAAAGGGGCAACCAATTGTTTTTTACTCTGACTCATGTTTTTTCCTCCTTCTTAACATTTTCAAAATATCTTATTCGTTTTTGTAACAGATTGTCTGTATGTTTGTCCAAAGCTAAAAGCACATATTTTTATTTGGATAGGCACTTTTCCTTCATGTTTTGCATATATATCAATAAGCAAATTTTTACAGATGAGGTGAAGATATGCCTGCAATGGTCGGATTTATCAACTTAGTCAGTATGGGATCAGCCAGTGTTTTTACTGTTGGCGATGTATTTTATATTTCTCCAATATCTTATAACACAACATACGCTGGCTCTGGATCGTTTAATACTGGTGATGGTCTCCAGATCGCAAACTATGAAAATCAAACCAATATTGATTCGACCAGTCAATTTGATATGCCCGTTGTTGGCAATATGTAAGAAATACTTTTCGGAGGTGGAAACATGACAACCAACTACTATATTCATCAGTCCATTTTCATTTCACAATTTAAAGTTGGTGGAGTATCCAATTCATCGGTTCTACAAATTGGATCAGTAGGAAGCATCAAACCAGTTGGTAACTATTTAAATACTGGACAATTTACGCAAACCGCTCCAAAACTTCTTGGAATGAACGAAAGTATCTTCAATCCAAAAGAACAATTGAAAAAAAATAAGTAGCACCATTTATTAATAAAAATTGTTCATCTGCCCGTAAATATTTTTAACTACCTTAATTCAGTTTGAAATCAAAGGAAGGAATCCGTAATGGATCATTACTCTAACACACTCTTACAGAAATTGAATCAATTCATGCAAAGAATACAGTTACAAGAACAATGTATTCAAAACCTAGAACAAAAAATCTCTATGCTACAAACTGAAATAGAAGAACTAAAGGCAAGACCTTATACAAAGATTGATAATATCGAATACAAATTTGACCAATTAAAAGTAGAAAAATTAAATGGAACTTTAAACATCGGCCTCAATCCTTTTTCCAAAGAAGCAGTTGAAGATTTCAGTGTAACTGGGGATAAAATTCAGGTGAACGGAGAAAAAAAAGAAGAGCAAATGAAAGAATATGAACCTATGCCACATTTGCAGGAACAGCGTCAGATCCAGTTGATGCAACAAAAAGCAGAGCAATTTTTGTATACAGAAGGCAAAAAGATAATTGAGCAAATCGCAAAAAATTTAGATGTTGAGGTTTCTAATGAAGTGATGAACTATATTTTAGATGATATTCGTCGACAACTGCCAGCACGTATTCATTTTCAACAGAGTATTATTTTGCAAAACCAAACAAAACCACTTACACCAGAAGAACTGAATGCAAAAACTTTGCAAGCATTCAAAACAGATATTCAAAAGGCGGTTGAAGTATTCTTATTGCATTTACCTAGACAGATGGGAGAGGAAAAATCATGAATTTTCATGTGACCAACTATCAACTGGAAGTTTGTGATGTTCATGTGGGTGCTGTCGCAAGCTCAAGCATTTTCCTAATTGGAGATGCTTATTGGATTCAACTGCATTCTATGTTTGACACACCACCAGAATCTTTAATTATTACCCCATATATCCCACTCTCTTTACGTTAGGAGGAGAAGTCTTTGAATTTTTATCCAAGAACTTCCATTGTTGACTACCTATCAATTTATTCGGCTTCACAAGCTGCTATCCTTCATATTGGAGACTCTCAACAAATTCGTTCTCGAAACAATGTTATCGCTATCCAACAAGTACCAGCTGATTTTGAGGAAGATTTATATGGCTTCAACGATTTTGAAATTTTTCATCGTCCAGAACCTAACACACCGATTGTCTCTGATACAAATATGCAAAACATGCATGTATTTCCAACGATTAAAGTTCACAGAGTATATATCACTGGAGCGGCAGGAGCCAGTATTGTTCATATTGGAAGTACAGAAACCATTCAAACAGATACAAGAATCAAACATATTCGAGATTTTCGTACTTATGCGGAAATCGCCGCACAAAATGAAGAAAAAAAGAAAGAAAAGGAGAACAAAATATGCCATCCGTAATCGGAGCCATTCAGGTAGAAAATAATGTAGGAGTATCGAATTTTGGCGATACATTGTATGTTTCACCGAAAAATGCTTCCAAAACCTTTAACGGCAGTGGAGCGGTGAATACAGGAAACTTTATTGTTACTAACAACGGAGTCAGTGCAACCACTGTTTTGGAACCCCATCTTGCTGACCAAAATATTGTCGCAAACGCATAAATAGAAAAATCGCAAAATCGGCTTATAATCAGCCAGATTATGCGATGAAATGCCCAGCCACCACGAAGAAACAGATTAGGTAAAGAACCTTTTGCAACCAATCCATTGTCATTGATATCATGCCTTTTAAAAATATCTTCAATTTTACCTATATATGAAAAATACTGACTTTCTAATGCCAAGGCAAGAAAACAAAATGCACTGCGAACATCCTAGTAAGCTTGTTGAAAAAGGCTGCTACAATTTATCAATAGAAGAATGACCATTTCAAACATGCACCTCGCACAACCGATTTATAAAGCTATTTTCATCTTGATTCAGCCCAATTCATAGTACGCCCAAACCTTTCTCAAACCAATCAAAATAAGAATACAGCAAATTTGCTGTGATGAATCAGAAAACCGTGACTGACGTTAAAACAAAAACGATACCAGATGAAATAATAATTTTTTATAAAAAAATAATAACATATACCATTTGGTTCTAGAAAAAAGCATAAAAAATAAGCTTATGAAAAGAAAACCAATACTTACTGTTTTACGCACTTCTATCCATTCTGTTAAAATTTTAATACCTCTTTCGCCTCAAGAAAATATACATATCGACCAATAACCGATGATTTCATAATTTCTTTTGTTGCGCGTGTATAAATCTCCATTTGTTTTGCATAACGTTTTTGGAAAACAGAGCGCATCTCATCAAATGATTTCCCACCCAAACGATCTGTTTTAAAGTCTAAAACAATCCACCCTGTTTCCGTTTCAAACAAACAATCTATAATACCTTTTACATATAATTTCTCATTTTCATGTTGAATATGCGGATATAATTCTTCAATTGGAATACCAAAAATAAATGGAAGCTCCCGATAAATTTTAGAGGACTGACATAAACTTTGACCCATTGGACTTTTGAAAAAATGCACAAGCTGATCTACTTGAACGGCTTCCGCCTCCTCCTTAGTCAACATTTCTTTTTGCAGCATCTGGTGAATTTGTCGGGCAATACCTTTTTTCGTTAAATCATCCTTTAAATTTAAACTTTGCAACACAAAATGTGTAGCCGTTCCAATTTGTGCCGCTGTCAATATTTTTTTCTTTAAAAATACGGGCGGTGCAAACCGCTCATTGGTGCCAATTGAAAATGACTGCTGAAATCCGGTCACAGTCTGGTACTGCTCCTTTTCATTTTCCAATTGCTTGCGTTTCATTTCCGTTGCCGATGTATGTGACGCAATTTGTGTTAATGCCTGATAGGGATAAACAAACTGCAATCGTTTTTCAATTTCTTCAGACACCCAAACATCATTCAATGGTCGCCGAGCTTGAATTTGCATAAAAATTTCTGAAGAATCCTGTGCCAGTTTTTCTTCCTTCCATTGAAGTGTACAAGACTTAGGCAGATATATCGTTAGATGGATATCATCTGTTCGCCAAACCGCACCATTTACAAGTGGTATTTTCCCATAAAGTGCCGACATGATCCAATCCAAATAGCTGGTTGCTTCACCGCGCATATAGATGGGTAACACACCAAAGTCATTTAAGCTTGTTTCAGCCATCTGCCATTTTTCTTTTTCTTTCTCCAAATTTTTTACAGTTCCGATTAAAATGAGCTTTTCCTTTGGACGTGTCAAAGCAACATACAATACACGAAGCTCTTCAGAAAGCTGTTCCAAACGAAGTTCCTCTTTAATGCCCATTTGTAAAAAAGTTTCATATTCAATTCTTTCTATTCCATTACGGTATGCCAAACCAATACCAGCTTGCCGGCTGAGCACGTAAGTACCATATAGATCACGCAAATTAAATCCTTTCGATAGTTGACAAAGAAATACAATCGGAAACTCCAATCCTTTACTTTTGTGAATGCTCATTATTCGAACAACGTTTTCCTGTTCTCCAAGCGCACGTGCCTCACCCATATCTTCACCGCGCTTTTTCATTCGATCAATAAAATGTAAAAAGCGAAATAATCCTTGCATTGAAGTTTGATTGAAACGTTTGGCTCGATCATACAGTGCCTGAAGATTCGCTTGTCTTTGTTTTCCGCCAGGCAGCCCCCCAACAAAATCAAAGTACCCGGTTTCTTCAAACAACAGATGAATCAATTCAGGTAACTCCATCTGAACTGCATACCTTCGAAACTGATCCAACTTTGTTAAAAATCCAGAAAGACGCTGAACGGACGTTGTATCCACACGTAAAGAAGGCGCTTTTACAAAAGCTTCACAAGCTTGATAAAAACTATCTGAGTGGTGGGTTAGACGAATTTCTGTCATAACCTCTTCTGACAAATGTACCATTGGAGAACGTAGCACAGCAGCAAATGGGATATCTTGTAACGGATTGTCAATAATTTTCAGCAAAGAAAGCATTACCTGGACTTCAATTGCATCAAAATATCCTTTGGAAATTTCACCATATACACCAATGCCCGCCTTTCGCATTTCTTCCATCATTTCAGGTACACCCGTCATCGCCCGAACCAAAATAACAATGTCACGATATTGAAACGGACGCCGTGTTTTCGCTTTCGCATCATAAACCATAAAATTTTGTGCCTTAAGCTCTTGAATTCTTTGAATGATCAAACGTGCCTCCAAGCGGTACCGCGTCAAATCTTCAAAAGTTTCCTCTGCACCTAGTGGTTCCTGCTGATCATCGGATTCCAATTTCATCTCATCTGCCTGGTCAATCAACCACAGCTCAGTTGACATATCAGAACAATCAGGATAATCAGCTCCCAAATAGAGTCTGGCCGTTTCATCGTATACCACATTACCAAGTGCAGCATCCATTAATCGTCCAAACAGAAAGTTGGTTATGCCCAACACCTCCTTTCGACTGCGAAAATTTTGAGACAAATCAATTTTTAAACCGCTACCTTTTTTCTCATAAGAAAAGCTTGCATATTTTTCCAAAAATAAGTCTGGCTCCGCCAAACGAAAACGATAAATCGATTGTTTGACATCACCAACCATAAACAAATTCCCACCACTCTCTTTTGATCGTGAAACAGCCTGCACAATCGCCTCCTGTACACGGTTTGTATCTTGATATTCATCAACAAAAACCTCTTCAAAAAATTGTGCATAATATGATCCAACCTCAGAAGGAGAAAAACTTTTTGTTTTTTCATCCCATTCCAATAAAATTTGCAGACAAAAATGCTCAATATCATGAAAGTCAACAAGTCCACCTTTTCTTTTTTCCTCCTGAAATGCGACCATAAATAGACGAGTCAACCGCACCAGTTCCTTAACCATCGGATAAAGTCTCCGAATGTCCGCCAAGTGTTCGGATTCCTTTTTTGTAAAAAATCTACATAAATTTTTATACACCTTATCCTTGACAATACCATAAAATTTTTTTGCCTGTGAGATCATTGTTTCATCATATTTCTTTTTACTTGCCGCTGGCAGACGTTCAAATGTAATCGCAGCAAATGCTTGCTCAACTTTTGACCAGTTTCCTCTTTGTACAGCTTCTGACAAGTCGGCAAACATCTGTCTTTGTTTCACAAAATGTGGAATATACACATCAGGACCACCAGGTACATCACAAAAACGCATCGCAGCCTGCAATGCTTGAACTGCTTGATCACTATAACGCGAAATCGCTGCCAGTACATAGACTGTCGGTATATAATCAGACAGCCGACTTTTTGCATTTACATGATATCCAGCCAAAATTTGTTCTAAATATTGATCGGGATGCGGATTGGTAATCGCAAACCGATACATCGTCCCAATCATTTCCTTTAAAGATACATCGTTTCGATCTGAGGTATAAGCATCCACCAATTGAAAAAAAGCTTCATTATTTTCTTTAGCATATTGTTTCTCCAATAATTCTTCAAGTACCTCGTCTTTTAAAAGCTCCATCTCTGTTGAATCTCCAATTCGAAACGCCGGATCCATATCAATTTTATAGTGATATTCACCAATTACTTTTAAACAAAACGCATGAATGGTCGAAATATTTCCGCTTGAAAGCAATCCAATCTGCCTTCTCAAATGTGCGGAATTCGGATTTTGAATCAATTCCTTTTCAATGGCGACGGATAAACGATTTCTCATTTCTCTTGCTGCCGCATCAGTAAAGGTCACCACTAAGATTTTATCGATCTCAATTGGATGCGTTGGATTGATAATTTTTTGAATAATCCGCTCGATTAAAACCGCTGTCTTTCCACTTCCAGCAGCTGCACCGACCAAAATATCTTCTCCCGTTTCATAAATTGCTCGCCACTGCGGCTCTGTCCATATCGCATCAACGGGTTTGGTTGGAATGATTCGTTCCATTTTTCATTTGCTCTCCTTCTTTAAAGATTCGTGTCAGCACATCCTTATCACTCATTTTCTGTAAATATTGATACTGATTTTCCTCTAATCCACGATCAAATTGACAGACAGAACGATAATTGCAATATACACATGGCGTTTTTCCACCTAATTGTATTGGCTTTAAACAAATTTCCCCATCTAAAATGGCCTGCCCTGATTTTTTGAATACCTTATGTACATAACTCCGTACACTTTGGAAATCCGCAGTAGCAAGCACTGCACTACGAGCCGAAAATGTTTCATCCTTTTTCAACTCAGCTGGTACAATATTTGATTTCCCGCCCTCAATTTTCAAATCCATATCCATCTCACCAATAATTTCTGGATTTCCAATCAACACACCATTCATTCGATAACATTTTAAACGGTCAAGCTCCAAATCCGCCAAATGTAGCAAGCCATCCTGCCGTTTGAGAAACGGTCGATGCACATGAAAGTATAAAGCACCTGCTGGGATCGGTTTTTGACCGTTCATTCTCATCGTTTCCACAGCAACATCCAAATAAGTTAAAAGCTGAAGCGCAAGTCCGTAATAAACCTCATTCCAACTCAGCTTTTTCTCGCCAGATTTGTAATCAACAATCCGAACATATGATTGACCATGAATCGTTGTCTGGTCAATCTGATCAATTCGTCCTTTTAAATAAATTTTCTTTCCATCAGGCAGACAAATGGCATAGGTATGCATCTGCTCTTGCTTACCAAAAGTCACCTCCATGTCATATGGATGAAATTGACTTTTTTTTGCATGAAGCTTCAAAATCCATGCCACTTGCTTTAAAACCTTACGCAACTTATTAAGCATATAAACATAACGCTTTGAAGTCATAAATATATTTTTTTGCACAAGGGGAGCAACCTGCTCAATGGCTTCATCCACAAAACGTGCTGCTTCCTTCTTAGAAAGCTCTGCCCAACCTAAATTTGATACTTCCAAACGCCGAAACATTTCCTCTATGCATTGATGATAAAAATCGCCAATATGACTCATTTCAATCGCATATACATCTCTTTCTTTTAGCCCCAGTCCATAACGTAAAAAATGCTGATATGGACAACGATTAAAGCTTTCAATTCTAGAAATGCTTACTTCAAGCTCTGTACCAAATAACCTTTCTGTGACATTTTTTGAAAGTCTTTGTGGCTCATTTTTATAAAATAAACTCTCTAGGGCAGATGCTTTAAAATTTCCTGCTTGAAAAAAATGATTCATCTGCAAATACTGATACACTTCAAACCAAACCGGATGAATTTGCCCTGTTTTTTTATATGCTTGCAAAGTGCGAATCCAATATGTAAAGGTGGAATTCTTTTCAGTAATAAAATGCCGCTCATTTTCTTCATTCGCTTCCATTGGCTCACTTGGAAAAAAATATTTATGAATTGTCGGAATCATTTCCTCTATACGGCGAATAAGTATAGAAGGAACAAGTGCCCGACCTTCTTCATTGGCAAGCGGCACTGTCAAATACAAACGCTCCTTTGGAAGTGTCAAGCCCATATAAATCATTGTATGATCGTTAAAAGTTCTTTGACGTGCCGAATAATCCAAACGAATCCCGGATTCTTTCAATCGTTCGCGTTCATATGTACTCAACACACTGTTTTCTGTTACTACCTTTGGATATTCTCCTTCATTCACACCAATCATAAATACAATTTTTTTATTCCGATACCGAGAATGCTCCAAATCCCCAACAATTACTTGATCCAATGCAACCGGAACAAATGAAAATTGCAATGCGGAAAATCCAGATTCCAACAGGCGGATCAATATTTCGTTTGAAAGTTGTTCTTCTCCCATCATTTCAACCAGTTGATCCAATAATGCCATCACCGCATCCCAAACCTGAGCATGCTGATTGGCTTCCTCAAGCCTTCCTTCACTTTCAGCATTTTTTCTCCATTCTTCTAAACGCTCAGTAACTCGGATTTCCATTAAAAAATGATAAAGACCAATCATTTTATCTTGAACAGTCGCATTTTTCTTCCTAAAACAGCGAAACAAACGCGAAAGCGGTGTATAAATATCTTCTCGCATTTGCTTTAAATCTGCCTCAATGGCTTTCTCCTTATCTGTTTGTTTTCGAAAAGACAAATCACCATAATAAATTTTTACATAACGAAATGCCTCCGGATCTCTCCAACGTTTTTCTCCATAAATCCCATTCGATAAACAAAAATTTTCCAAAAAATCAATTTTATATTGCTCTTGTTTTTTTGTAAGACCACTTTGCCAAAATAATCCTGTTTTCAAAAGACGAAATACCGCCTCATAACGAAAATTGGTTTGAAATACAGCAAAAACGGCTCGAAGCAATTCAATAAATGGATGTGCAAGCATTGGATTTTTTGCATCCAAATAAACTGGAATATGAAATTTTGCAAAAATATGCCGAATCAAATCTGTATAAACATCAGAATTTCGAACAATAAGAATAAAATCCCGATAACGATAATTAAAATCTCGAGTTAAATGCAAAATTTCCCGAGCAACGCTTTCAATTTCTGCCTGACGATTTGTGGCTGTAAATAAATAGACCGCACTGTCTTTTTGATAAGACTGCGGTGGATATAGATCATAATTTTTTTCAATATGCTGTAAAGAAGCATGTCTTTTGCTAGTCTGCTTTTGGATACAGATATCTGGTAATACCGAAATCTTGCGATCTAAGGCTACCTGCATCAATTGCTGATATGTTTCTTCCATCATATAAAACAAAGTATTTTCCTGCATTTTTTGCACATGGTTTCTATCTAATGTTAAAACAACGGAAACCCGTGAACAAACTTGCATCAATGCACCTAAAACTTCCAATTCTTGTGGTGTAAAATCATAAAAACCGGCAACATAAACTTGCGTGCCTGACATCTTTTCAGACATTGAAAGCTGCCTTTCCAATTCCTTTAAACGATCAGTTCCATCTAAATATTTTTGCTCAAGTGCACGTTCAAAAGATGTATATAGTAATTTTAAATCTTCTAATTTCTTTTCTAATGTTAAATCTTTGGCCTCTTTTGCTGCACAAATAAGCATTGGCAAGTCAGACGCATAAATTGAGAAACGCTTGAATTCAGCAAAAATTCGTTCTATCTCTTCTACAAAACCATAATGGTTTATGGAGCGTTGATAAATTTGCAAATCTTCTTTTTGTTCCTCAATCACCTTACGAATCAACATCCAAATTCCAACCCGATCAATATAGGTTTTCACACTCCCTCCAACTTCCTGCATAACCCACCATGCCAAACGTTTGAAACTAACAACTTGTACACGCATCATTCCACTAAACTCTACATCATTGACAAATTCATATTCCATTTGAAAAACCATTTGATCTGGAACCAAAATATAAATGGTCGAACCGAAAGGATCACGCAGTACCTCATTCTTAATTTTTTCCAAAAACCATGTATGTTTCCCGCTATCAGCACGCCCGTAAATTACTTGCAAAGCCATGTTAAAACCTCTCTTACATCATGAAATTGTAATCTTCAACTGTAATACACCATTTTCACCAATGAAATCCTTGCTTCAAGCGAAATGCCTGATTTTCTTTATACTCATGATCTGAATCTAAATCACATAATCCTGACTATTTCAATACATAAATTTTTAAATAACATATAAATACTTTTAAAATAAACAAAATACTTTATTCTATTTTTCATTTTTCGTTTTTTCTTGCGTATTCTGATGAAACTGATATTTTTTTTCTACCCATTTTCCCAACATCCAAACAAGCCCAATTAAAATAAAAAGCTTAACAGATTTTATTGGCTCTGCAATCATTGCAGTAATGTCACTTCCAATAAAACTTAAAGTGAAAATCATCACACATTTTCCAAATAAAGCTGCAAGCACAAATTGAAAATAATTCATTCTTGAAAGTGCACCAACAATATTAATCAGTATTGATGGCGAAAAGGGAAAACAAAGTAAAATAAATACTGGACCAAAACCATGCCGTTCAATCCAATCCAAACCATGTTGAAATTTCGGATAACGATGGATAATATGTTCCAATCGCGAACGTCCAAATTTACGAATAAAATGAAAAACAAGGATGGTTCCCAAAACAGAGCCTAGCCAAGTATAAAAAAAGCCCTTCCATAAGCCAAAGGCTGCTGCATTGGCAAACGCAATAACGATTAACGGTAAAAAAGGAAGAAATGCCTCAATAAAAGGTAAAACAATTCCAACAAGCGGTCCACCTGCAGTCGCATACGTTTGCATCATCTCTTCAATATTTTCGGATGTAAACAATGCCCAAAATGTTTCAAAGTCCAAATGGTTCACCTTCTGTGTTTATTTTCCTTATCGTAACATATTCTTCCTGGTTTTTGCATGCTATGAATCATCTTTATTTCTTCCGTACATTATGTAAGGATAAAAAAACATTCTCCTTAGTAATGGATTTGGGAAAATAAATGAAATTGGTACTCAATGTTGTAGCTCGTAGGGGAATTTTTTGCTGTATGCGAAGCGTTTGGAAAGAATGGATTTTAGAATAGATGTACGTGACAGTTGAACTTCCAATGTATTTTTAGAAATGTTATAAAGAATTTTTTCTCCATTCAAAAATGTAATCTCCGACTGATTGTAGGACATGCGCTTAAAATGCGCAATATGTGCATTTGAAAACCATCCACAAAATTCTTGAGTGGGCGATAAAGATGGAAAAAAATAAACCTCATGGTATGGATTGACTGCAATTGGCGGCTTTCTATTCACCTGAATCAATTCTTTTGTTGCATCCCTTCTTCCTTTGTAGCTTGCTCCGTAATAAATGCAGGATGCTGTAACAATATATGTTGGCTTACAATGAACAACCAATTCTCTCCCTTCTTCTAAAACTTTCGTTCCAATTTTCCCATCTTCTAGAAAAACTGGTAATAATGCCATTGTCCCTTTATGGATAAAGTACATTTTTATTTTTTCATCCATAAAAATTCACCTCCTAATCCTATCACTACCATTCTATCATATTTCTACATATTTTGTCATTTATTTCTAAAAAATTTTAAATAACATTATTAGATAAAAAGAAAAACTATGAAGTATAATACTATCATAGTTTTAATTTTCTTGTTTTTTATTTAATTTATCAAGCATTTCTAAACGTTCCATTAGTGGTGGATGATCATAACGCAGCCATTTAATCAAATTGGGTGGATTTACCTCTGCCAACGAATTTCTTGCCAATTGCTGAAAAGTTTGAATGCCTGCCTGCGGATTTTTTGTTATTTTTACTGCGTATGTATCACATATTCGCTCATCTTGTCTGGAAACCCAATTGGTAATCGGCGTTGCAGCAAAAGATACAATGGATGTAATCAATAAAATCAGCGGCCAAACTGCAAAGCTTCTCCATACCCTTTTACCATTTTGATACATATGCTTCTTCTCTAGTTTTCGAATGATATAACCGCATAGCCCGAAAGAAAAAAACGACAAAATCAATTCAACCACAATATTTTGGTAAATATCTTTATGAATGTAATGACTCATCTCATGTGCCATAATAAATAAAATTTCGTTTTCTGTCAGTCCATTTAATGTTGTATCCCACAGAACAATCCTTGTATTCGAACCAATTCCAGTTACATAGGCATTCATTGCTTTTGTTTCATCTGACATCTCTACTTGATATACTTGATCAGCAGGAATATTAGACGTTTTGGCCAACTCCAATATTTTTGCTTCTAATTGCTTATTTTCTATTTCTGAAAAGGTTTGGTACAATGGATCAATAAGAACTGGCTGGATAAATACAACAAATAAGGTAAACGGGATAGACAATAACCATGCATATAACCACCAGCGTTTGACACTTTTTTGCATCAACCAATACACAATAAAAACAAGAACAAACATCATCAAGCCAGAAATCCAAAAATCAAGCCAAGCTTCCTTCATAAAGCTATGAAAAGATGCAACGGAAATTCCAAACATCCGATTGATCCAATAAGAGCATAGAGAAAATGGTAAATCTACAATAAAAGCCAAAATGGAAAAATAAAAAGTAAACACTGCAGCTTGGACGATCGAAAATTTTGAGATCTGCTGTGCCCAATGGTCAAATCTTTTAGCAATCCCAAGTACCAAAATTAAAAACAGCACAAGAAATTCAAACGGAATCTCTAGCAAATACAAAAAATTCCTAAATGACATATATCGGCTGCTCTCTTTTAGCATAGTTTGATCCATAAACATCGCTGGATCTGCCATTGTACCCATTAAATCATCTGGTATAGACGTATCTGCATAAATGAAAATATACCAATAAGCCAATGCTGCATAAATGACAAAAAAAATGAAAGACCATTTGATGTACTTCAAAAAAAATCACCCCTTTTCGCATACTATATTGTATTGCGGACAAGGCGCGATATGCTTGTTTTTATCGACGAAAAGAAGGAAAACAAGGATCAAACATTGTCACATATGACGGCAACTGAATCAATTTTCCAAATAACTAGTAGATTCATATTTTTATTCTATTAAAATAACAACCTAAAATATTTTGTCAAATCACATCAGGGGAAGCAGATTCAAATTTTTTCATTACTACGGGCAGCTGCCCAATTAAATCTGTTGCCAGCATTGTCGTTTTTGCAGCTGTTTGTGCCCAATAATCAGCACATTGACCATGCAAATAAACTGCATTACACACTGCTGCTTCCACATCTGAATAATAACTAAGGAAGGCAAGCAAAATTCCGGTTAAAGTATCTCCAGTTCCACCTTTGGCAAGTCCAACATTTCCGGTTTCAATAACAAAAACACGCCCATTCGGAAATGCACATACCGTTTTTCTACCTTTTAATACAATAATAACATGATTTTTTTGTGCATAATCAGCTGCTACTGCCAGACGATTTTCTTGAACATACAAAACAGAATATCCAGTAATTCGGCTCATTTCCTTTGGATGCGGAGTTAAAACAACCGCTCCTTTTCGTTTCTTTACAGAATAAACCCGTTTTTGTAAAGCAGCCGCATCAAGGATCAGTGGAATATCCATTGCAAGAAAGTCGTCAATTTTCTCTTGCAAATTCGGTATATGATCCAAACCTGGACCAATTGCAATCGCTTGATAAGATGCAAATGCTTCTTGGGTAAAACACCCATGCCATACATCATATCGATAAGAACATTCTGAAAGATGAGCAGCAATCACTTGTGCAACATATTTTGTTGTTCCAACTGTTAATTTTCCAATTCCCGCCCGCATAGCCGCCGTTGCAGATAAAATTGCACAGCCAGGCATCTCATCTGTCCCAGCAATCAGTAAGCCTGTACCAAAACTACCTTTATGCATGTTGTTATTGCGATGAAAGAATCTTTCCTGAGTATCTGCTTTCGTCCAACATTTCCAAGAGCCCATTTGTGGCAATCCAATCGATAAACATTTTTTTTCACCATAAAAATCCATACTTGGCTCCAAAAAAGCAGATGGCTTCAAACCATGTAAGGAAAGTGTTAAATCTGCAGATACAGCAGCTTCGACTTTTCCAGAATCCGCCTGTACACCTGATGGAATATCCACTGAAACTTTCCATGCTTTTTCACAATTTATCCAGTCAATCCACTGTTTGATTTCTTCACGTAGAGGATAACGGATTCCGATTCCAAGTAGAGCATCTACAATTACATCATATGAATGAGAAATTTCTCCAACATCATATCCAACCTGTTGGTAATACTTAAAATGTGCCGTTGCACACCTGCTTTCTGGTGTACCCAACGGAAAAACCAAATCCACCTGGTAACCATTAATTTTTAATAAACGCGCCAGCACAATTCCGTCACCACCATTATTGCCCTTACCAGATAAAACCAAAATACGACTGCTTTTTGTTATATATTTTTTTATCGCGTAAAACAAAGCAGTCCCTGCTGTTTCCATAAGTGTAAAAGTTGGCAAGCCAAGTTGATCGGCTTCTTGATCCATTTTTTGAATTTCTTTCGCAAGATAAATATACAAACCAGTTTCCCCTTTCACCATTCTTTTGATTTGATTATAAAACGAAAAATGATTCTTGTGAAAAATGACTGAACCAAAGTATTTTGATTTTATAATAAACAATATGGGAAAACAAATGAACGTTTATTTTTATCAAACTTTTTGCTTTTGCTATTTTATACAATACAAAACTTTACCAATAAAAATCAGTTAAACAAAAGAAAAGAGATAGAGTCCAAAGCAATGCTTTCGATCCATCTCTTTCTTTTGACCGTTCTTTATCCTTAAGGTTTAATTAAATTTGCTAAAGAGTCATAGCTCATAAATTCATTTTCCCCAGTTAAAGTTTTTAAGAACAATACAATTTTATCCACATCTCCCTGATTTGGAGACGGCTTATTCAATTGATATTTAAACATTGCCTTTACTGCAGCATCTAAAGTTTCTTGTGAACCATCATGGAAATAAGGGGCAGTTAGTTCAATATTTCGCAATGAAGGTGTTTTAAATTTGTATTTATCACTTTCATTATTGGTAAATCCGAATAATCCTTCATCATCCGCACTAATTTCAGTACCACGATCTGCATAGTAATCTGCAGTAATTCCTAAATATTCAAAAGACTGCCCGCCCATGCTTGGTCCGACATGACAAGTTGCACAGTTATTTTCCTTAAATAATTCATAACCAGCAATTTCATCTGCACTTAAAGCATTGGTATCTCCTTTTAAATATTGATCAAATCTGCTGTTTGGTGTAATCAGAGTTTTCTCAAATTCTGCAATGGCATCTGTAATGGAATTTTGCGTAATACCTTCTGATCCATAAATTGCAGCAAACTCATCAACATATCCAGTATCTTTTTGTAATTTCTCAATAATTTGGTTAAAATCAGTTGAACCCATTTCAACTGGATTCAATGGTGGTCCAGCTGCTTGTTCTTGTAAATCTGCTGCACGTCCATTCCAAAACTGCTGGATATTATAAGATGCATTATATACAGTTGGTGCATTGATGCCGCCAAATTGCCCGTCAATTCCTTCAGAGAATTTTAGATTATCTACTCCACCTGTGTTTAACACATGACAAGTTGCACATGCTACAGTATTATCAGCAGACAACCGTGTGTCATGATAAAGCTTTAAACCCAATGCAGCTTTTGCTTCATCATACGGAACTGAATCCGGAAGTGGCGAAACAGCATCGTTAGCGAATTCCGCTACTGCTAAGCCATTAGAATAATGTGTAGCGCGTGTGGTTTGAACCCATTCTGTAATAATGTCTTTTTCTTCATCATTATACCCTGTTCCCCAGTGCATAAACTTATAATTGGCTTTAGGCATTGATTCGTTTAGCATACTTTGTTCGATTTTTGCCAAATCAACCTGTGAAACTTGTTCTCCAGCCTCCAATTGTTTTACAACGGCTTCCAGATCAATATAGCGCAAAGAATTCGTTCTATCGGTTTCAATTATGCCGCTGATAATTGGAAAATTCTCATACCAAACCCCTTCTGGATTTGTAGAATGACACGATAGACATTGATTGTTTTTAATAATTTGCGCAACCTTCCCTTCCGTTGTGTTCGCAGTAATTGGTTTTCCTTTCTGTGCCCCCACAAAGAAAATACCGCCAACTAAAACAACCAGAACCACTACAATAGTAATTGCAATCGTTCTTCCTTTCATAAATCTCACTCCCATCTTTTTCTTTTACTAGAAAACTATTTTAGATTTATACTTTCTAGAAAGATAATATCATATAATAATATTTTTAAACCGAAGCTTTGTGACAAATTATTAAACTTACTCACGCAAGATTATTACAGATTTTTCATATAAACCAATTTTGTAATCATTAGTAATTCATATTTTCTATTAATTTTTTCTGAAGTTGGTAGAAGGAAAGAAGCTGGGAAAAAATTTGATTCTAAAGAAAAAACGAACAATCTATTATAATTTTACATGAAGTTTTATACCCATTTGTTTTTTGACTGTATGAATTTGATCATTTAAAAATACTCATTTAATTAGAATAAAAATTCATGTTTTGTCCCACTCTCTTTCATACACTAGATAAAAATAATTGAATTCCATAATCACGACTTCCTATTCCCTTTATTTTGGGCATAAAACTGTTTTATGTAGCGTTACCTTTTCAATCACAAGGAAATAATTTATTTCTCATAGGCTTTTCATTAACTGGTTTACAAACAATTAGATAAAGCTCAATCCTTCTATGTTTCAGTTTAATAGAAAAGACAGATATTTTATATACCAAAAAATAATAAATTATAAAATAAAACAAAAATTTTTAAAGAAAAACTTTCAAGTAAAGAGAAAAATGGTTTACACATCTTCTTACTTAAAAAAGATAAAAATAAGAAATTGCACTGCCAATGTTTCTTTTAAACCGCACAAATTTTATAATGGATATGAAAAAATAACAACAGGCAGACAAAGAAGGAGGAAATAATGAGTAAAGTAGGTATTATGTTAAGTATGATATGTATCTTATCTTTTTACATCATCTTAAATTTGTATATTGGAAGAAAAATATTTCAATGGATTCGATTGTTTTTCCCATATATAAACAAAGCCGTGTATACAGTAGTTTATGGTTTTTTTGCCTTGTCACTGGTTATCGTTTTCTTACCATTGCCAACCATTATAAAAGGAACAATGAGCTGGATAAGCTCATATTGGATGGGCATTTTTATATACCTGCTTATTTTCTTTCTTATAGCAGATCTTATAATTTTACTTGGGCGTATGACAAAAATCATTCCAACTCCCATATCTCAAAGTATTCACTTTTATACCGGCTTATCTGTAATTTTGTTAACTGCCGGAGTTGTAAGTTATGGGATATATCATGCAAATCAGATCAAATACGTTTCTTATGACATTCATACAAAAGCAACAGCTTTATCAACCCGTATGAAAATCGTTCTAATCAGTGATTTGCATTTAGGTGCCGTAAATTCTGAAAAACGCCTGGAGAATATAGTAAAAAATATAAACAATCTTGAACCTGATATTGTTTGTATAGCTGGAGATATTTTTAATGACGATTATTATGCCCTGCAAAATCCTGAAAAAGCAATTGGTTTATTAAAAAGTATTACAGCAACCTATGGAGTATATGGTAGTCTTGGAAATCATGATAGCGGAAAGACATTTGATGAAATGATAAATTTCCTTAAGCAAAGCCATATCAAACTCCTGAATGATACATATGTAATCATTGATGGACGATTGGCTCTGTTTGGACGGGTAGACCCTTCGCCAATTGGAGGTTTCGGCGAATTAAAAAGAAAGGAGATTACAGAGTCTATAGCTTCACTAGACCCTAAGCTTCCAGTTGTAGTTATGGATCATACACCTAGCAACATCGAACAATATGGAGAAAATGTTGATTTGGTGCTGGCTGGACATACTCATAAGGGGCAAATATTTCCAGGTAGCTTAATAACAAATGCTGTATTTGTTGTAGATTATGGACACTATCAAAAGGATACTGTTAGTCCGCATGTAATCGTCACATCTGGTGTGGGCACTTGGGGGATGCCAATGCGGGTCGGATCAAATAATGAAATTGTAAGTATTAATTTACGGTAAAACCACAGCATTATGCCAAAATTTTTACTTAGAAAAATCGAATCGCTCATACATTCTTAAGGAAAAGAACACATACTTGTCTTGTATTTTCCTTTATGGATAGAGCTTTTTCTTATTCACTCAATGATTCCTATCGTTCCTATGAATTTTTAACCATGATGCAAATGAATATTGCTTTCATCTTCAATCAAAAGATTCTTTATCAATATGGAACACCCATATCCCAACCATAATAACAGGGCAAATAGACAAGGTCACTCTTGGATTTTGAGCGATTCTTGCTCTTTTCATATTTATATTTTGAGTAAATCTAATGAAAGAAAAAATCTATACTATATACCATCCTTTGTAATTTCACAATTATACCCCCTGACCTTGTAATTTTAACATGAAAACAGATGATCACATAGGAGTGCATAATATATCTTTTGTATGTTATCTTCAATACAAATAATATATAGTTTTTGATCATCTTATATTGAATGAATGAAGAAACTCGTTACGTTGATTTGTCACCTTTTCATGTGAGCAGCACGGCATTTTTTGATCATTCTTTATGAAAAAGAGATGCCTCCTACTCGTTTTAACAATTATATACAATAAGACACTTACATGACTCACGACTCAATTTATTTTTCATTTTGAAAATGAATGGATTATTGTGTATATCTTGTAGCAATCATTAGAAAATGATATACCGTTAGAGCTATAAGATGTTTCTATTTTATATTGAAATAAATGATATATCGGTTGATATGAAATTGATTTAGTTCATCGTTCTGACCATTTGATAATGATCTATAATGAACATCTCAAATCATTAACGGTTTAATCTCTTTCTTTTTCGTCACATGCTACTTTATAAAACATTTTTCTGATCTAATCGATCTTTATCATTTCATTGACGCTTATACTACTGTATCCACAATCAAAATTTCTTCCAAAGTTACTTGAAACACTGTTGCCAAGATTACGAGATGATCAAGAGAAGGCAATGCCATACCGCTTTGCCACTTATAAATTGCCTGCGGTGTGGAAAAACCAAATACCGCTTGTAATTCTTTCACAGTGAATCCGTTTAATTCACGTAATCTAACAATATTTTTTCCTGTTTTTACCATATTAATGGTTGGCATAGAACACATTTTTCTTCCTCCTGTTTCTGCGTTACAGACTAGAAACAGAAATTTCTAATCTGATGCCTTAAAATTATAAATCGGCTTGATAATCTCAATAATTTCTATAGTATCATCAATAACAGCCACAATATCCTCTAATGCTTTATATGCCATTGGAGCTTCATCTAATGTTGATGGATTGACCGAAGTTGTATACACCCCTTGCATTTCATGATGGTATTCATCCATATTTAATGTTTCCTTTGCCTTTCTTCGTGACATCAATCGACCTGCACCATGCGGAGCAGATTGATTCCATTCTGGATTTCCTTTTCCAATGGCTAGAATGCTTCCATCACGCATATTGAGCGGAATCAATACTTTTTCACCTTTATGCGCTGAGATAGCACCCTTTCTTAAAATCATTTCATTTGTATCAATATAATTATGAATGGTATGAAACGCATCTACAGCAGTTAGACCTGTTCTTTCCAGCAACACCTCTGCAATGATTTCACGATTTCGCTTTGCAAATTGCTGACAAATTTCCACATCATGAAGGTAGTCCGCAAAATACGTGCCATAAAGAAAGCATAAGTCCTCTGGTATATTTGTTTCCTTTTGATCCCATGAAATGGCTTGTAACGCTGCCTGAATTTCCTTTTTTCTTCCTGTTTCTTTATATTCTTGAATGATTGCATCCCGTTTTTGGAAATATGTTTCCTTCCCTTTATTCAAATCAATTGCTAGTCTCTGATAAAGCTCCGCAACTTGTTTCCCCAAATTTCGGCTACCCGTATGAATGACCAAATATTTTGTTCCATCCTTTGCTTGGTTAACTTCAATAAAATGATTACCACCTCCCAATGTGCCAAGGCTTCGTTCTAAACGCTTTGTATTTTTCAAGCTTCTGTAACAACGTAACGACATCAAATCAAATCGCTCCCGTCTACTCTCCCAAACACGCTTACCAGAAGGGACAAAATGCGCTGCTGTGTCCAACTTTTCAAAATCAATTTCTGTTTTCCCAAGATAAACCGTGTACATTCCACATCCAATATCAACCCCAACAATATTTGGAACCACTTTATCTACCACGGTCATCGTTGTGCCAACAGTACATCCCTTTCCAGCATGAACATCAGGCATAATACGGATTTTACTCTTAGCAGCAAACTCATAATCACACATTCTGCGAATTTGCTCAACCGCCTCCTTTTCTACGACTTTTGCATAACAGATGGCTGTGTTGATTTTTCCTTTGATTTCAAACATATATCTCATTTCCTTCCTGTAAAAATCTTTATGTTTTTGCACCACCTTGACACTATAAATAAAAAAACCGCCTATCTCTCAAATAAGATAAGCGGTTTGCTTCATATCTGTGACAATGTTCTCCAAAAAGGAATTTTGAATCCGACTGACACAATATGATCAGCTGCATTATCTTATATGAGCACACAAAACTTAAGCCCTGTTTTGTAAGCAGCGCCTCATATCTTTTAATATTTAGATGATCTTGTGTCATTTTTGTATTCAACATGATTCTTTCCTTTCCGGACATTTGTATCCATATTTTTCCTCGTTTTTTTGTAAATATACCACGAAAAAAAACATTTGTCATTATATCTATAGTATAACGTTTATATAAAAGTAATTTTGATTTAAAATAATTAAAAAACAAATCTTTATGTCATAAAACCAAAAGTTTTGTTTTTTAAACTGCTTTGTCTTAGTCTCGTTTACTCTGTTCTCTTTCTTATCTACATTTTTTCAAATTTCTTCTTAACCTCTATTTGACAGGCAAACAAAAAGGCATATATCTTAACAATGGGTATTTCACTGTAACCATGATCTTGTAACTAAGAAAATATCATGAAAAAATACTTGTTAGACAAATTCCATATATATTATGAAACAATTGTGATATATGGTAATTTTTCATAAATTTGCAATACCCTATATATAGAATAATTATACTTGCTATTTTATTTTCTAGTTCCCTCTTTCAAATACGAAAAGCTTCTATTCAGGATTCTCTCTCACTCTTACAACCCCAAAGAATGTTCGTTTTTTACTTTACACATTACCTAAGCATCCTTATCCTAGAAAGGATATGATCCACTTCGCTTTTTAGTCAATCTGCATCAAGCTCCTCGGTTCACCTTTTTTTGCTTTATAATCTATCTTTTTGAAAACTTACTAGAAAGAGTAAAGAAATGGTTTATTGGTCCGCTACCTTTACCTAAATTAAGCTGTGCACTAAGGGCACCTGAAATATAATCTTTTGCTCTCTTGACAGCTTCTTCAAGTTCAATACCTTTTGCCAGATTGGAAGCAATTGCAGAAGAAAGTGTACATCCTGTACCATGTGTATTGGGATTGTCAATTCGCTTACCCTTAAACCAATACTTTTTACCATTCTTACAAAGAAGATCATTGGCATCATTTAAATTGTGCCCACCTTTGAGCAGTACACAGCAGTTGTATTTACTGGCAATCGTTTCTACGGCGATTTCCATATCTGAAACACATTCAATCTTCATATCAGCAAGAATTTCCGCTTCAGGAATATTCGGTGTAACAACCGTTGCAAGAGGAAATAACTTCTCTTTCAACATATTTACCGAATGATCTTTAAGTAATTTTGAACCAGACGTAGAAACCATTACAGGGTCAACAACAATATTCTTTGCCTCATAGTCTTTTAGTTTTTCTACAATAACCTCTACCAATTCTACTGAAGAAACCATTCCGATTTTTACTGCATCAGGGAAAATATCTGTAAATACCGCATCAAGTTGTACAGCAAGAAATTTTGGAGTAACCTCCGAAATGTCCAGAACGCCAAGCGTATTTTGAGCAGTCAAAGCAGTAATCACACTCATTGCAAATATACCATGAGCCGACATAGTCTTAATGTCTGCTTGAATACCAGCTCCCCCGCAAGTATCACTGCCTGCAATTGTTAATGCTGTTCTCATTATTTTTACCCCTTTATAAACATTAATTTTGTGAAGTGACAAAAAGTGGTGCCATTTTTGTATTTTTAGTTATGATTTCTAATACAGTTACTCATAAAAGACAAACCGTAGGAAAAAATTTTCTAAATCGTTATTTACAAATATTTACGGTTTTCTCTAAAATAACCTACTTACCTATCTTCTATATAGCCACGATAACCAAACCATTATCCTTTGCCGAACTGACAGAAAATAAGTGTATATTTAAAACTATATTCTATATATTATTTAAATTAAAAATATATATAATTATTGTTTGTTATATTAAAGGTTGTACAGATAAATATCATTTTGAAATGCTTTGTAGTACTTAAACATTTCAATATCAGCATAGATCATTTCTTATCATTAGAAATTATCAAATTTATACAAACACCGAATGTATAAAACATAAAAAGAAACATCCAAATACCTTCTTTCAATATACTTCGGAAACGATAAAAATTCTCCAAACTCTTCATATGGCTTACCATATTTCAAGTTCGAATTTTGGCAAGGCATCATGTTTGTACAAATACACACTACTTTCCTCAAGACGATTGGATACAATATGTTAAAAAGATTATCCGCAACTTAGGCACCAAATTTTATAAGATAACACGCTATAAGAAATTCGCCTAAAGCACATAGAATCTGTCGTTTATATTAAAAATAGAGCCTGTAATTATTCTGCAACTGCTTTTTTTACAGCAGTCTTCAATTCCGCTGTTGCAGTTCTAATGTCTTTTTGACCATAGATCGCACCAATCACAGCAACACCACAGATACCGCTGCCTTTAAGCTGTTCAACATTATGCTTTCCAATTCCACCAATAGCAACAACAGGAATACTGACCGCTTCACAAATAGCTTTTAAGGTTTCATGGCTTACATCATCAGCATCTGCCTTTGATCTTGTAGCAAATACAGCCCCCACACCGAGATAATCCGCACCTTGCCTTTGTGCTAGAATGGCTTGTTCAACGGTTTGTACAGACACGCCTAAAATTTTATCTTGACCAATAAGTTCTCGTACTTGTTTTGCTGGCATATCTCTTTGTCCTACGTGAATGCCGTCTGCATCAGATTTTAAAGCAATATCTACATTGTCATTAATAACAAAAGGAACTCCATATTCTTTGCATAAAGCTTTCAATTCAATAGCCTGCTCAAGAAATGCTTCTGCGTCCAATTCCTTTTCGCGAAGTTGGAGAAATGTGATTCCGCCGTTAAGAGACGCTTTCACTTGATTGAATAAAGTATCATCTCCCAACCAACTACGGTCAGTTATGGCATACAGCAAAAGATCTTTTTTAGCACACTTCATACCTTGCTCCTGCCTCCAATATATCAGGTGTTAAATGGAAAATCTCATCAAAAATACGATTTTTATATGTCAGGTTACCTTCGTCTTTTTTTAGTTTAGCAAAAGCTCTCTCACCGCAAAGTCCCATTGCACAAACGGCAGCAGCACAAGCTTCTATGATGTTATCTTGGTTAGCGCCAATATATGCAGCAGTAATAGCACTCAACATACATCCAGTACCTGAAATTTTACTCATCATAGGGTGTCCATTCATAATAATATAAGCTTTTTGGCTGTCTGCAACAATATCGATAGCGCCTGTAATAGCAATCACTGCACCTACTTTTTGGGAAAATTCCTTCGCAAAGGCAACAACGCTATCCATATTGTCAGAAGTTACAGTATCACCTTTGTCCGCATCAACACCCTTTGTTGTATCACTGCCAACTGCAATCGCCTTGATTTCAGATATATTACCACGAATAACAGAAAAATTGATTTCCTCAATAAGCTTCTTTGTAATGTGGGTTCTATAAGAAGAGGCACCTGCACCAACAGGGTCTAATACAATAGGATGACCGTAATGATTAGAAATTTTTCCTGCTTCAAACATTGCGGGGATTGTACGCTGATTCAGTGTACCAATATTAATATTAAGTGCCGTACAAATGGCAGTAATTTCTTTCACATCTTCAATTTCATCCGACATAATCGGTGAAGCCCCACAAGCAATCAAGATATTGGCACAATCATTCACAGTTACATAGTTGGTAATATTGTGTACCAAAGGAATTGTTTTTCTTACATTTTCAAGTTGAGTTCCGAACATATTTTTCCTCCAAATCATCAGTGTTTGACAAATTTATGATGAGAAATGTCTGTAAAAACAAAAAAAGAGCAAGTTATACCAAGTACGGTATACTTACTCAAGGCATTGCATATTTTGTCCCTACGTTGGCATTATCCAAATCAGGTATATGGGTCGAAGGCCACACCTTCCTCTCAGCCTGTGTAACAAGCTCCCCTTAAATTGTCGCATATATTTTACATCCATTTATTGGAAAATACAAGTACTTTCATGAATTCTCTCATAAATAAAATCAAAATATCCTTGGGAAGAGTACATATTGTTCACATATTTCTTTATCAACAGAGACTTCTTTACCAACAGCAATGTCAGAAAAGCTCCAAATCTTCGGATTGGCATTCAGCCACCAGTACCTGCGATCTTCTTCACCGGGAGCCGCAGCTACATAAAGCTCAATATCACTCAAGTCTGTTTTGTCAAGGGCGGTAGAAATCATCTCTCAGTTTCCAAATAAAACTGCCTTCTTCATCTTTTCCAGCGTCACGGCCTGTATAAAGGACAGCCCACCATTGCGTAGATCCGTCTTCCCTTGTGGCTGGAGAAATACCAGTGGACTCACAGACTCTCCTCGCAAGCGCAACAGATCCGGAGTTGTAGAAATTCTTTGTTTCTCCATATTTCACAGCCAACTGTGTGCAGGATGCCATGCCACCGTAATCCTTGATGCGCTTCATGATTTCAAGCGCTCCGGTAGTAAAGACAGATTCATCCTTCAGCAGTTTACTCCAATCATCAACAGAGAGATCAGGGTCATATTCTGTGCCATACCAATCGGTAGCGGCACCTGCAGTAGCATCTTTTTGCGAGTAATATCTGCTAATGTAGAAACCAACATCAATAGTCAGTGTCTTCAGTTTAGGATCGGGATAGCAGGTATCCGTGAGCTGAGACTGCAATAAATTCACCAGTTCAGTATCTGCTTTCAGTGCTATGCTGATCTCATCGTACAGCTTAAGAAAATTGCGAATATTATCAGCGTAGACCCCCTTTTTGAAATGGTAATCCGACTCAAGCTCACTGGCAACTGTTTTAACCTCACCGAACTTGTAGATGTAATACTTGTCTGGGTACCGAAGCCAGAGGTATGTGCTGATGGCGTTTTCATACTGATAGTGCTGTGCCGCTCCATTACCATATTTCTCCAAGAGGACGGTAGACTGTAACTTGAATGCATCCATCCGCTCGAACACATCCTTGCTCTCATCAAACAGTGCGATGAACATAGCACGCACCTCTTTGGGGGCGGATTTTGCAAAGCCAACGATCCTACCTTTCGGAAAGTTGTTAGCAGAAGCCAATAGGTTATAGGTCTTGTCCAATGCGCAGCTCAGCATTTCTGCAAAATCAGGAGTATTCACGTCCCAATTGTCCTGAAACCACTTCACGGCTTCCCATTTATATTTTTCCTCGCCCCATAGCTTTGAAACGAAGTTCTGCTTGTACTGCACCAGTACATCTTTCAAACGAAATTGCTCAAACATACAATCACCCCTTGCGGAGGCGCTGTCACTATTGCGGTTTTCTACTTGAATGACAAGGACAGGACGCACCTGCTGACTTTTCTGTGTGGTGCAGTAGTAATTCCAATGTTCACATTTATCTTTCCACTCATCGGCTGCTTCCTGGAGAATCACCATATCGTCAATGGAATCCTGCTCCGGGTAGGTTATGATGATCCTGTCCTTCAATAGGCCTGATGCTCTGACTTCGTCCGGACGGACATCCACATCATGGCGGACAGACGAAATATTGCCCACAAGCCTGCGGAATCGCTCATCCGTGGCACTCATACCAATGACAATAGGCATCGCCTCAAAACCATCTGCTTCACTGCCTTTCAGAAATTTTTGCATGATGGTGGTGGCTCTTGCGGCATCTCTATTGTGCATCCCACGGTGTGCCTCGTCAATAATCACATAGAGATGGTCGCCTTTCTGTTCGGCAGTATTCTGCAATGTTTGCCAGACGGTATATGTTCGGCTGTCGCCGCCGCTGACAAGGCGACTGGATTTTCCCAGCTTCTGCGTGTTTAGGAAATATATCGTCCCATCATCAAGCATTTCCTGGTCAAAGGAATCGTCTTCGATGGTTACACACTGATTCGGACGGATTTTGTCCGCTTTTTGTATAATCTTTGTCTTTGACTGTTCATTCAACTGCGGCGAATCGGAAAGCCATACAAAGATCGCTTCCGGCTGCTCGATGGTGGTCTCCGTTCCGTTCAGGATATCCTCGATCACCGCTGTCATGACGATGGTCTTTCCGGAGCCTGTCGGAGCGCGGAACGCAATCACCTGCGGACGACCATCGACCTTATGATAAGCTGCGGCACTGTTTATCTTGGCAAGCAGCTTTGAAACGGCTGTCTGCTGAAAGGATAGAAGTTCGTCTCTCATCACGGTCACCTCCTGCTGTTGATTCTGAAATTATCCAGATAGTCTCTGTATAACTGATAAGTCTGTTTTACATCCAACCATCTGGACATGCTGCGGTAGTCCGCATCGGAGTCCGTCACAAGATAGACGGTTTCGATCTCCGGCTCATTCCCGACTTCATCGGCGAATTTCGCAAAGCAGCTGTTGTCGTTCAAAATCGCCATATGGTTTTCAGGGAGAACCATATATTCAGGGATTTTCTGGCCGGAAAGCTCTGGGCATGGCCCGTAACAGCCCGCCTTCATCCATAAAGTAGGCAGCATTTCTCTGAACTGTCTGCCGATACGGACAGATGCCTTGTCGAGAAAACCAAGCTTAAAATATGCAGCATTCGCTTTAAAACCATCCGCCATAGGGCGGTCGCTGTTGAGATAATTTCCTTTAAGCGGCTTGCCGTTCACATCATGTCCCTCGATGGAGCAAACCGTACGAGGCCATGTGACATAACGGGCGATACCCAGTTTCCCCCATTCCTCGTCGCCGAGCTGATAACCCTGCTTTTTCAGAGTCTTCGCTTCTGCATCCGAAACCTCGTTGTTCGTCACCATAATACAGCGGCAATGTCCGCCGTCCTCTGCGTTCAGCAGGTTGACAGCATGTAGCATAGTACCTGAACCAGAAAAAAAGTCGACAATAAGGACATTGGGCTTATTTTTTTCAAAATAGTTCAGACAATCGTGTACAGCATATAACGATTTAGGGAAATCAAATCTATCACCCAATAGAACTTTTAGAATCTTAGACCCAAAATCTCGAGCATCATATGTATCAAAAGACCATTGAGATTTCGGCATTATGCTATGTGTCTCAACATTTTCTGCTTCAACGCTTCCATCTGATGCGTATCCAGTTACAACAATTCTTCCATCAGCAATATCTTTAATTGTTCCGCTCATCAAATATTACATTACAAACTGTTGCGGTTTATCTGGCGTGTATTTTACTGCCTTTATATAGCCTTTCTGAGCTCGATCACGACATTCTTTAGGAGTTCTCCCCACATCATTTCAGTGCCATCATCACGTACAGGGAAAACCACAACACAACCATCTATTTGCTCTACAGCGAATCTATCCATTTCGTGCGGAATGGCGTCGCCCACTTTTACAATTTTATGGCTTTCTATATCAACGTATATTGGATAGAACTGAAATGGACGCGATGTGCGAATATTTGCTGCACTGCTTCTTCTGAAGGATTGCCAATGTATCGTTTCGCCTTTCTTTGCATAATCGGCATCATCAAGAGGTTCAAGAACGTAATCTCCAATCATTATAAAGAATATAAATTCGTTGACTCTGGTGAACGAATTCATTCGCGAGGCACCTTTTCTGCTTATATTGCTGCTCACCATTTGAATATTTGCTTCTGAAAACATCTCTTCCAACAAACAGCCAAGATGTAAATATTCCTTTTCATCAATCGTCACAATCAGCACGGAGTCCTTTGGATTCAGAAGTTTCTTTGCAAGTTTTAACCGCTTCTCCATAAAAGACAGCCACTTACTATGCCGATATGCATCACTTCCGTCCACATAGTCGTTGTTGTACTTCCAGTCCCATGCTCCCGTATTGTAGGGTGGATCGATATAGATACAGTCCACCTTACCGGCATAGAGATACTCCAACAGCTGCAAGGCATGGTAATTGTCCGCTTCGATCAGTGTATGCCAAAAGTCGCTGTCCGGCGCATTGCAGACCGTGTCGATCGGCTTCAGATACGGATAAATTGGCTCGCCAAATTCCGCAACGGTAACAAAATCATCCAGAGCAAACTCTGCCTCTGCGCAAAGGACACAATTGATGACCGCATCATGAAAGCTCTCTCCCAAAAGGAGCGTACTCAGACGGCACTGATCGATGCCGTAAAAGCGGACTTGAAAATCTGAGACAAACTATGAAAATCCGTGCCAATCCGAGAATAACAAAATTTCGGAGGTAGACATCATGAATGTAGTTTGGAAGTATCTGGACAAAAGAGCTGGGGCTGTTTCGGCGCTGAAGGATTTCGGCAGTATGAAGTTCATCGTCGAGAATACGGATGATGAGATAAAGGCGGCATACGACAAAATGTCAAGCTGCAGAGGTGTCCGCTATGACGGGATGCATATGAAGAATCTTAATACCGTTGAGAACAGGATCATAAACGGCATTGAGGAGATTGATGTGCTAAAGGAGCGTTATAGACAGGCGGTGGAATACATGGACTGGTTCGTTCCCGCATGGGAACAGCTATCGGAGGATGACCGCTATGTACTGGACATCTTCTACTGTAAGGACAACGAGTACGGCAGTAGTGTAGTGGACGGGATTGCGGAGCATTTCCATATTGAGCGGGCGTCCGCATACCGCAGGAAGAACCATGCCATCGAAAAGCTGACCTTCCTGCTGTTTGGCAAGCCCTAAACCCTTGTCCACTTTCTGAGACGATTTATCTATAATGGCGTGTTATACTGATATCGTAAAATAGTGAGCGGAACCTCATGGGAGCAATCCTGTGAGGCTTTCTTTATGCCTGGAAAGCGAGGTGAGCCGATGCCAAGAAAACCGAAACACCCCTGTTCTTACTCCAGATCCCCCCCCCCCCGGCTGACGGACAGCAGGTTTTGCGAGGAACACCAAAGAATAGAGAACCAGCGGTACGAAAAGTACGACCGAGACCCCGCAGTCAAGCGTAGGTATGGTCAGGCATGGAAACACATCCGTGACCGATACATGAATACACACCCGCTTTGTGAGCAATGCCAGAAAGAAGGTAGGCTTACCAAAGCGGATCAGGTGCATCACATCAAGCCGCTGGCAGAAGACAGCGACCATAGTGAAACGAACCTGATGTCGCTTTGTTCTTCCTGTCACTCCAAGATCCATGCGGAGCGCGGTGACAGATGGCATGGAAAAAGCCACCCACAAAGGAATGGCTTTTAAATCTGGTGTTCAAGAATCCAGCGTAGTAAGTCTGTTGCTTCAATTTCTCCAGCTGTAAGCTGAAGGATCACATCGGAAAGCTCTGCCTGCAAATGCTGCAATTCAACACCGTTGAGTGCGAGGAACACCAGCATGGCGTGCGCGCCGATTCGCTTATTCCCGTCCACAAATGGATGGTTTTTGACAAGACCGAAGCAAAGCCGAGCTGCCTTTTGCTGAAGAGACGGATACATATCCTCTTTACCAAAGGTAAGGTTTGGAACGGAGCATTCAGCGCGGAGTCCAGCATTCCTTCGTCACGAAGACCGGATGAACCTCCTGTCTCAGTTATAAGTTGTTCATGAAGCAAAAGTATCTGAGATTTGGTTAGTCTGATCATTTAGCAAGCGCCTCATAAGCTTGGCGATTCTTTTCAATCAGACGCTTTGAAATAGACATGACATCCTCGTCGGCTGCCAACTGCTCCTGTTCAGCGGCAGAAAATTCCATAACAAGGTAGCGGGGAACATTGTTTTTTAATATGACTACTGCTCCACTTTCATCTACAAGTCGTGCTACCTTGGAGAAGTTCTGGTTTGCTTCTGTGATGGAGACCAGATTGTTTGTATTGATGTTCATAGGGAACCCTCCTTACTTTCGTTACTTTTATTATATCCAATAATAGGAGAAATTCAACCTATTTATTGCAAACTTTTTGTGACCTAGGGGCGGTCAAAATCTCTGCGGCTCTGCCCTGTAGGAACGGGCGCGGAGTCACGCGTACGAAAAAGGCGAAATCAAAAGGGTAATTAAGGGCGGCTGGCTGTGGCTGCTTATTTTTTCAAGGAAAGGGGCGAGAAAATGCCGACAAAATCCAATAACACAGGCGGGCGGGGCGGCGCGCGAGACCCGGTGCGGGAAGGAAGAGGTCTGCCGTTAAGGAGAAAGCCGAGAATGGCAATCCGGGCGGCAGGAAGCTGGAAGTGCTGGATATTCCCGAAGTCGAGGGTGTCGATATGCCAAAGCTCCATGAGTTTTTGTCTGCCAAGCAACGTGACGGAAGCACGCTCCAAGTGGAGAAGATATACACGGAAACCTGGGAGTGGTTAAAGAAGGTGGGCTGTGCGGCGAAGGT
>ERZ1643246.479-NODE-479-length-51578-cov-10.151156_pt1 | contig 51578 bp, 48 predicted proteins | sample MGYA00579265_ERZ1643246 | MGnify/ENA primary metagenome ERZ1643246 (study PRJEB29033, sample SAMEA4952261) | chicken gut metagenome | biome: Broiler Chicken; feature: Gastrointestinal Tract; material: Caecum | place: Ireland | collected 2018 | study: Broiler... | reverse complement strand
AATTTTTCGGGTTGTCTAATTCACTTTTTATGATTATTTAGTTTTCAATGTTCAACATATATCGCTATTTTTTTGTTATTTTTTGTCTATTCCCTAACGACTTGTTTATAATATCATATACTTTTCACAATGTCAACACTTTTTTTAAAATTTTTTCAAAAATTTTTCTTTTAGAAAATTTCTTCATTAAAATTAATATAAAAAATATTTTTTAAAATTTTAAATTTTATATTTTTTATCAATAAAATTTTAAATTTTATTACATTATAATAAAATCTTATACTTGTTATGTAAAAAAATTATTGTTAAAATAATAATTTTTATTTACTAAATATTATAATCTTGATATAATATTTATATAGTGATAAAAATTACTAATAATCACTTTTAATTAACATTATAAACTTTATTAATAAATTAATCTTTAATTATAAAAGTATAAAAGGAGGACTGAAAATGTCTAAAATTATGAAAACTATGGATGGTAACCAAGCTGCTGCTGAGGTATCTTACCAATTTTCAGAAGTAGCTAATATCTTCCCTATTACTCCATCATCTCCTATGGCTGAACATGTTGATGAATGGGCTGCTAAAGGCAAAAAAAATATGTTTGGTCAAACTGTTAAGGTTGTAGAAATGCAATCAGAAGGTGGTGCTGCGGGTGCTTTACATGGTGCTTTAGCTACTGGTGCTTTAGCTACTACATATACAGCATCTCAAGGTTTACTTCTTATGATTCCTAATATGTATAAAATTGCTGGTGAGCTTTTACCTTGTGTAATTCATGTTAGTGCTCGTACTATTGCAGGTCATGCTCTTAGTATCTTTGGTGACCATTCAGATGTTATGGCTTGTCGTCAAACTGGTTTTGCTATGCTTGCTTCTTCTAATGTTCAAGAAGTTATGGACTTATCAACAGTTTCTCATTTATCTACATTAAAATCTAGAGTACCTTTCTTAAACTTCTTTGATGGTTTTAGAACTTCTCATGAAATTCAAAAAATTGAAGTTTTAGATTTTGATAAAGTTAAAGAACTTGTTGATATGGATGCTATCAAACGTTTTAAAGATAATGCTCTTAACCCTCAAAATCCTGTTACTAGAGGTACTTCTCAAAATCCTGATATATTCTTCCAAGCTAAAGAAGCATCTAACCCTTTCTATGATAATGTTCCTGCTATAGTAGAAGAATATTTAGGAGAAATTAATAAATTAACTGGTAGAGATTATAAATTATTCAACTACTATGGTGACCCTGAAGCTGAAAAAGTTATTATTGCTATTGGTTCTGTATGTGATACTATTTCAGAAACAATTGATTTCTTAAGAGCTAAAGGTGAAAAAGTTGGTTTAGTAAATGTACATTTATTTAGACCTTTTGTACCTGAAAAATTATTAGAAGCTATTCCTACTACTGCTAAAAAAATAGCTGTATTAGATAGAACTAAAGAACCAGGTGCTCTTGGCGAACCTTTATATCAAGATGTATGTACTGCTTTCTTTAACTCTGACAGAAAAGCTACTATAGTTGGTGGTAGATATGGTTTAAGCTCAAAAGATACTACTCCTGCTCAAATTATAGCAGTTTATGATAATCTTAACTTAGACCAACCTAAAAATCACTTTACTATTGGTATTAATGATGATGTTACTCATCTTTCTTTAGAAGTTGGTAAAGAAGTTGATGTTACAGATGATAGCACTATTAGCTGTAAATTCTGGGGCTTAGGTGCTGATGGTACTGTTGGTGCTAATAAAAACTCTATTAAAATTATTGGTGACCATACAGATATGTATGCTCAAGCTTACTTCTCTTATGACTCTAAAAAATCTGGTGGTTTAACAACTTCTCATTTACGTTTTGGTAAAAAATTAATTCGTGCTCCATATCTTGTTACTACTGCTGATTTTATAGCTTGTCACCAACCTTCATACCTTGATAAATATGATATCTTAGAAGGTTTAAAAGAAGGTGGTAACTTCTTATTAAACTGTAAATGGAATGATGCCGAATTAGATGAACATTTACCAGCTAATATTAAAAGATATATTGCAGAAAACAAAATTAATTTCTATACAATAGATGCTGTTGCTATTGCTAAAGAAATTGGTCTTGGTAAACGTTTTAATGCTGTTCTACAAGCTGCTTTCTTTAAAATTGCTAATATTATTCCAGCTGATGAAGCTATTAAATATATGAAAGAAGCTATTGTTAAAGCTTATGGTAAAAAAGGTGAAAAAGTTGTTTCTATGAACCAACAAGCAGTTGAAAAAGGTATGGAACTTGTTAAAAAAGTTGAAGTTCCTGCTAATTGGGCTAATGCTGAAGATACTGCTAAATTTGAAACTAACATTAATAAACCTGAATTTATTACAAGAATTTTAGAACCTATTAATGCTATGAAAGGTGATACTTTACCTGTTTCTGCATTTGTAGGTTATGAAGATGGTACTTTTGAAAATGGTACTGCTGCTTTTGAAAAACGTGGTGTAGCTATTGAAGTTCCAGAATGGAATATTGATAACTGTATCCAATGTAATCAATGTTCTTATGTTTGTCCTCATGCTGTTATTAGACCATTCTTATTAAATGAAGAAGAAGCTAAAAATGCTCCTGAAGGATTTGAAACTAAGAAAGCTATTGGTAAAGGTTTTGAAGACTACACTTATAGAATACAAGTTTCTGTTTTAGACTGTACTGGTTGTGGAAACTGTGTTGAAATTTGTCCTGCTAAACAAAAAGCTATTGTTATGAAACCTTTAGATACTCAAATGAATGAAGTACCTAATTGGGAATATGCTGTAGCTCTTTCTCCAAAAGAAAATCCTATGGACAAAAAATCTATCAAAGGTAGCCAATTTGAACAACCATTATTTGAGTTCTCTGGTGCTTGTCCAGGTTGTGGTGAAACACCTTATGCTAAACTTATCACTCAATTATTTGGTGATAGAATGTATATAGCTAATGCTACTGGTTGTTCTTCTATTTGGGGTGGTTCTGCACCTAGTACACCATATACTAAAAACCATAATGGACATGGTCCTGCTTGGGCAAACTCTTTATTTGAAGACAATGCTGAATTTGGTTTAGGTATGGCTATAAGTGTTTCTAAACAAAGAACTACTTTAAAAGAAAAAGCTGAAGCTATTATCGCTTCTACTTCTAATGAAGAATTAAAATCTACTTTACAAGCTTGGATTGATACAATGTACAAAGGTGAAGAATCTAAAGCTACATCTAAAGCTGTTGTAGAAGCTCTTGCTAATGAAACAAGTGAAGAAGCTAAATATATTTTAGACAATCAAAGACACCTTGTTAAAAATTCTCAATGGATATTTGGTGGTGATGGCTGGGCTTACGATATCGGTTACGGCGGTTTAGACCACGCTCTTGCTTCTGGTGAAGATATTAATGTATTTGTATTTGATACAGAAATCTATTCTAACACAGGTGGCCAAGCATCTAAAGCTACACCTACTGCTGCTATAGCTAAATTTGCTGCTTCTGGTAAAAGAGTACGTAAAAAAGACCTTGGTATGATGGCTATGAGCTATGGTTATATATATGTTGCTCAAGTTTCTATGGGTGCAGATAAAAACCAAGTATTAAAAGCTATTGTTGAAGCTGAAAGCTATCCAGGTCCATCATTAATTATCGCTTATGCTCCTTGTATAAGCCATGGTATTAATATGACTTACTCTTTAGAAGAAGCTAAAAAAGCTGTTGATTGTGGTTACTGGCAATTATATAGATTTAACCCACTTCTTGAAGAAGAAGGCAAAAATCCATTTATTTTAGATTCTAAAGAACCTACTAGTTCATTTAAAGAATTCTTATCTGGTGAAGTTCGTTATACTTCTTTACAAAGAGCATTCCCAGAACTTGCAGAACAATTATTTGACTTATGTGAAAAAGATGCTAAAAAACGTCTTGATACTTATAAAAGACTTGCAGATGCTTAATATATAAATCAAATAGTAAAAGAGTGAAGAAAAATCTTCGCTCTTTTACTCTATATACAATAAAAAAAGCTATAGATAAAATCTATAGCTTAAAATTTTTTAATCTTCTCTACTATTTAAAATAACAACTAATCTTAATAGTTGTAATATACCTGTTAAAGCTGCTGCAACATAAGTTAAAGCTGCTGCACTTAAAACTTTTTTAGAGCCATTTATTTCATTTTTTTGTAAAAATGAATATTCTTCTAACATATCTAAAGCTCTTTTAGAGGCATTAAATTCTACTGGTAAAGTTATTAATTGAAAAATAACAACAGCAGTAAATAAAAATATACCTATTTTTAACATTAAAATACTACTGCCCATAAATCCAAATATTAAACCTATTGTTATTAATATCCAAGATAATCTAGAGCTAATACCTACAATAGGTGCTATACTACTTCTAATAGTAAGTGGCATATAACCATAATGATGTTGTATAGCATGTCCTACTTCGTGTGCTGCAACACTTAAAGAAGCTATACTATTACCAGCATAAACATCTTGAGATAATCTTACAACCTTTTTTGTAGGGTCATAATGGTCGCTTAATCTTCCCCCTATCATTTCAACAGAAACATCTGAAATACCAGCAATTCTTAAAAGATTTATAGCAACATCACTTCCTCTTAAACCTTTGCTATTTGATATACGAGAATATTGACTGTAAGCTGTACTTATTTTGATTTGTGCTATACTAGCAAGAATTACACCTGGTATTATTATAAGCATTGTAGGGTCAAAAAACATTCCAAATCCATACATAATAAACACCAACCTTTTTAAATTATAGCTAATAAAAAAATTAGCTTAAAAAACATTTTAACATAATATTATATTCTTTTCAATAGAATGTCCTCTTAAATAGTCAGAAGTTTTCATTCTTTTTCCACCTTTAGCTTGCATTTCCTTTATAATAATAGCTGTATCTTTAGTTTTTACTATAAAACCATCTTTTATAACATCTACTATTTCTCCAATATTTCCATTATAACCTGTTACTTCTTCTGCTTCACTTATTTTAAAAGTTTCATCTTTATAAATAGTATAAGCCATAGGCATAGGATTAATACCTCTTATTAAATTTATTATATCTTTAGAAGTGTTATTCCAATTTATATGTCCCATTTCTTTAGTTATCATAGGTGCATAAGTTGCCTCATCATCATTTTGTTTTTGGGCATTAACAGTTCCATTTTCAACTAATTCTAGTGCTTTAATAAGTGCCTCTGCTCCTACTATACTCATTTTATCATGTAATGTTTTATAAGTATCTTTAGGTTCAATAATTATTTCTTCTTTTAAAATCATATCACCTGTGTCCATACCCTTTTCCATATACATAATAGTTACACCTGTTTTTTCTTCTCCATTTATTATAGACCATTGAATAGGTGCAGCTCCTCTATATTTAGGTAATAATGAACCATGAACATTAATACAACCATATTTTGGTATATTTAATACTTGCTCTGACAATATTTGTCCATATGCTACAACTACAAATAAATTTGCATTTAATTTTTCAAGTTCTTTTACAAATTCTTCATCTTTTATCTTTTCTGGTTGATATATTTTTTCTATACCATTATCAAGTGCAAATTGTTTTACTGGTGTATTAACAAGTTTTTTGCCTCTACCTTTAGGTTTATCTGGTTGAGATATAACTGCTATTACATTATGTTTTTCTATAAGTTTTTTTAAAGTTTCTACTGCAAAATCGGGTGTACCCATAAAAACTATATTCAAAAAAATCACTCCTTATACTTCTTCTATTTCACCTTCTACTTTATCTATATAAAGTATTCCATCAAGGTGGTCTATTTCGTGGCATAAAGCTCTAGCCATAAGTTCTTCACCTTCAACTATTATTTTTTCTCCTTCTCTATTTAAAGCCTCTACTTTACAATAATTAGGGCGTCTAACATCACCAGCTTTACCAGGAAAACTAAGACAACCCTCTTCGCCAAATTGTTCTCCATCTGTTTCTACAATAACAGGATTTATAAGTTCTACAATACCATCACCAATATCTATAACTACAACACGTCTAAGTACTCCAACTTGTGGTGCTGCTAAACCTACACCATTAGCATCATACATAGTATCTGCCATATCGTCTAAAAGCTCTAAAATTTTATCATTTATTTCTTTTACTTCTTTTGATTTCTTTCTAAGTACCTCATCTGTTGATAATCTAATTTTTCTAAGTGCCATTTTTATCCTCCTTTATTTTAACTTATATAATTGGGGTTTAAATTTAAAATAATACTAAGTTTAGTAGTATCTATTTTATTTTTTAATATATTAATACAATATAGAACAAAATTTTTAAGTCTTGTTTCTTCTTCAGCTCTTATTATTATTTTATATCTATATTGATTATTTACTTTATAAACATATGCTTTAGCTACATCTGATATATAAAAATTAGTTTTTTGATTATAATATAACATAATATTATGTAAAAATTTTATAGCATTTAAAACATTATTTTCATTATCACCACTAATCATTATAAAAAATATATTTGAAAATGGTGGATAAAACATTATTTTTCTTTCAACTATTTCTTTATTATAAAAACCTATATAGTCATTATTTTTAGCAAAAACTATACTATAATGTTCTGGTGTATAAGTTTGTATAAAAACAGTACCCTTTATATTTGCTCTACCTGCTCTACCTGCAACTTGTGTCAATAATTGAAAAGTATTTTCAGAACTTTTATAATCACCTGTATTTAAAGTAATGTCTGCTGCTATAACACCTACTAAAGAAACTTTAGGAAAGTCTAAACCTTTAGCAATCATTTGTGTACCTATTAAAATATCAGCTTTATGATTTTTAAAATCTTCTAAAATATTTTGGTGACTATTTTTCTTTGAAGTTGTATCCATATCCATTCTTAAAACTTTAGCATTACTAAAATATTTTTCAATTTGTTCTTCTATTTTTTGAGTTCCAACACCAAAATATTTTATATATTTAGAATTACAATTAGGACAAATAGTAGGTACATTTTCTACACTATTACAATAATGACAAACTAATTTATGTTCTTTTGAGTGATAAGTATAGCTTACATTACAATTTTTACACTCCATAACATAACCACATTTTCTGCAAGATACAAATGTAGAGTGTCCACGCCTATTTAAAAACAATATAGTTTGCATATTATTTTTTAAGTTTTCTTTTATAGCCTCAAAAAGTGGTCTACTAAATACAGACATATTACCACTTTCAATTTCTTTTCTCATATCAACTATATTGATATTTGGCATATTTTCATTAACTCTATTATTTATAGAAATAAGGTCATATTCATTTATTTGTGTTTTATAGTAAGTATCTATACTGGGTGTAGCACTACCAAGAACTAGAGTAGCATTTGATAAAATACATAATTGTTCTGCTATTTCTTTTACATTATATTTAGGTGTAGTTTCAGATTTATAAGTACTTTCGTGTTCTTCATCAATTATTATTATACCTAAATTTTCAAAAGGTGTAAATATAGCAGACCTAGCACCTACCATAATTTTTATTTCACCATCTTTTGCCTTTTTCCATTGGTCAAACCTTTCACCATCACTTAATTTAGAGTGTGTAACACTAACTTTTTCACCAAATCTACTTATAAATCTTTCTACTGTTTGAGGTGTTAAAGATATTTCTGGAACAAGCATAATAGCCTCTTTACCTTTTTTTAAAACTTCAGATATTAGTTGTAAATAAACTTCTGTTTTTCCACTGCCTGTAACACCATGTAAAACTATAGGTTTAGTACTTTTTTCTTCTATTTTTTTGATTATGAAATTAAAAGCATTTTTTTGACTTTCATTTAAATTTAAATGTTCTGTCTTTTTAAAATTTTCAACATTTACAACATTTCTTTTTACTTGTTTAGTAATAATTTTTATAATTTCATTTTTTTCTAATGTTTTTATAGGACTTGAAGTAACATTTAAAATTTTTTGTATATCAACTGTTTTTACATTATCATTTTTTAATAAAAATTTTAAAACTTTACTCTGTTGAGTATTTTTACTTATTATGTTATTTATAATTTCATTAATATTTTCTTTATCATAATTTATAATAGCATATTTTTCACCTTTATCTTTCATTATTTTAGGCATAATGCATTGTAAACATTCTGACAAACTACAATAATATTTTTCTGCCATAAATTTAGCTATTTCTATCATATTTTTACTAAAAATAATATAATTATCTGGTACACTATAAATATTTTTTATACGACTTTCATCTATTTCTATAACATTAGTAAAACCTATAACATAACCTTCTCTTAAATGGTTTCCAAATCCAAAAGGAACAAAAACACGCATACCTATAAAAATAAGTTCTTTTAAATTATCTGGTATAGCATAATGAAAAATTTTATCTACATTTTCATTAGTTATATCAATTATTACTTCTGCATATTTCATAAGATTTCACCTTATTTAAAGTATTAAAAAGCCTTTGAAAACAAAGACTTTTTTAACAAAATAATTATTCTTCATCAGATAGTTTAATTTCTTTTCCTATGTCTTTAATATCTAAATCATCAAGGTCTAAATCATTATCATTAGTTTCTTTATTCTTATCTTTTTCAAAAATTAAAACAGTTCCTTCACCTTCTGGAACAATTTTTATTTTATTATTTAAAATTTCATCAACAGCAGTAGAAACAGGTTTACCTGGTCTATTTTTAACCATAGGTTCATCACCTTCTATAATTTGTCTAGCTCTTTTGGCAGCAGCTATAACTATAGTATATCTACTTGTTACCTCATCATGTTCACTACTATTTTGATTTAAAACATCCATTAATTCTGCATAAGATGGTTTTAACATTATTATTCAACTCCTTCTAAAAATGTATTGATTAAATCTATATGTCTTTTAGCTGACATTTTTTCAGTTTCTACAATATTATTTATATTATTTACAGCTTCTTCTACTATATTATTAATAACAATATAATCATATTTATCAATTAGTTTTATTTCTTCTCTTGCTCTTTTCATACGCATATTTATTTTTTCTTCTGTTTCAGTTGCTCTATTTTCTAATCTACGTCTAAGCTCCACTATATTATGTGGTGTTAAAAATATTAAAATAGCATCTTCATATCTTTCTTTAACTTGTAAAGCACCTTGAACTTCTATTTCTAATATAACATTTTTGCCTTGTTCTAACTGTTCTTCAACATAAAACATAGGTGTACCATAATAATTTCCACAAAATTCCGCATATTCTAAAAGTTCATTTTTTTCTATCATTTTTTCAAATGTTTTTGTATCTCTAAAAAAATAATGCACACCATCTATTTCACCTTCTCTAGCTTGTCTAGTAGTTATAGATGTAGACAATGCATATGATTGATTTTTTATAAGCTCAGATACAACTGTACCTTTACCAGCACCAGAAGGACCTGAAACTATAACTAACAATCCTTTTTTATTCATTATGTACTCTCCTTTAAAATTTTATTCAGCATCACATTCATCTTGTTCAGAATCATTACTATCTTTAGTAACTATTCTATTAGCTACTGTTTCTGGTTGTATAGAAGATAATATTATATGTTCACTATCTGTTATAATTACAGCTCTTGTTCTTCTTCCATATGTAGCATCAACAAGTCTACCAGTATCCCTTGCTTCTTGTATAATTCTTTTTATAGGGGCAGACTCTGGACTAACTATTGCTATAATTCTATTAGCTAATACAATGTTGCCAAATCCAATGTTTATAAGCTTTATAGCAGACATAAAGATCCTCCATTAATAGTTATTTTTATATATTATACTAGAAAAATCAAATTTTTTAAAGTCTTTTTTTATTTTTATTAAAAAAATTTTTTTAAATTGAATAATATTTACAAGTAAGTTAATACTAAAAGTGGAGGTGTTATTAATGAATAACAATAATAACTTTTTTAAAAAGAACGGTTTTTCTATTGCTATATGTTCATTTATAGCTATAGCTATTGTAGCAAGTTTATATTTTTCTTATAATAGTTTTACAAATGAAAATAATCAAATAGCAAAAACAGAAGAAGAAACTTACTTTGATTTTGAACCTGTTAATAAAAGTGATGTAAAAAGTTATAAAGAAAGCGAATTAACAACAGAAGCTACTAGTACTGAAATTACTGAAAATAAACAAAGTCTTAAAGAAACTACTAATAAAATAGAAGAACCTACAACAGAAACTACAACAAAAGAAACTACTACTAATAATCCACAAGCACAAGTTAATGAAGATGATAAAATATTCAGTTTATTTGAAGAAGGACAAGAAATGTCTTGGCCTGTTTTTGGCAATATTGTAACACCCTTTAATATGACAACAGGTGTATATGATAAAACTTTAGAGCAATATAAAACTAGTGATTCTATTTGTATATCTGCACCAGTTGGCACAGAAGTTAAAGCTGCTACAGAAGGTATAGTTAAAGATATTTTTGTAGATGATGAGTTAGGACAAACTATTGTTATTGACCATGGTAATAATTGGACATCTACATACAGCCAATTAGAAAAAAATGTTTCTGTTGCTGTAGGTGATGTTGTAAAAGAAGGGCAAGTTATAGCAAAAGTTGGTGAACCTTCAAAATATGGTGTAGCTCTTGGTCCTCATTTAGATTTTCAAATTGCTTTAGAAGAAAATCCTAAAGACCCAACGGAAATTTTAGCACAAGAAAATGAATAATATTAATACAAAAGCAAAGAAATAATCTTTGCTTTTTGTATTTTTACTTATATTTTAGATATTTAATAATACTATAATTCTTCTGCATGTAAAACTCCTTCTATACTACAAACTTTTTTAACAAGCTCATCACTTGTTAAATAGTTTTCACTTTTTAAAGATATAATAATAGGTGTTTCTTTATCTTTTAATATATTATTATTTTGTATTTGTAAATTACTTCCTTTTATTCCTCTACTTCTCAATGCTCTTATAAAGTCACCCATTATTATATTTTTATCCAACTCTATGTAAAGCTCTACAGTTTTTCTATTTTCTTTAAGATAATGGTCTAATTTATTTAATAATGTAAGAACTATAAATATAACTACACCACCTATAATAGCAACTTCGTGTAATCCTATACCTAAAGCTAATCCTACACAGGCAGTAGTCCAAAGACCTGCTGCTGTTGTTAGTCCCTTTATTTGATTTTTAGATGTTACTATAATAGTCCCTGCCCCTAAAAACCCTATACCACTTATTACTTGTGCTCCCATTCTAACAGGGTCACCACCATCAAAAACTTGATAAACATATTGATTAGTCATCATAACTATACAAGCTCCCATACATACTAATATATATGTTCTAAGACCTGCTGGATGATTCTTTAAACCTCTTTCTAATCCTATAATACCACCTAAAAATACAGATAAAAGTATTCTTATTATTGCTGATGTTACTGTTAATTCTCGTATGGTATCCATTTTTTAATTCCTTTCTATTCTTCATATTCTACTATTTGATATAAATCTATCCATTTATTTTTAATAAATTCTTTTCATAAAATAAAATCTTTTATTAAAGTATATGTTTCTTTATTAATATAATTATTATACAGATGTACATCTATTTCATAAATTATATTTTTAATTACATTTTCAATATTATAAAATATAGTATCATTATATTTATAAAATTTTTTAATATATTTAAACATAATATTCCCATTATTATAAAATTATAAGTATATTATATCAAATAAATAAAGTTTGAACAATATTTTAACATATATATAATTTTTTCAACTTTATATAAAAATTTATATTTACACTTTATTTCAATTAATTTATAATAAATATATAAAAATAATTTTAGAGGTGATAAAATGTTTAAATTACAACCAAGTTTTAAAGATTATCTTTGGGGAGGTACTAAATTAAGAACAGTATATGGTAAAGACTGTTCTTTAGATAAAGTAGCTGAAAGTTGGGAACTTTCTACTCATAAAGATGGACTTACTATTATTGATAGTGGAGAACATAAAGGAGAAACTTTATTATCTTATGTAGAAAAATATGGTAAAGAAGTTTTAGGTACTAAATGTCCTTTAGATAATGATATACCTATTTTAATTAAATTTATAGATGCTAAAGATGCTTTATCTATTCAAGTACACCCTGATAATGAATATGCCTTAAAAAATGAAAATGATTTTGGCAAAACTGAAATGTGGTATGTTATAGATGCTGAACCAAATGCAAAATTAATATATGGTTTTAAAGAAAATATTACAAAAGAACAATTTAAAAATGCTATTGAAACAAATACTTTAGAAGAATTAGTTAATGAAGTAGATGTTAAAGCTGGTGATGTTTTCTTTATTACTCCTGGTACAATGCATGCTATTGGTAAAGGTATTGTTATTGCTGAAATTCAACAACGCTCTAATGTAACTTATAGAATTTATGATTTCGGGCGTGTTGGTGCTGATGGTAAAACTAGAGAATTACATATTGATAAAGCTTTAGATGTTACTAAATTAGAATCTGCTAAAAATGCTAAAACAGAATATACATTAAATAAATTTGATGGTTATGAAAAAGGTAACCTTGCTACTTGTGAATACTTTAATGTAGATTTATTAAATATTGAAACTAGTGCTACTTTAAAATGTGATGAAACTACTTTTAATTGTATTACTGTTTTAGATGGCAATTGTACTATTATTGGTAAAAATAGTTTAGAAATGAAAAAAGGTGAGTCTATATTTATCCCTGCTAGTTATGGTGAATACACTATAAATGGTAATTGTAAAGTTGTATTATCTACTTTATAAAAATTAATTTTTATTGATAAAAAGCTCCTAAATAACATCTAGGAGCTTTTATATTATTTCATTAAATATATTTACAAACCAATATATATGTTATAGTTTATATATAGGATAAGGTAACCACTTGGAGTGGTTTAGCCTTTATGGTGGTTTATTTTTTTACCATAGACTATTGGAGTTAATTTATGGTTTTTCTTTTATATTACTTTTTATTATTATTTATGTAATTTAAAAGAGTGATTAATAAAATGTTACTACTTATAATGAGTGTTAAAACTTCATAAATATTCATATTATCAACCCCCTCTCTACAATATAGTAGAAAGGCTAAACTATACCTCCAAACTGTTACACTAAAAACATTATACAAATTAATATATAAAAATTCAAATAAATATTTTAACCCCTATATAATTAATATATAGGGGCTTTTTATTAATCCATTTCTATTGCACCAGTATATAACTGATAGTATTTACCTTTTTGAGCTATAAGCTCATCATGATTACCAGATTCTATAATTCTACCTTTATCTAAAACTATAATTTTATCTGAATTTTGAATAGTAGAAAGTCTATGAGCAATAACAAAAACTGTTCTACCTTGCATAAGCATATCCATCCCTTTTTGAACGATTGCCTCTGTATGTGTATCTATACTAGAAGTTGCTTCATCAAGTATCATAACTGGAGGGTTGGCAACAATAGCTCTAGCAATAGATAAAAGTTGTTTTTGCCCTTGTGATAAACCTTCACCACTACCAGATATTACTGTATTATAACCATCTTTTAAAAGTTCTATAAAATGGTGTGCATTTGCTTTTTTAGCAGCTTCTATACATTCTTCATCTGTTGCATCTAATTTACCATATCTTATATTATCAAGAACAGTACCTGTAAAAAGGTTTGTATCTTGTAAAACAACACCTAAAGAACGTCTTAAATCTGGCTTTCTAATTTTATTAATATTAATGCCATCATATCTTATTTTCCCATCTGCAATGTCATAAAATCTGTTAATAAGATTTGTAATAGTAGTTTTACCTGCACCTGTTGCACCAACAAAAGCTATTTTTTGACCATGTTTAGCATTTAAAGTTACATTGTGAAGAACTATTTTTTCTTCTGTATAACCAAAATCTACATCATTAAGCTCAACTTCACCTGTAAGTTCTGTATAAGTTAAAGTACCATCTTGATGAGGGTGTTTCCATGCCCAAATACCTGTTCTTTCATTAACTTCAACAAGATTACCATTTTCATATTTAACATTTACTAAAGTTACATAGCCGTCATCTTCTTCTATTTTTTCATCTAAAAGTTCAAAAATTCTTTTAGCACCTGCTAAACTCATTACAATAAAGTTCATTTGTTGAGATACTTGACTTATTGGAGTATTAAAATTTCTACTAAGCATTAAAAATGCAATAATTGTACCAATTGTTATACCACCTATATTATTTATTGCTAAAGCACCACCAACTATTGCAAGTAAAATATATTGTAATATACCTAAATTATTCATCATAGGCATTATTATATTAGCAAAAGTATTAGCTTTATAAGCATTTTCTCTAAGCATTTCATTTTTACTATCAAATTCTTCTTTAGCTTTTTCTTCATGACAAAATACTTTTACAATTTTTTGTCCATTAATCATTTCTTCTATATAACCATTAAGTTCACCTAAAGACTTTTGTTGTTCTATAAAGTATCTAGAACTTTTACTAGCTACTATTTTAGCACAATATAATTGAAAAACTAAAAATAAAATAACAAATAATGTTAAATAAATACTTGTAGAAATCATTGTTACAAATACACTAATAACTGTTATAACAGCTGCAAATGCTTGAGGTATACTTTGAGATAAAGCCTGTCTTAAAGCATCTGTGTCATTAGTATAATGGCTCATAACATCACCATGTGAGTTTGTATCAAAATATCTTATAGGTAATTTTTGCATATGACAAAACATATCATTTCTTATTTTATTAAGTATACCTTGAGAAATATCTACCATAATTCGACTGTATAAAAAGGCAGCTATAACACCTACTATGAATATAGCAGATAGTGCACTTATAACTTTAACTATTCCATCATAAGAAGGATTTGTAGTACCTATTAAAGGTGTAATATAATCATCTATTAGTATTCTTATAGCAGTAGCACTTACTGCTGAAACAATAGAAGTTAATATAATACACACTATAACTATACCAAATTTGAGTTTATATTTTGTCATATAAGATATTAATCTTTTTATTGTTTGTTTATCAACAGATTTTCCATTAGGCATATTTTTATATCCTGATATTCTACTTCTAGTCATTTTCACTTCCTCCTTTCTGTTGAAGTCTATAAATATCTTTGTAAATTTCATTATTTTGTAAAAGTTCTTTATGTGTACCTATTGCATCAATTTTACCTTCATTCATAACAACAATTTTATCTGCATGTTGAATAGAAGATATTCTTTGAGCAATAATAATTTTTGTAGTATTAGGTATTTCATTTTTAAAAGCTTCTCTTATAAGTGAATCTGTTTTTGTATCTACTGCACTTGTAGAATCATCTAAAATTAAAATTTTAGGTTTTTTAAGTAAAGCACGCGCAATACAAAGACGTTGTTTTTGTCCACCAGATACATTTGTACCACCTTGTTCTATATATGTATCATATTTATTTTCAAAATCTTGTATAAAGTCATGAGCACAAGCAAGTTTACAAACTCTTTCCATTTCTTCATCTGTAGCATTTTCATTACCCCAACGTAAATTTTCTTTTATACTACCAGAAAAAAGCGTATTTTTTTGTAAAACCATAGCTACATTTTCTCTAAGAGCTTCTAAATCATAATTTCTAACATCTTCTCCACCAACATATACAGTACCACTTAAAGTATCATATAGTCTAGGAATAAGTTGTACTAATGTACTTTTTGAGCTACCAGTAGCACCTATTATACCAACTGTTTCACCCTCTTTTATATCTAAATTAATATTTACAAGACAACATTTATTTTTATCATTCGTATAACTAAAATTAACATTTTTAAAACTTATATCACCAGATTTAACTTCTGTTTTAGCTACATTATTATTTTTTATATCTGTTTCTTCTTTTAAAATTTCAACTATCCTTTCACCAGAAGCTTTAGATATAACTAACATAACAAGTATCATAGATAACATCATTAAACTCATTAAAATTTGTGTAGAATAAGTTATAAGAGTTGTTAAATCACCTGTTTGCATTTCACCTTGTATAATATATTCAGCACTAAACCAAGCTAAAGCTATTAAAGCACCATTTATAACTAAATTCATTAATGGATTAGTAAGAGCAACTATTTTTTCAGTTTTAACATATTTTTTAAATAAATCTGTTGCTACTTCTTTAAATTTATCTTCTTCAAAATCTTCTCTAACATAAGATTTTACAACTCTAATACCATGTAAGTTTTCTTGAACAACATTATTTAATTTATCATAAACTTTAAATATAACTTGAAATATTGGATAAGCATTTTTTATTATAAGGTATAAGCTAATGCTAAGAATAATTATAGCTACTAAAAATATTGTAGATAATTTAGCATTTAGATAGAAAGACATAACAAAAGCAGAAACCAACATAACAGGGCTTCTAACAGCCACCCTTATAATCATTTGATAAGCATTTTGTATATTTGTTACATCAGTTGTTAATCTAGTTATAATACTAGATGTTGAAAATTTATCTATATTTGTAAATGAAAAATTTTGTATATTATAATACATATCTTTTCTTAAGTTTTTTGAAAAACCTGAAGCAGCAGATGATGCATATTTACCAGATAATATACCACAAGTTAAAGATATAATGCAAAGAAGTGCTAAAAATAACCCCATTTTTAAAATATAGCTCATATTTTGAACTTGTATACCATCATTTATAAGTTTAGCCATATAAAAAGGTATTAAAACTTCCATAGCTACTTCACCAATCATAAAGACAGGAGCTAATAAAGAGTCTTTTTTGTATTCTCTAACAGATTTTAATAATGTTTTTATCATAAATTACCTCCTTTTGTTAGTGTACTAACATTATATTTAAAAATTTTTAATTACCTATATTATCTTTAATTTTTTCTAAAGTTTTACAAAATTGTTTAAGCTCTTCATCATTAATACCTTTTAAAATTTTTTCTTCCATGTCTATAATTTCAGAAACAATTTTATTGTGTATAGCTTTTGCCTTATCTGTTAATATAATTTTTTTAAGCCTTGCATCACAATCTACACGCTCACGCCTTATCATACCATTTTTTTCCATAAGATTTAATATAGAAGTAACGGTTGAACGTCTTATACAAAACTCTTCTTCGATATCTTTTTGAAAAATATCTTTATGTTGGTTTTCGTGTAAATACTTAGCTATAATTATATGCCTACTTGTTAAATTATAATCGTGATTTTTATTAATAATTTCTTCAGCATGTCTTTTCATAAGATTAGAAACTTTCCTTATTTTAAAAATAACATTTTCTTTATCACACATTTTTCAACCCTCACTTAATTGTTAGTGTACTAACATTATATTTCATAAAATTTATATTGTCAATAGTAAAATAATAAAAAGCTAAAGATAAAACAAAATCTTTAGCTTTAAATTTTAATAAATTAAATATCTTTTTCTTTAAAATTTTCATTAAAATATTTTTCTATATCTTCTATATTTTCAGAATTAGAATAATCTTTTTTAAGCTCTTCATAAAATTTATGGTCAACAATAATGTCATAATTTAATCCATCTTTAGTAACTAAATTTAAATAAACATATTCTATATAACTTTCAAAACCTCGTAAAGAATCAATTTTATAATTTGCTAAAACTTTTTCTATACCTTCTTTATCTATTATAACTAATTCATAATTTTTATTATATCTAGTATAAATATATTTAACTTCTTCAGGTTTAAAATTTTCAGGATATATATTACAATTATTAGCTAAATAATTTAATGTATTTATATATTTATCTGTTATATAAAAACAATTTCTACTTTCTAACAAAGCATCTCCTTTATATTTATAACGTTCAAACCAACTAAACTCTATATAAAATAAAGTATCTTCAATTGAAGTATAAAGTCCATTTGCTTCTACATCTTTTCTTATATTTTTTAATAATTCTTCATTATTACAAACTTGTGGCTTATAATATTCATTATTATCATATCTATTAGAAGTTACATCTACTTTTAAATCATTCTTTTTAAAATTATCTACATATAAAATAGGACGAGCACTTTCAATATATTCTTTATTACTTAATATATTATTTATTAATTTTCTTTGTTGTTCTATTGTTTGACTATCATAATATAAAGAATCTACATATCTTGATATAATAATACCATTTTTGAGTTTATAATCTATTTTTAATATTGTATTAACATTTAGTTTTTCATTTTCTTTTAAATTGTAAATTTCTCTTTCTATTTTATGCAATTCAACTGCTGATCTTATAATTTCTGTATCTTTTAAATTTTTACCCTTTAATTCTTTTCCATTAAAGTCAATATTTACACTTTCTATTTTGTCTAATTTTGGTATATAATCTAATCTATTAAAAATATCAAATTGATATGTAGCACAAATAGCAGAACTTATAACTATACAAGCAATTATACTATACCAATTTTTAAATATAGCTCTAAAATCAAATTCATAAATAATTTCTACAATACAATGTAAAATTAAACAACCTATAAAAACACCAATATATAATAAAAATGCACTTCTAGAAAAAGCATTGAAAACAATACCTACAAATACACCACCTACACAAACACCTAAATATTTTAATATAGGTTTAGCATATTTAAAAGCTATACAACTTGTAGCACTTTCACTTTTTCTAATTTTAAATAAAAATAAATTTATTATAGTAATAATTATTAGAAAAATTATATATGTTATAACTATACTTAAATTTGAAAAATTTATGTTAGTTATACTATTATGAACTATATTATTTTTCATTTCTAAATAAGTAAATAGTGGATTATATTTATAATTATAATCAAATATATAATATATATATATTTTAAAATTAAAAAATAAGTCATTTAAAAAATATATTATTAGTAATATAATAGTTATTAAATTAATTAAAATTCCTGATAATATTACACCTATTATTGTATTACCAGATAAAATAATTGCAAATATTGTAATAGAATATATAACAATAAAAAATACTGTATCTACTAATATTGGTTCTAATACCTCTTTAAATGGTACTATAAATTCACCTAATGCAACTTTAAATATAGCATATAATATAAAATGTGCTATTATCATAATAGGTACTACAACAACTATACCTAAAGAATATTTTGTAAAAAATAAACTTGTTCTTGATATAGGTAAAGAATGATAAAAATCTATTTTCTTTTTATTGTGCAAATATGAAAATATTACTACTCCCATAAGTATAGCAAGTCCTATTACAATAAATTTATTAAAAAGATAATCTAATGTTAAATAATTGTTTAATGCTTTTAGTAAATCTTCTTCAATACTATTTGGGTTATATTCCATTGCTTGTTTTTTATTATATAAGTAATTTGAATAGTCTAATAAAGGTAAAACTATTTTAGAAAATAAAAAAGCTAAAATTGTTAAAGCTGAAGCCCATATATATTTTTTATATTCTTCTTTAAATAACTTAAAATTAAATGATAAGCGATTTGATATCATAATCTATTTCCTCCGTTTCTGCTATAAATATTTCTTCTAAAGAAAGTGGTAACATTTCAAAAAATATTGGTTGTAAGCTATTTAAATAACTATTTATATGTTCACCATTACCTTTTATAGTAAATACATTTAAAGACCCTCTACTCTCTGTTTTCATTATATGCAATTTATTAAATAAGTCTTCTGGTATGCCATCTTTAAAAACTATTTGCACTTTGTGTAAATCTAGTTTTAATTCTTCTAAATCTTTAGATAATACCATACCCCCTCTATGTAAAAGACCTATATTATCACATATATCTTCAAGTTCTCTAAGGTTATGAGATGCTATAATTGGTGTAAGATTTCTTTCTTCTATATCTTGTGCAAAAATACTTTTTACTGCCTGTCTAACAACTGGGTCTAAACCATCAAAAGTTTCATCACAAAATAAATAGTCCGCTCTAGAACATACACCACATATAACAGAAACTTGCTTTTTCATACCTTTAGAAAAAGTTTTTATTTTTCTTTTTTCATCTAAATTAAATGATTTCATAAGTTTTTTATATCTATCAATATCAAAATTTTTATATACTGTTGTATAATAATTTTTCATATCTTCTGGTGTACAATTTGCAAAGAAAAATTGTTCATCTGATATATAAAAAAACTTACTTTTAACATCTATATTTTCAAAAACTTCTTTATTATCAATTTTTATTGAACCACTATCTGGTTTTAATATACCAGATGCCATTCTTAAAAAAGTAGATTTTCCTGCCCCATTAGTACCTATAAGACCAAATACATTACCATTTTTTATTGTAGCTGAAACGTTATCTACAGCTAAAACTTTATCAAACTTTTTTGTTACATTTGTAGCTTGTATCATAAAAACTCTCCTTTCATTTAAACCAACTTAAAATTAAATCTTCAGATGCTCCTATATCTTTAGCTTCATCTATAAGTTTTTGAATTTCACTTTTTATATTTTCAAGTCTAACATTTATAGCATCTTTACAATCTGGTGATATAAAACTTCCCCTACCTTTAACAGAATATGTTATACCTTTACTTTCAAGGGTTGTATAAGCTCTTTGTATAGTATTAGGATTAATAGATAATTCCATAGCTAATTGTCTGACACTTGGTAATTGTTCATCTGGTTTTAATATACCTTTAATAGCCAATTTTTCTATACTATCAACTAGTTGTTCATATATTGGTTTAGGGTTTCTAAAATCTATATTAAACATAAAATTCCTCCTTTCGTATATATTGTATTAATTATCTTCATACACTTATTATAATTAATATAATTTTATTTGTCAATACCCCTTGACATAAAATAAATTTTATTATATTCTTATATATATTTATAAGTGTTTAAAAGGGACTAGTATGTATATTAGCTTTTTTCAGAGAAAAGATGTTTGGTGAAAATCTTTATTAGCCTATACAGAACCTACCCTTCTAGCTTCTATATGAAAATATAGCGTTTTTCCTAGCGTTAATAGGTTATGAGTGAATGCTTTGCATTAATAAGGGTGGTACCGCCGTTTTTGGTCCCTTTTTATTTTTTGCTAAGCCTTTTTTATTTTAAAATTTTTTGTTAAGGAGAGAAATATTATGTCTAAAGAAAAATTAGTAAAAGAAATAACATCTATGGAAGAAGATTTTGCACAATGGTATACTGATATAGTAAAAAAAGCCGATTTAATTGATTATTCTTCTGTTAGAGGTTGTATGATTTTAAGACCTTATGGTTTTGCTATATGGGAACTTATACAAAAAGAACTTGATAAAAAATTTAAAGAAACAGGACACGAAAATGTTTGTATGCCTATGTTTATACCAGAAAGTCTTTTACAAAAAGAAAAAGACCATATAGAAGGATTTGCTCCAGAAGTAGCTTGGGTTACTCATGGTGGTTCTGAAAAATTAGCTGAACGTCTTTGTGTTAGACCTACATCTGAAACTTTATTTTGTGAGCACTATGCAAATGTTGTAGAATCTTATAGGGATTTACCTATGCTTTATAATCAATGGTGTTCTGTTGTTAGATGGGAAAAAACAACAAGACCATTTTTAAGAAGTGTTGAATTTTTATGGCAAGAAGGACATACAGTACACGCAACAGAAGAAGAAGCACAAGAAGAAACTTTACGAATGTTAAATATATACGCAGATTTTTGTAAAGACTTTTTAGCTATGCCTGTTATAAAAGGACAAAAAACTGATAAAGAAAAATTTGCAGGTGCTAAATCTACTTATACAATAGAATCTTTAATGCACGATGGTAAAGCACTTCAATCTGGTACTTCTCATAATTTTGGTGATGGTTTTGCTAAAGCATTTGGTATTCAATATACTGACAAAGAAAATAAATTACAATATGCACATCAAACTTCTTGGGGTATGTCTACACGCTTAATAGGTGGGCTTATAATGGTTCATAGTGATAATAATGGACTTGTTTTACCTCCTAACATTGCACCTATTCAAATTGTTATTTTACCTATCAATATGAAAAAAGATGGTGTTATAGAAAAAGCTAATGAACTTAAAGAAAAATTATCTAAAAATTATAGAGTTAAAATTGATTTAAGTGATAAATCTGCTGGTTGGAAATATAGTGAATATGAAATGAAAGGTGTACCTTTAAGATTAGAAATAGGCCCTCGTGATATAGAAAATAATCAATGTGTTTTAGTACGCCGTGATAATAGAGAAAAAGTTTTTGTAAATTTAGATGAATTAGAAATAACTATTGAACAAATGCTTAAAACTTTACAACAAGACTTATACAATAAAGCATTAAATCATAGAAACGAAAATACATTTACTGCTACAACTTTAGAACAATTTGAAAATCAACTTAAAGAAAAACCAGGCTTTATTAAGGCTATGTGGTGTGGTGATAGAAATTGCGAAGATAAAATTAAAGAGTTAACAGGGGCTACATCTCGTTGTATACCTTTTGAACAAGAAAATATTTCTGATACTTGCATATGTTGTGGTAAACCAGCTACAAAAATGGTTTATTGGGCTAAAGCTTATTAATAAAAATGACCACCAGTTAAAACTGGTGGTTATTTTTATGCTAATGCTTTTTCCAATTTATCTATTTCACTATAGGGAAACTCTTTTAAAAGTTCTTTATATTGATATTGTGTTAAACCTTCTGTTGAAATATACATTTCTATTTTTTTATCTGTATCTGCATTAATAAAATCTTCTTTAAACCTTTGAAATTTCATTAGTTCCATTTTTTTGCCCCTTTTCTTTTTTAAATATTTCACTTAAACCCATAAATAATAAAAACCAACCAAAAATTTTTCTAAGTATTTCTCCTTTTAAATTTATAGCAATAAGAGAACCTAAAATAGCACCTACTATACCAAATATTATTATTTTAAAAAGACCTTGTTTTTCAATATTTTTATTTTTATTGTGTATAAAAATAGCTATAATAGCAGTAGGTATAAAATATAATAAATTAATATTTTGTGCTACTTTTTGTTCAAAATCAAAAAATAGTGTAAGAGCAGGTATTAATATAACACCTCCACCTATACCCATACCACTAATAACACCAGATATTAAACCAACTAAAAATAACCATATTATCATAAAATAAGTCTCCAAGCACCTAAAAGCATAAATATACCAAATATTTTATGAAGCCATTTAGCTGGTATTTTTTTTAAATATTTAGCACCTATAAAGCCTCCTAATATACCACCTAAAGAAACTACTATAACTTGTTTAATATCTATATCTATACCATTAAAATATATAAAAATACTTACTATTGATAAAGGTAAAATAATAGCTATTGTTGTAGAATGTGCTTTATGTTCTTCCATTTTTAAAAATCTTTCTAAACTTGGTACTAGTATACTACCACCACCAGAACCAAAAAGACCATTAAAAAATCCTGCTATCAATCCTATTAGAGAAACAAAAAATTTTTATTCAAGCCATCACCACCTTAATTATATTGTTGACTTAAATAAAAATTTTTATGCTTACTTTTTATTTTGTTTTTCTATTTTTTCATATTCTTTACAACAAGATTGAAAAAAACATATAGGACAATTAGGATTTCTAGCTTTACATATTGCTCTACCATGTGCTATAACTTGCGTATTATACCTTATCCAATGGTCTTTGGGCAATATTTTCATTAATTCAAATTCAATCTTTACTGGGTCATCATTTTTAACAAGTCCAAGTTTTTTAGATATACGCTTAACATGCGTATCTACTACTACACTAGGTAAATTAAAAATATGACTTCTAACAACATTAGCTGTTTTTCTTCCAACTCCTGCTAAACTTGTTAAATCTTCTATACTTGAAGGTACTTCACCATTATATACTTCTAAAAGTCTTCTTGCAGTTAATATTATATTTTTTGCTTTATTATGATAAAATCCTGTAGGTTTTACATCTTGTTCCATTTCTAATAAATCTGCTGATGCAAAACTTTCTAATGTAGGATATTTTTTAAAAAGTGTTTCTGTTACAATATTAACTCTATCATCTGTACATTGTGCACTAAGCATAGTTGCTATTAAAAGTTCATAAGGTTTAGTATGATTTAAATAACATTTGTCTTCTGTTTTATAATGTTCATCTAAAAGCCTTGTAACTTCTTTAACTCTTTCACTAAGCCTCATAAAAATTACCTCTTTCTAAAAAGTGATATTTAACTTTATATATTAAATCATTTTTTGTATAATAATCAAATAATATATAAGTTTCTTTTTTGTCTATAATATTAAAATTGCTATTTATTATATTTTCTATATCAATATTAAATTTTTCAAAATAACACATTCTACTAAGTTGTTTAGCATCATAATTATTTAAATGTGGTATATATTTTTCTATATTTTCTTTATTATTATAAAATAATCTTTCTTTTTCTTTAAAATTACTATTATAATCAGTATTTATCCAAGTTGGTAAACTTTTAATATTATCATTTAATAGTATATCAAATTTTACTATTTCATTTAAAATATTTTTATCTATATTATCAATATTATTTAAAAATGTATATATAACTTCATATAATTTCATTTTACTAGGACTAACATTATTATAGTTATTTTCTTCCCAATAAATAGCTAAATTTTCAAAAAAATCAAAAGATGAATTAAAAAACTTTATACCATATTTTATAGTATTAATAGCTTTACCTGAATTATAATAAGTTTCTACCATTTCTTCAATACTTTTAAGCATATTCATTTTATCATAGTTTATAAGACTTGTATAAAGTACTTCATAAGGAGCTTTTTCTTTATAAACTATACCATATTTATTAGCATTTATTCTAAGCCCTGAACCTTTTAAAAGTTTTAAAAAGCCAAGCTGAAACTGTTCTGGATATACATTAAAAACATCATTAAAAGAATTTTTAAATATTTCATAATCTTCAAAAGGTAATCCTGCTATTAAATCTAAATGTTGGTGTATATTTTTCAATTCTTTTATTTTATTAACTTTATCAAAAAGTTTTTGTAAATTTGTTTTTCTTTTTATTTCATCTAAAGTAGCATCATTAGTAGATTGAACACCTATTTCAAATTGAAATAGTCCAAGTCTTGCCCTTTTTAAAGTTTCTAACATTTCATCATCTACTATATCTGCTGATATTTCAAAATGAAAATTTGTAATGCCATTATCATTATCAATTAAATAATTCCATATCATAAGAGCAAACTTTTTATTGCAGTTAAAAGTTCTATCTACAAATTTTACTTGTTTTACATTATTTTTTAAGAAAAAGTTTAAATCTTGTTTCACTCTTTCTTCACTTAAAAATCTAAGTCCTTTTTCTAATGAAGATAAACAATATTGACAACTATAAGGACAACCTCTAGATGCTTCATAATATAATATTTTGTGTTCTGTACCTTCTAAACCATCTTTATATACAAAAGGTATTTCATCTAAACATAATAACTCTCTATCTTTTGTTACAATAATATTGTTATCTAATTTAAAAGCAATACCATCTATATTTTTAAAAGAACTATCTATACATTTTTTATTATTAAAATTGTCAACTAATTCTTTTACTGTTTTTTCTCCTTCACCTATACAAACTATATCTACACCTTTTTCAAAAATATATTCATATTCATAGCTAACTTCTGGACCACCTACAAATATTTTTATATTAGGTAAAAGTTTTTTTATAGTAGAAATTAAATCTAAAACTAAATTTATATTCCATATATAGCAAGAAAAACCTAAAAAATCAGGTTTTTCTGCATATATTTCATTTATAATGGTATCTTCATTATTATTTATAGTAAATTCTTTTACATTAATATTTGTATTATTTTGTTTACAATATACATCTATGCTTCTTACTGCTAATGATGTATGTATATATTTAGCATTTATAGCTACTAATAAAGTTTTTATTTTAATCACTCCTTATTTTTTATTTGCATTAGAATATTTAGTACCATTTTTCATTTCTATACCCTTATATTCAAAAAGTTCATCTATTGTAACAAATTGATAACCTTGTTCTATAAGTTTTGGTATAATAGTTTCACAAGCTTGTGCTGTGCTTTCATATAAATCGTGCATTAATATAATATCACCATCTTTTACTTTACCTATTACTTGTTGTTCACCAGATTTTGCATTTCTACTTTTCCAATCTCTTGTATCAACATTCCACATAATAATAGGATAATTTATAGCACTTTTAACATTATCATTAGTAGCCCCATAAGGAACTCTTACAATACTTGCTTCTTTACCTATTGCTTTTTTTAATTTATTATTTACAATATCAACTTCAGATTTTATTTGTTCTTTAGAAATTTTAGTTAAATCTTTATGATTAGCTGTGTGATTTCCTATTTGATTTCCTAAACTATCCATTCTTTTTAAAGTTTCAATATCTTTTTCTATTCTTCTTGAAACAACAAAAAATGTAGCAACTGAATTATTTTTTTCTAAAATATCCAATATTTTATTTGTTGTAGCACTATTAGGACCATCATCAAAAGTTAAGGCTATCATAGGTTTATTTTTATCAATTTTTCTTTTATTGTTTATGTTACTATTATTACTTGTTGTTTCTTCTGTAACAGTTTCCTTTTCTGTAGTTTGTTGTGTTTCTGTAACTTTAGTTGTTTGTTGTACAGTTGTTGTTTCTTTTGTAGTAGTTTCTGTAACAGTTGTACTTTCTGTAGTAGCCTCTGTAGTAATTATAGTTGTTGTTTCTAAATATTCTTTGTTCATATATCCCAATATATTTTCAACAGGCATTTTTATACTTATTTCTTCTTGTTTTTTATAATCATAGAAAAATATTTCAGCAAAATCACTTTTTATAAATAATTTTCTATAAACTTCTTTATCTGGTTTTATGTCATTATAGTTTTCACTTTGTTTAGTTATATTAATACCATAATTATTTAAAAAGTAATTTTTTGCACTTAAATAAAATAAATCTTCATAATCTTTATTTAAAATATTTTCAATATTTACAAATTGTTCTTTTTTTATATCTAAAATATATGTTTCAAAAAATTTAACTGGATTAGGATATGTATTATAATTTCTTTCTACATTAAATTTTATAAATAAAAGACTATCATTTAGTATATACATATCTGTATCTAAATTAAAAATAAATTTTTCTTCAGCTATAACAGGTTCATATTGAGAAAACTCATTTTTAAAATCATTTGCTAATTCAGATATATGAGAGTTTACTTTTTGTTCAATATTTTTATTATTAAATATTGGATATTTTATTTTATAAACAAGAGGTTTATCATGTTTTTCTAATTGTTTATATTCAAAGATAAGTTTTTGATGTAATTTTTCTTGTTTTACCTCAACTTGATTTTTAACTTTTTCTTTATTTAAAGCTTGTTTTTTAGAATTTTTTAAAATTTTCTTTATAGTATTATTTTCTTTTTTAGGTTCTTCTTTTTTATCTTCTACAACAGGTTCACTATCTTCACTTTCATCATTATTAACATTATTATATAAATTAGGTTTATTATCTACATTTATATTAGCTTCTAAAAAGGTTTGTTCACTATTTTTATTTACATCACCAACAGATGTAATAGGGATAATATATATAATACCTATTATTACAATTATAAAAGCAAAAAATCTAATTTTTTTCATACTCTCTACCTCTAATCTTATTTTCAGTCAATTTATTTAATTATTTCTAATTATAACACATATTCTTTCATTTTTCTATTAATTTTTACATAAAATTATTTAATAATTGGTATTTTTATAATAAATTCACTTCCAAACCCTTCAGTACTTTTAACTTTAATTTTACCATTATAATATTTTACAATATGTTTAACAATAGAAAGACCTAATCCAGTACCACCTAAAGCCTTACTTCTACCTTTTTCAACACGATAAAATCTTTCAAAAATTCTATTTCTATCTACAAGAGGAATTCCTATTCCAGAATCTTTTATCAAAATATTAATATTTTTTTCATCTTTATAACAATTTATTTCTACATATCCATTAGTTTTATTATATTTTATTGCATTAACAACAAGATTATTAAAAAGTTGATGTATCTTTTTATAATCAGCAAACATTGTTATATCTTCACACTTATTTATAATATTAATATTTTGTTCTATACACATAGGTTTAGTTGAGTTAATTATTTCATCTACAATTGTTTTAATTTTTATATCAGATTTATTTATTTCTATTTCTTTATTTTCTAATTTAGATATAGTTAATATATTATTAATAAGATTTGTTATATTACTACTTTCTTTTTGTATTATTTTTAAAAATTCTTTCTCTTGTTCTTTAGATATAGCAAAATCATTATATAAAAGTTCTGCATAACCTTGTATAGAAGTTATAGGTGTTTTTAATTCATGAGAAACATTAGAAAAAAATTCTTGTTTTAATTTTTCACTTTCTCGTTCAGCTGTAACATCTATTATAAGCATTATTATACCACCTATACCATTTTCAAATATACCTTTCTGTATTTTACTAATATGAATACTATATGTTTTATTATCTTCTGTTTTTATATCGAAAATACTTTTTTGATTAGTGGATAATGCTTTATCAATATTTTCTAGTAATTTTATATTTTGTGTATAATATAAAATATTTTCACCTAAATTATTTTTATCATAATTTAATATTTTTTTTGCCATCTTATTTATTGCAAAAACATTTTTATTTTTATCAAATAAAACAAAGCCTTCTGTCATATTATCTAATATATAATCAATTTTATTTTTTTCTATTTTTAACATATCACCTATATTTTGTAAATCATTTTGTATATTTATAATTTCTTTACATATACAATTAATTTCTTCAAATTTATAGTTTTTAAAAGCAATATGTTTATTTTTATTTTTTAGTTTTGGTATTTCTTTAGATATTTCTTCTAAAGGTAAAATTATATTTTTATATAAATATTTTTTTAATAATATATATAGTATAATAGCTATTAATAATATTATAAAAATACAAGTTAAACCATTTCTTATTAAAATTTGTGAAAGATTAAAATTTTTATATAATAATATAATATTTTTATCATATTCTTTTACATAATATAAAACTTTATTATCATATGATAAACTTTCTTTTTTATTTTTTACTATATTTGAATATTTTTCAAAAATTTCAGTATTATCTTTATTTATGACTTTTCTTTTTAAATTAAATTTATTTAATATATTATTTATTTCATTCTCCAAATTATTTTCTTGTAAATTTTCAATTATATTTAATATTGATATTATAGTTTTTTCTTCATTTTTCATTAAGTCAGCTATATTAAAAGATATTAATGTTATAGTTGATAAAATTAATATTAATAATGTTATAATTATATATACTTTAACAATAAATTTTTTCAAATTATATCACCTATTTTTCACTTATTTTATATCCTATGCCTCTTACAGTTTTAATATAATCTTCAGCATTTAAAAGTTTTTTTCTAATTGTTTTTATGTGTATATCAACTGTTCTAGTTTCTCCTAAATAATCATATCCCCATACATTATTTAATATTTCTTCTCTTGATAAAGGCTTATTTTTATTTTTTATAAGATAATTTAAAAGTTCATATTCTTTAAAAGTTAATTCTACTAAATTATTTTCTACAAAAACTTCTCTTAATAATTTATTAATTTTTATAATACCCAATTCTATTATTTCTGTTTCTTCTTTTATATCTGGTTTAAATTGTTCCATTTTTCTAAATTGTACTCTTATTCTAGCCATTACCTCCATAACACTAAATGGTTTTGTTATATAGTCATCTGCACCACTATCTAAGCCTTTTATTTTATCTAATTCACTATCTTTAGCTGTAAGCATCATAATAGGTATTTTTTTAAACATATTATTTTTTCTTATAATAGAAACAAATTCTATACCATCCATACTTGGTAACATAATATCACATAATATTAAATCTGGATTTTTTTTATTTAACATTTTTATAGCATCTTCACCATTTTCAAATAATAAAACATTATAGCCATAAGTTTTTAAAGCAATTTCTAAAAGTTCTGCTATATTTCTATCATCTTCTATTACATATATACAATAAGACATATTTTTACCTCTTTTTTTAATTTTCTATAAATTTTTTATTATATTTTATCATTATATTTAAAAATATACAATCAAATTTTTGTAAAGAAAAAAAGTATACTTAACTATTAAAGTTAAATACACTTTTCTATGTAAATTATTTTTTATCTTTACTAGCAACAAATAAATATGGTACTGTTAAAAATATAGCTCCACCTATTAAGTTACCAATAGTAGCCAAAGATATATTATATAAAATGCCACTTAAAGCTATATCTGAATTAGGGCTTATTAAACCAATAACTAATAAACTCATATTTGCAACACTATGTTCAAAACTAGAAGTTACAAAGGCAATTATACACCAAAAAATCATTATAAGTTTACCACTTTCTGTTTTACATCTATAACCACACCAAGTAGCAAGACAAACAAGAATATTACACATAATAGCTCTTGAAATAATTTCAATAGGTGCAAGATTTATTTTAGAATTAGCTGTATAAACAAAAAATTCTGATAAGTAATCTGTCTTTAAAAATCCACCTAAATAAAATAATAAAACTACTATTAAAGAACCAACTATATTACCTAAATAACACATAACCCATAATTTTATTGCATCTGCCCAAGTTATAGTTTTTTTAGTAGCTCCAACAGCCATAACAAAATTGTTACCTGTAAAAAGTTCAGCACCTGCCATAGCACATAAACTTAAAGCAACACTAAAACATATACCAACAATTAATTTATAACCTGAAAACTCCTGCATCATAGCTCCTACACTAAAAGCAAACACAACTCCAAGTGCAACATAAATACCTGCAAGAATAGCAGCAAAAAAATACCCTATTGTATTGTTTTTTAATAGAGATACTTTTTTATATGCTGATTTTGAAACCTCTTCTATTTCTTCTCTAAACATAATTTTATCCCTTTCTTAAAATAAAACATTTTTTTAAAACTTTTATAAGTTTACCATATTTCATTGTTAAAATCAATAAATACAATATATTTATTTGTTATATAATTTATAAAATTTACTTATATTAGTTTTTTAAACAAACAAAAGGCTAAAGATAATACTTTAGCCTAATTTTAAAATTATTATTGTACTGGTGTTGCATTTTTATCTTTTAATACAACGTCATGAGCTCCACCTTCAATAATACTTGTAGATGAAACTAATGTTATTTTAGCTTTTTGTTGTAATTCTTCTATTGATAATGCACCACAGTTACACATAGTATGTTTCACTTTACTAAGAGTTAAAGCAAGGTTGTCTTTAAGTTTACCAGCATATGGTACATAAGAGTCTACACCTTCTTCAAAAGAAAGTTTACTTTCTCCACCCATATCATATCTTTGCCAGTTTCTAGCACGAGCAGAACCTTCGCCCCAATATTCTTTCATATAATTACCATTAACAATAACTTTATTTGTAGGGCTTTCTTCAAATCTTGAGAAATATCTACCTAACATACAGAAATCACAACCCATAGCAAGAGCTAAAGTAATATGATAATCTTGTACTATACCACCATCAGAACAAATAGGAATATATACACCTGTTTCTTTAAAATATTCGTCTCTAGCTTTAGCAACTTCTATAACAGATGTAGCTTGTCCTCTACCAATACCTTTTTGTTCTCTAGTAATACATATTGAACCGCCACCAATACCAATTTTAATAAAGTCAGCACCTGCTTCAGCTAAAAATCTAAAGCCTTCTCTATCTACAACATTACCTGCACCAACTTTAACAGTATCACCATATTTTTCTCTAATCCAATTAATAGTAATTCTTTGCCATTCACTAAAACCTTCAGATGAATCTATACATAATACATCTGCACCTGCTTCAACTAAAGCTGGAACACGTTCAGCATAATCCCTAGTATTAATACCAGCACCTACTATATAACTTTTATTGTTATCTAATAACTCAAGTGGGTTTTCTTTATGTGAATGATAGTCTTTTCTAAATACAAAAGCTACTAATCTTTGTTCTTTATTAACAATAGGTAAAGAATTTACTTTTTTATCCCAAATAATATCATTAGCTTCTTTTAAAGTAGTAGTTTCATCAGCATAAATCATATTTTCAATAGGTGTCATAAATTCTCTAACTTTTGTAGATTTATCCATACGACTAACTCTATAATCCCTACTTGTTACAATACCTAAAAGTTTGCCTGTAGCAGTACCATTATCTGTTACAGCAACAGTAGAATGTCCTGTTTTTTCTTTAAGTTTTAATATATCTTCTAAAGTATCATCTGGTTTAATATTTGATGTACTAGGAACAAAACCAGCTTTATGGGATTTAACACGTCTTACCATATCAGCTTGGTCTTTAACACTTTGTGAGCCATATATAAAAGATATACCACCCTCTTTAGCAAGTGCTATTGCCATTTTATCATCAGATACAGCTTGCATAATAGCAGATACTAAAGGTATATTCATTGTTAAACTTGGTTCTTCTTCACCTTTTCTATATTTTACAACAGGTGTTTTCAAACTTGCATTATCTGGTATACATTCTGTTGAAGAATACCCAGGTACTAATAAATATTCACTAAAAGTTCTTGAAGGTTCATCATAATAAAAAGCCATTTTCTTTTATCTCCTTAAAATATTTTTTAAAATTATACTAACTTTTTATAAAAAAGGCAATATTTTTTTTAACTTTTTTAAATTTTATGAAAATAATATATTTTTTTAAAATTTATTGTCTTTTTTTGTAAGTTTTTTATAATAAATTGTTTATATAATCATTAAGGTAAAATATGTCCTGCAGAAATATATAATTTATACCATTCTTCTCTAGTTAAAGTTATATTAGTCGCTTCACATATAGCCTCTAATCTATCTACATTAGTTGTCCCTACAATAACTTGCATATTAGCTGGATGTCTTAATATCCAAGCAGTAGCTATTGCCATATTTGAAACATTGTATTTTTTAGCTAAATCATCTATAACTTCATTAAGTTCTTTATATTTTTCACTATTTAAAAATACACCCTCAAAAAATCCATATTGAAAAGGCGACCAAGCTTGTATAGTAATATTATTAAGTCTACAATAGTCTAATATACTACCATCTCTATTTATAGCACCATCTGTTGCCATATTAACTTCAAGACCTGCACTTATCATACTAGAGTGTGGTATACTAAATTGTAATTGATTTGCTACTATATCTTGTTTTAAATATTTTTTTAAAAGTTCTATTTGCATAGAGTTTTGATTAGATACACCAAAAGCTTTTACTTTACCTTGTTTATATAAAGTATCAAATGCTTCACTAACTTCTTCAGGTTCTACAAGTGTATCTGGTCTATGTAATAATAAAACATCTAAATAATCTGTATCAAGTCTTTTTAAAATTCCATCAACAGAATTTAAAATATGCTCTTTAGAAAAATCAAACATTTTTCCAGGTACAATACCACATTTAGACTGAATAATTATATCCTCTCTTTTTATAGATGAATTTTTTAATATTCTTCCAAATATTTCTTCACATTCACCTTTACCATATATATCTGCGTGGTCAAAAAAGTTTATACCTAAATCAAAAGCCTTTTCAACTAACTTTTGTGCTTGTGTTTCTTCTAAACCATTTATTCTCATACAACCTAAAGATATAGCAGAAACATTAATATTACTACTTCCTAAATTCATAAAAAAGCCCCCTTTTATCTATATAGTAATTTATTATTATAATTATAATATCTATTTTAAAGTAATTCAATATATTTTTATAATTTATTAGTAAAAAAGGTATGATAAATATAAGTTTATCACACCTTAATACTAAATAATTAATTAAAATTCTAATCTTTCACTTATATAATTTAATAATTCATCAATTTTAATACGTTCTTGTTCCATACTATCCCTATGACGAATAGTTACACAACCATCTTCTAAGCTGTCAAAATCATAAGTAACACAGAAAGGTGTGCCTATTTCATCTTGTCTTCTATATCTTTTACCTATACTACCAGTATCATCATATTCACAGTTAAAATGTTTACTTAAGTTATGATAAATTTTTAATGCTTCATCATTCAATTTTTTAGATAATGGTAATATACCAACTTTTATAGGTGCAATAGCTGGGTGGAAACGTAAAACAGTTCTAATATCTTCTTTACCTTTATCATCTGTAAGAGTTTCTTCATCATATGCTTCACATAAAAATGCAAGTGTAACTCTATCAGCTCCTAAAGAAGGCTCTATACAATAAGGAACATATTTTTCATTAGTTGTAGGGTCAAAATATTCTAATGTTTCTCCACTATGTTCACTATGTTGTTTAAGGTCAAAATCTGTTCTTGAAGCAATTCCCCAAAGTTCACCTTTACCAAATGGGAATTTGTATTCAATATCTGTTGTAGCATTACTATAATGAGAAAGTTCTTCTTGGTCGTGGTCTCTAAACCAAACATTTTCTTCACTAATATTAAGTGATTTTAACCAATTCATACAATAGTCTTTCCAATAGTTAAACCATTCCATTTCTGTACCTGGTTTGCAGAAAAATTCGAGTTCCATTTGTTCAAATTCTCTTGTTCTAAATGTAAAATTACCTGGTGTAATTTCATTTCTAAAAGATTTACCTATTTGTCCTATACCAAAAGGTATTTTTTTTCTAGTAGTTCTTTGAACATTTTTAAAATTTACAAATATACCTTGAGCAGTTTCTGGTCTAAGATAAACAACATTTTTACTATCTTCTGTAACACCTGCGTGAGTTTTAAACATAAGATTAAATTCTCTAATATCTGTAAAATTATGAGCATCACAAGTAGGACAACCTATATTATGCTCATTTATAAAATCTTTCATTTGTTGGTGGCTCATACTATCAGGGTTACCACTAATATTATTTTGTGCCATATAATCTTCAATTATTTTATCTGCTCTAAAACGTTCGTGACACTCTTTACAGTCCATTAAAGGGTCACTAAATCCTCCAACATGTCCAGAAGCAACCCAAACTTGAGGGTTCATAAGTATAGCACAGTCTACACCTACATTATATTCACTTTCTTGTATAAACTTTCTCCACCAAGCTTTTTTAACATTATTTTTAAGTTCAACACCTAAAGGTCCATAATCCCAAGTATTAGCAAGTCCACCATATATTTCAGAACCAGCATATACAAAACCTCTTGATTTAGCAAGTGCAACTATTTTTTCCATATTTTTTTCCATATTTACCTCCAAAACCTAAAATATTGTAAATATATGTTTATTTTTTATTATCAATTGTAGCTTGTACAAAATCTCTAAATAATTGATGCGGTCTATTTGGTCTAGATTTTAATTCTGGGTGGAATTGAGCACCAACAAACCAAGGGTGTAACTCTTTTTTAAGCTCTACTATTTCAACTAATTTTTCATCTGGAGAAACACCAGCTATAACAAGCCCTTTTTCTATCATAGCATTTCTATATTCATTATTAAATTCATATCTATGTCTATGTCTTTCATAAATAAGTTCTTCTTTATAGGCATCAAAAGATAATGTATCTTTAGATAATTTACAAGGATAAGCACCAAGACGCATTGTACCACCAAGACCATCTATATCTTTTTGCTCTGGCATTAAATCTATAACTGGGGCAGATGTATTAGGGTCTATTTCTGAAGTATGAGCATCTTTAAGCCCTAAAACATTTCTTGCAAATTCTATAACTGTACATTGCATACCAAGACAAATACCTAAGAAAGGAATTTTATTTTCTCTAGCATATTTTATAGCCATTATTTTACCTTCAACGCCACGCTCCCCAAAACCACCTGGCACAAGTATGGCATCAACATCTGATAATAATTCTATATTATTATTATTTTCTAATTCTTCAGCATTTATCCACTTAATTTTTACATTTGTACCTGTATGTATACCAGCGTGATTTAAAGACTCTACAATAGAAATATAAGCATCATGAAGTTCTACATATTTACCTACTAAACCAACTATAACAGTATCTTTAAGATTTTTTTGTTTTTCTACAACATCACACCAATCTGATAAATCTGGTTCTTTATTTTCTATTGATAATTTTTTACAAACAATATTAGCAAGATTTTCTTCTTCTAAAAGAAGTGGTACTTCATATAAAGAATTACAATCTATATTTTGTATAACACAATCTTTATCTACATTACAAAATAGTGCTAATTTTTCTTTAGCCTCTTTACTTATTTCATTTTCTGTTCTACATACAATAATATCTGGTTGTATACCAATAGATAATAATTGTTTAACAGAATGTTGAGTCGGTTTTGTTTTCATTTCGCCCGATTTAGCTAAATAAGGTATTAATGTTACATGTATATATAAAACATTATCTTTAGAAACTTCATGTGAAACTTGTCTAATAGCTTCTAAAAATGGTTCACTTTCTATATCACCAACAGTACCACCTATTTCAGTTATAACTATATCCGATTGAGTTGTTTTACCTGCTCTATAAACTCTCTCTTTTATTTCATTTGTAATATGTGGTATAACTTGAACAGTTGCTCCTAAATATTCTCCTTTTCTTTCTTTGTTTAATACAGACCAGTATATTTTTCCTGTAGTAATATTATTATTAACTGTAAGATTTTCATCAATAAATCTTTCATAATGCCCTATATCTAAATCTGTTTCTGCTCCATCATCTGTAACAAAAACTTCACCATGTTGATAAGGACTCATAGTACCTGGGTCTATATTTATATATGGGTCAAATTTTTGTATGGTAACTTTGTAACCTCTTGCTTTTAAAAGTCTTCCTAAAGAAGCAGCAGTAATACCTTTACCTAAACCAGAAACAACTCCACCTGTAACAAAAATATACTTTGTATCCATATTTTCACCTCTATTTTAAATTTTTTCTTAATTTTATCATAACTTATTAATTATATTACTATAAATATTAGATGTCAATATATGTAGTAAATTATATTTTTTGAAAGGTTGTAGGCAAATACCTACAACCTAAAATTATTTAATATTAATTTTATAATTAATCTGCAAAATTAACTATATTTTCTGTATAATCTACTTGCATATCATATCTCATATAATTTATTAATCTATTAATAATAGCAGCAGCTTCTGCATTATTTATAAATAATTTTGGATGGAATTTTCCATCAGCATCACCAGATATTATACCAATTCTGTTAGCAGCATAAAGTTCTCTTTTTGCCCAACTTGCTATATCTAAATCATCTACAAAAGGTGTAATAGGTGTAGGGTCAAGTCCTAAGTGTTCAAGCCCTAAAGCTCTAAGTAAAAGAACAATAGCTTCTTGTCTTTCTATAGGCTCATTTATACCAAATTTACCATTTGTTTGACCTAATGTAAGTCCTTCTTTATAAGCTGCCATAATATATTTATATTCTGGGTTTTCTGGTAAAACATCTGAAAATACAACTTCAACAGGTGCTTTTTTATTGTTAGGTTTTGTATTATCTTCTATTGGTAATTTTACAGCCTTTACAAGCATTTCTACAAATTTACCTCTTGTTATTGATTGATTAGGTTTATAAAATTTAGGGTCACCTGTTAAAACTTGCATACTAAACATTTTTTTAATATCTTCTTCAGCAAAATGTCCTTTTAAATAACTTAAATCTGGTGCTACAAGTTGTTCAAAAGTATTAAAACTAGGAATAGAAACATTTCCACTTGCTGGAGTTGTATAAGTTAATTGTGGTGGTATAACATACACATTATAATTTAAACCACTTTTATTTTGCATTACTTCTTTATAATTTCCTTCAAAACTAATAGCAGTAGGTTCATTTTTAGAATATTCTAAAGTTTTGTTAACAGATACACTAGGTCTTACTTGATATTCCATTTGCCAATCTTTAGTAGATATAGTACAATTTAATTTTTGACTTTCTGTTGAAGACCAAGCACTACTATAACCATATATAACACCACTTATTTCTTGAGTTATTTTTTCTTCACCTGCTGTATATACAGCTCTATGAGAAACATCACCTTTATAATAAGTTACACCTGGTGTTTTATCTTCTATTATACTTATAGAAGATTTTGATTCTTTTTCATCTATTGTATAAGTTTTTCCATCTACTGTTATAGTTTCAGTCCATTTGGAAACTTCATAATCTTTTATAGTTTGATTTTCTTCTTGTCTATAATTAACATTATAGTCCATATTTCTAGCAATAGTCATATCTGGTGGTGTTGTATCACCATTTTCCACTTTATAAGACACTTTATAAGTACCTTTATCAGATAAATTTGTAGCTTTAGAATCTATTGTTATATTTCCATTGTATTCTTTAGGTGTGCCTGTTAAAAATATAATTTCTTTATAAGTTGATTTTAATTGATTTTTTGTATTTTTATTGTTTTGTAAAAGTTGTTCTGTTGTTTTTGGTAATTTTCTACCCTCTGTTATACCTCCAAAAACACCAAAATCTAGAGGGTCTGCATAAACACTTGTTGTAAAAATAGATAAGCCTAAACCTAAGGCTAGTGCTCTATTTAAAAATTTCATCTTTATTCCTCCATAATTATTTATATATAGCTATTGATAATTATCAATAGCTATATATAAAACTGAAATTTAATTTTCTACAAAAATAATTCTTGCATCTACACTTATACCACTTTCTATTTTCTCTGGTAATTTTTCTGTCATAACTTTTAATTTATCATTTTTCTGTATACTATTTACAGAAGTTACTTGATTATTTTTAATAACAATAGTATTAGGTGTAGCTTTAACATTTATTGATGGATCTTTAACACTTACACTATCCCAAGTTTTATTGTCTTTCATATATTTACCATCTCTAAGTTTTATTTCTTCTCCACCTTCATAAACAGTACCAGAAACAAATTTAGTAGGATATGGTGCATCTATAATATGAGTAGCTTTATCACCATTAAATATAATAGTAAATGCTTTATCTATACTTGAATTTTCTGTATAGCCTATAAATTCACTAATATTTTTAATACCATCTTCAGTAATATAAAGAGTTCTTTCATCTATTGTGAATTTTCTTTCTACTGGGCTATATTGCCATTTATCATTAATTAATTGGCTCATAGATTGAACAATAAACCATTTATTATCTTCTATTTGTTTTATTCTAGCTCTAGCTATTGATACAGAACTTGTATTAGGTGCTTCATAAATATCAACAATACCTGCTTTACCATCACCATTTAAAGAAATTCTAACATAGTCATTAACACTAATATTAGTATTATCTACAAGTCTACCATTTTTTCTTACAATAGTACCAGCATCTGTTGATATAGTACCATTACCAGCAGTTGTAAATCCTCCTACACCATCTACAGATGTTACAATATCTGGGCTTAATGGTTCATCTCTACCTGTTCTAAAAGTTATTTTTGAAATAGTATTTCCAGAATAACCATTTTCTAATGCTACATAAGCTTCACCATCAGCTCTTTTTAATTTAGATTTAACAAAGTCTTGAGAAACTCTATTTCCATTATAATAATACATAATATCTTTATTAGATGTATTAAGTTTTCTTATTTGTTGGTAATTTTCCCAACCACTTTTAGCAAGTGTATAAGAATGTTGTAAAGCTAATGTTTTTTGTATAGGGTCAATAGTTCCTATTTGTCCTTTTAATATATCACCTATTAAATGTCCACTATCTTCAACTAAAACTTCTTTTACAGATTCCATAGTTTCACCTGGTGATAAAACTGCTTCATTTATAAGTAATTTTACATAATCACCTGCAACTACACTTGACAATTCTACTGGTTTACCACTTTTTGAAGTATAAACTCCATTAGGTATATCATACCAAGAAGTTTGTCCATTATCAAACTGTACTAACATTTTTATTACATCAACATCATTACTAATTTGACTAACTTTACCACTTTTCATAATATAGTTAGGTGATGCACTCATTTTTTCTATATAAGTAGGGTCATCTTTACTACTTGTTATAAAAACTACATCTCCTGCTTCTATTTCATCAATAGTAGTATCTCTAGGGTCATATTCAAAGTGTGGAAACATTTGGTCTAAATAACCAATATCATCACCATTTTGATAATAAGGCTGTTTTTCAACTTCTATTTGGTCAGCATAATAATTTTTTGTAACTTTATTACCATTATTATCAATAACAACTAAATAACCAAATTCAGCATTGTTTTCTACAACAATACCTCTAAGTTCTGTATTTAATGTAGCCCCTCCTACATAAGTTACTTTTGTTACAATATTATTTTTAAGTTCTAATTTTAACATACTTCCTGTTGGTAAATCTTGTTCTTTTCTCTTTTTACCATCTACAAGTATATAATTTCTAGTATCATCAGAAGTTATTATGTTATCTGTTGTATAATAATTATAAGTTTTATCATTATTATCTTTTATTTGTATAACACCATTTGTAAAATCAATTTTATTGAGTTTACCATTTACTTCAGTAGTACTTAATTCTTTATTCTTTACGTTTACAAACTTAACTGTTTTATCTGTATCATTTACTAAATATTCAATTTGGTTACCTTCTCTAACACTAGAAAGACCTGTAACAGCACCATTATTATATACAACTGCATCTTTATCTAATGCCTGTGGAGAAGAACTACTTTGCATAGTATATTTTATAACATCTACTGTACCATTGTCAGTTCTTATATAAATATTTCTTTCTAATTTAGCTTGTCCTGTTTGTGTAGTTTGTTCATCTTTTATACCCGCAACAGTACCTGCCTTGTTAGTAAGCCCTAATGTTTCATAATATAAACTATCAATATTACTTAAAACTTGAGCCATTTCTGCTCTAGTTAGAGTACCTTTTGGATTAAGATTTCCATTTCTATCACCTTTTAATATACCATTATCTAAGGCAATTTCCATATTTTCAACATAATCAACAGTTGTATTTTGCCAGTCTGGATAATTGTATATACTTTGTTGACTATTAGAAACTAATGGTTGTTGTCTTATACTATTTAATGATAAAACAAGCCAGTTAGCAACTAATTCTCTTGTAACGTTATCATCACGCTTAAAAGAACCTTGTGGTAAAGATTCTTGATTAGGACTTATTGCTTCATTATATTGTTGTGGTGTTATAAGTCCATTATTTCTTGCTAAACTTAAATAACCAATAGACCATACTGGTAAAGGACTTTCTGAAGGTGCTTGAGCTTTAAGTCTTTGCCCTTCTGCTTGAGCTTGTTTTTCAAGCCCACTAACTCTTAAAACAAATGCTAAAGCCTCTTGATTAGATACATAATTATTAGGTAAATATGTTCTTTCATAACCTTTAATCATTTCTAATGCTCCAGCTTTTGTTATAGACTCTTTCGCCCAATGACCATCATTAACATCTGTAAATTTCAGATTATTTATTAATGGTTTAGCGGATGTTGTTCCTTCATATGTATTGTAAACTTGGTCTGTAAATATACTGTCATCTGTAACAGCAAATATACTTGCCGTATTTACAAAACATATTACAAAAATCAAAAAAAATAAATTAAATTTTCTCATAAATAACCTCACATATTTTTGTAATATTATTTTCTTTATATTATATCATAAAAAAGTACAATAAAAAAGAATAAAAACAATAAAATTTATATTGTTTTTTTGTTAATTTTAAGAAATATTGGTTATAATATATCACGAACTTCCATTAATGAAAAACCAAGTAAATTTTTTCCTAACCAATTATTAGGATTTTCTATCCCTTTTACACTTTCTAATAAACCTATCCCCCAAATTGTATCATAAGGACTAGCCTCTGCTAGAATTTTATTATTAGTTGATAAAATAAAATTTTTTAATTTTTCATTTTGAGAAAATTTGGCTAAATTCCCCTTTAATACTATATTATACTTATTTTCATTCCATATTTCCTCATTAAAATTTTTAACTTTTCTACCTAAACTTTTACATTGTGAAGGATTATCTGTTTTTATAATTTTATTATATGTATCTAAATCATTAAATAATAATGCTTTTTGTGCCATCATAAATTGTTCTGCTGTACTGTATTTAATATCATCTACTATAAAATAACTTTTATACCATTGACTAAAACACGCTTTAGTTATTCCATTATTAGAAGTATGTCCCCAAAAAAATATATAATCTAATTTTTCATTTTTATTATATCTTTCTATAATACTATTTAATGTATATTTCATATTTAATCCTTTCTAATTTTTAAGTAGACTTTCTTAAAAATAATCCTTCATTTTTAACTAAAATACTTATTAATTCTAAATCTTCATTATTAGGAGAATATATCTCTACATTATATCCACCTTTAATAGAAATTAAAAAATAACTATTTTTACTTTTTAGTAAAAAGTGTATACTACTTAAATCTTTAGTTATAATATATTCAATTAAATTAGCTATTTTATAAAACCCTTTATTATTTAAACTATTTTCAAAATTTTTAAAATCTAAATTATTTATGCTTTCATAATAAATTATAACTTCATAATAAGAAATAAAAGTTAAAATAATTTTAATTACTTTTTTAGCAAATAATTCATCTGCAAACATATCTTTTGAATAGTTTTTGGAATAAGTTTTTATATAATAATCTTCTATTTCATCATATTTTTCTATATTTGAAATAGTTTTAGGAAATCTATCTATAAAATAACAATTTCCCTCATTTTCAATTAAACTCTCAATTAAATTTATAAACTTATTTTTATCAATATTAAATTCATTTCTTAAAACAAATAGTTTTAAATTTTCATAAATTAAAATATTATTTTCTTTAATCATAAAAACTCCTAAAATTAAGTATGCTAAAAAGGTTATAGAATAAATCTATAACCTAAAAATAATTACTTAAGATTAGCTTTAGCTGTTTCAACAAGTTTAGCAAAAGTATTTGCATCATTAACAGCCATTTCTGCAAGCATTTTTCTGTTAATGTTAATACCTGCATTTTTAATACCATTCATAAATTTGCTATAAGATAAACCGTTTATTCTAGCAGCAGCATTAATTCTAGTAATCCAAAGTCTTCTATATTCTCTTTTAGTTTGTTTTCTACCTGCGAAAGCGTGAGCCATAGCACGCATAACAGATTGTTTAGCTACTCTGTATTGTTTGCTTCTAGCACCAACAAAACCTTTAGCCATTTTTAAAACTTTTTTATGTTTTTTACGTGCATTCATAGCACCTTTAATTCTAGCCATTATAAATTTCCTCCTTATGAGTTGTCAATTAAATGTAAGGTAATACTTTTTTCATTTGTTTCATATTAGATTTATCTACTAAGTTAGCTTTTCTTAAGCCTCTTTTTCTTTTTGTAGATTTTTTAGTAAGTATATGTTGTTTATTAGCTTTTGTTTTCTTTAATTTACCAGTACCAGTAACAGAAACTCTTTTTGAAACTGCTTTTTTTGTTTTTAATTTAGGCATTTTAAATGTCCTCCCTTGTAAGATTTATGCTTTAGGCGCTAAAAACATTGCCATAGACTTAGCTTCCATTTTAGGAGCTTTTTCTACAATACCATATTCGCTAACTTGCTCTGCAAAGTTATTCATAATATCTGTTGCAATGTCTGTATGGCCAAGTTCTCTACCTCTAAATTTTATACTAATTTTAACTTTGTCACCACTTTTAAGGAACTCTATTGCTTTTTTTACTTTAACTTGCACATCGTGCTTATCGATATTAGGGGATAAACGTAGCTCTTTAACAGAAACTACTTTTTGCTTTTTACGAGCTTCCTTTTCTTTCTTTGCTTTGTCGAACTTAAATTTACTATAGTCCATTATTCTACAAACAGGTGGTTTAGCTGTAGGTGAAATTTTAACTAAATCTAAATTTCTATCATCTGCTAAGGCTTGAGCCTCTCTAGCTGACATAATACCGAGTTGTTCTCCGTCGTCACCTATAACCCTAACTTCCTTGTCTCTAATTTGTTCGTTAATCATTAACTCGTTAATTGCGAGCACCTCCTAAAATTTCAAAAATAAAAAAAGAGCAATGAAAATGCTCCTACTTAAAAAATCATAAAATACACAAAGGTATTAAAATATGAAATTTTGATAACCTTAAAGCTATATACCGTAAGGTGAGAAGTAGAGCTTCTTCTTTATTCTAAGATAGATTATCATATTTTAATACCAATGTCAATAGTTTTAAGTAACTTTTTCAATTTAATTAAAAAAATTATATTCATATAAAAATATATTTAAATCAAATTGACTATTGTTAGTTTTAACTTTAAAAATATCTTCATTTATTTTATTAAATCCTTGACTATCATAAAATTTATAGTTACATTTAGAATCTGTATAAACATATATATTTTTAGAGTTATTTTGTTTTTCATATTCAAAGAAATAAGATAATAAATTTTTACCTATGCCATAACCTTGACAATTTTCAGAAACAACAAATAAAGTTAAAACACCATCAAAATTTTTATTTGCCTTTTTCATAAGTTCATCATATATTTGTGTAATACCTTTATACTGTTTTATGTCTGTTTTATATATTTTTGATTTTATAAAAACTAATAATACATAATAGTAGTATTTTATAATATTAAAAATAGCTTTATATGTTTTGTAATCTTTTTTAGTATTACCTAATATTACACCAACTGTTTCACCATCTTTTTCTGCTACCATACTGAAAGTTTTTTCTGCCAAACAATTATATAAATATGAATTTAAAAAAGGTTCTAAAATTCTTTTATCTTCTATATACTCATATAAATAAAAATTTCTATTCATCATATTTTTTATATAATTATAGTCTTTTTTACTTATTTTTCTATATATTATATTACTCATAATCTATCCTTTTATATAATTTAAAGTTTCTTGTGGATTTTGAGCAGCTTTAACTTTATCAAATATTTTTTCAATATTTCCTTGTTCATCTATAACAAAAGTTGTTCTTACAACACCCATACTAACTTTACCATACATTTTCTTTTCTTGCCAAACTCCATAAGCTTCTATAACTTGTCTTTCAATGTCAGATAAAAGAGTTATTTTTAAATTTTGTTTTTCTATAAAATTTTTATGTGATTTTTGACTATCTTTACTTATACCTATAACAACTGTATTATTATTTTCAAATTCTTCTATATTTTCAGAAAAACCACAAGCCTGTTTTGTACAACCTTGAGTATTATCTTTAGGATAAAAATATAATACAACTTTTTTACCTAAAAAATCACTTAAACTAACTTGATTACCATCTTTATCTGGTAAAGTAAAATTTGGTGCTTTATCACCTATATTTAACATTTTATCATCTTCCTTTCATTAATTAGTAAATACTAAATTATTTTCTTTTGATAAATAATCGTTATATTGATATATATCATAACAAAAATCTTTTAATAAGTCTATATTTGTAATTTTATTTTTAATAATATATCTTGTCATTTGCCCTCTAGCCATTTTAGCAGAAGTTGCAACAGATTTATATTTACCACCTTTAAATATTAAAAAATCAATATTTATAAATTTATCATTATTTTTTAAATATGGTGTTATGGTTTTACTATATTCTTTAGAGGCTAAATTTATTATAGGTTGATTTAAGCTAATTACTTCATTATATATTTTATCTTGCCAAAATTTATATAAATTTTCATAATTATCTATTTCTATTTTGCAACCCATTTCTAACCTATAAGGTTTTATAGTAGTAAGAGGAGTTAGGACACCATAAAGTCCACTTAATATTCTTAAATGTTCATTAGCAAAATCTATATCACTATTATTAAAATCATTTACACCTATATTTTTAAATACTAAACCATCATAACATTTTAACGCGTGACATTTTTTATTATTTATTTTAAAATCTTTTATATTACAAAAAGTTTTAAAAGCAATATTACTATTAACTTTCATTATGCTTTCTATATGATGTGGTTCAAGTTTATTTAAACAATTATTTATTTGTTCTACTTCTTTATAAAAAATAGGTTGTTCAAAATCAAAATCTTTAAAACTATCAATAACCATATTTTTTGCTGGAGCTAAAATAATAATCATATAATCACCTTTTTCTTTTATAAAAATAATAGTTTAATAATAATCATTTTCCAATTTATTGTCAAGTTTAAAAAATTTTTACAAAATCTTTATTTTTTATAAATTATATTTGTGCTATAATATTTAAGTTAATTTTATTTTTATTTAAGGAGGAAATAATGTGCTAGAAAAAAAATCTTTTAAAGAAAATTTTAAAATTGAAATGGAAAAGTTAAAAAAAATGACTTTTCAAGATAAAATATGGTATATAAAAGAATATTATGGTATACAAATATTACTTACTATAATTGTTATAGCTATTTTAGGTTCAATATTTTATAATATGATTTTTAAAAAAGACCCTGTTTTTACTGCTATGTACTTAAATAGACCTATAACAAATGAATCATACGAAAAAATATCTACTGAATTTAGTACATATGCTAAATTAGAAGAAACTAATGACTATTGGGAATTAAAACCTAATGTAAATGTTACTTTAAAAGATGGTATTGTAACAGGAGGTATGGAATATTTAGCAAAAACTAATGCTATGATAGCTGGACAATTATTAGATGTTTTAGTTACTGAAGAATATTTTATAAATCATTTTGCTAATCAAAATATATTAGTAAACTTTGAAGAAATTTTGCCACCAGATTTATTAGAAATTGTAAAAGATGATTTAGTATATATTAAAAATATTGATGGTATTGAAGGAGCTTTTGCAATAGATGTTACTAATGCACCTATTATAAAAGAAAGTGTTTATGTAGCAGGTCCTATTTATTTTTCAATTCTTGCTAACACAAAACACTTAGATACCTCTATATTATATTTAAAATATTTATATAATATTTAATTAGATTTATATAAATATTTTAAATAATAATTAAATTATAGGTACATTTTATATACATTATTCATAAAAATAAATATAGGGATAATTATAAATTAATAGTTTATGATATTTTTAATAAAATTATTATTAATTATTGATAAAATTATTAAAATATTTTATACTATAAAAAACTATGTTTTTAAATTAAAATATATCCAACTATGAAGGGGGTTAAATAATTGTTAATTGTTAAAAAATTTGGCGGAACTTCTGTTGCCAATGCAGAAAGAATAAGAAACGCAGCTAAAAGAATTGTAGATGAATATGACAGAGGAAACAAAGTTGTTGTTGTACTTTCTGCTCAAGGAGATACTACAGATGAGCTTATAGAAAAAGCTAAAGAGATAAATCCTAAATATTCTAAACGCGAAATGGATATGCTTCTTGCTACAGGTGAACAACAGTCCGTTGCCTTGATGGCTATGGCTATACACGCTATGGGTTATCCTGCAATATCATTAAATGCTACACAATGTGATATAAGTGCTACTTCAACTTATGGTAATGCTAGGATAAAAAGTATAAATACTAGTAGGATAAAAGCGGAACTTGATAAGAAAAATATTGTTATTATAACAGGCTTTCAAGGCTTAAACAAATATGGCGATATAACAACTCTTGGTAGAGGTGGTTCTGATACTTCTGCTGTTGCCCTCGCTGCTACATTAAAAGCTGATTTATGTGAAATATTTACAGATGTAGATGGTGTTTATACAGGTGACCCAAGAATTATAAAAAATGCTAAAAAACTTGATGCTATAAGCTATGATGAAATGTTAGAACTTGCATCTTTAGGAGCAAAAGTTCTTCATAATCGTTCAGTAGAATTAGCTAAAAAATATAATGTAAACTTGGTAGTTCGTTCTAGTTTAACTGATGCTGAAGGGACTGTCGTAAAGGAGGAAGCTTTTGTGGAAAAGATGATTGTTACTGGTGTAGCTGTTGATAAAAATGTGGCTAGAATATCTGTTATAGGTGTACCTGATGTTCCTGGTATGGCTTTCAAAATATTTTCTAATTTATCAAAATTTAAAGTTAGTGTAGATATAATTCTTCAATCTATTGGTAGAGATAGTACAAAAGATATATCATTTACTGTTTCAAGAGATGAATTAGAACCTGCTATTGCAGCTTTAGAAGACTTAAAAGGAAAAGTACCTTTTGAAAGTTATAGTTATGATGAAACTATTGCAAAAGTATCTATTGTAGGTGCTGGTATGGATAATAACTCTGGAGTTGCTTCAGATTTATTTGAAGCTTTGTTCTCATCTGCTATAAATGTTAATATGATTTCTACTTCTGAAATTAAAATTTCTGTTTTAGTTGATGAAAAAGATGTTGAACGTGCAGCTAATGCTATACACGATAAATTTGTAAAATAATTAATTTATAAAGCTCTTTGTATATGCAAGGGGCTTTATATTATATATATAAAGGAGTATTTATTTTGTTCAATAAAATAATAAAAGAAGAAATTGTACTTATTATAGCTTGGATATTAGCTATAATAACTATGTTTATAGTAAAACCTAATATATCATATATAAACTATATAGATTTTTATACATTAATATTATTATTTTGTCTTATGACAATAATATGTGGTTTAGAAAATAATAATATATTTCAAAAAATAATAACCCTATTACTAAAAAAAATAAATAATACAAGACAATTATATATAATACTTATATTTATTACATTTTTTAGTAGTATGTTAATAACTAATGATGTAGCTTTAATTGTTTTTGTACCATTTACAATAAAATTACTAAAAATATTAAATTTAGAAAAAGAAATAATAAATTTAGTTGTGATGCAAACTATATCTGCTAATTTAGGCAGTATGGCTACACCTATAGGAAATCCTCAAAATTTGTATTTATATTCTAATTATAATATAAACTTTATAGAGTTTATAATTATAATATTACCTTTTACAATTTTATCATTATTTTTATTTTTGATATTTATTTTTACAAAAAAAAGTAATAGTATACATATAGAAAAAAATATTGAACAAAATTTTGATAATAAAAAATATTCAAATATAATATATTTAATTTTATTTATTTTTTGTTTATTAACTATTGGCAGAATTTTAAATATGTATATACTATTTATTATAGTTTTTATTTCTATATTAATAATTGATAAAAGTATATTTAAAAATATTGATTATTCCTTATTATTTACTTTTGTAGGATTTTTTATATTTGTAGGTAATATTCAGAAAATGGAGTTTATATCAAATATTATAAAAAATATAATGAAATTTGATAATGTAATAATATCAGTTTTTATTTCACAATTTATTAGCAATGTACCAGCTTCTATTTTACTATCTAAATTTACAAATAATTTTAATTCTTTAATAATAGGTACTAATATAGGGGGACTAGGTACATTAATAGCATCTATGGCAAGTCTTATATCTTATAAATATGTTATAAAAGAAAATATTAGTTATAAAAATAAATATATATTAAATTTTACTTTATTTAATATATTATTTTTAATTCTTTTATTAATACTTTACTTTATAATAAAATAAAAGAGGCTAAAGCCTCTTTTATTTTTGTTAAAAATCAAATGTATCTGGGTGAGAACCTACTCTTTCATTTCTATCTAAACTATCAATTTTGTTTACATCTTCAGTTGAAAGTTCAAAATCAAAAATGCTAATATTTTGTAATTGGCGTTCTTTATTAGAAGATTTAGGTATTGTAACTATACCTTTATCAATATTCCATCTTAAAATAATTTGTGCAGGAGTTTTACCATATTTTTCAGCTAATTCTACAATAGTTTTATCTTCTAAAAGACCATTTTTAATAGCCCCTAAAGGACTCCAAGATTCAAATTGAATATTGTGTTTTTTACAAAAATCTGTAAGGTCTTTTTGTACTACATAAGGGTGAAACTCTACTTGATTAACAGCTGGTACAAGGTCAGATACTTTAAAAATTTCTTCTAAATGGTGAATTAAAAAGTTACTTACACCAACTGCTTTTGCAAGACCATCTTTATAAATTTTTTCCATTTCTAACCAAGAAGGAACAAATTTTTCTTTTACAGGCCAATGAACAAGGTATAAATCAACATAATCTAAACCTAATTTTTTAAGGCTTGTTTCAATAGCATTGCGTTGATTATCTTTTCTCATATCTTCATTCCATAATTTAGTAGTTATAAATAATTTTTCTCTAGGTATTTTACTATCTTTTATAGCTTGGCCTACTGCATTTTCATTTGCATAAATCATAGCAGTATCAATATGAGTATAACCAACTTCTAAAGCAGATTTAACAGCATTGTAAGCTTCTTCTTCGCTACATCTAAAAACGCCTAAACCAACCATAGGCATAGATACACCATTATTTAAAATAACATTTTTCATTTAAAAATCCTCCTAATATTATTGTATAATAATATTATTTATCTATAAAGTAATTTTGTCAATATATTATTTGAATAATATTTTAAATTTTTCCTTAATAGATTTTTTTATATTAAAAAATATTTTTTGTATACTTGCATTATATCCTACATCATAACCTAAAGCATCACCAATTTCCCTAGCATTAATATAATTAAAGCCATTAGAATCTATACATTTAACAGTTATTTCTTTATCATTAACCATTATATTTTTAGTTTCTATAATATCATCTAATGAAGTTATTTTCGTATTAACATCATAAGATATATTTTTATTTAATAGTTGAGCTAAATCTCTAAGTTTAATATAATTTTCTCCATTTTCATTAATTATTGTATAAGCTTTTATTGTATCATTATATTTATAATATCTTTCTACAAACATATAATCCTCCTCTTTTAAATCTTCCCAAGGTTTTTTAAAGTCTTCAAATGTTTTATATGTTTGAAATAAATAATTAGTTGAACCATATTTATTTAATTGAAAATGTGGTTTATCTTGTGGTTTCCAATCCCCACCCCACTCTAAACCAAAACTTTTACCTATTTGACCTACTTTAAAAAACCAGTTATCACTATCATTATAAGCACCTTTACCGTCATTTCTACAAATATCAAAAGCCATACCCCAATTATGATTACTATAAGGATATTTTACCCAAGTTACTATATTACCTGGATTAGTTCGACCTTGTGCATATAATTCATTTTGTTCTTTTTTAGTTCTTAAAGTATCTGTAACTTTTACAATAAAACCTTGTTTTTCAGCCTCTTTTAAAAATTGTGTTATTATTTTTTGTAATTCTGGGTGTAATAATGTTACATCTTTCATAGTGTTTCACCTGTTTCTTTAGTTACTAAAGTTTTAGGTTTAGGATGAACAATATTATTCCATAATGAAACAAAAACAAGCCCTAATACATATGGATTTTTTAAGGCACTTAATACTAACTGAACCTCCCACGACTAAAGTCGCGGGGTTCCTGCTTCATAGAATTTTGCATAT
>ERZ1643246.478-NODE-478-length-51592-cov-77.034810_pt1 | contig 51592 bp, 39 predicted proteins | sample MGYA00579265_ERZ1643246 | MGnify/ENA primary metagenome ERZ1643246 (study PRJEB29033, sample SAMEA4952261) | chicken gut metagenome | biome: Broiler Chicken; feature: Gastrointestinal Tract; material: Caecum | place: Ireland | collected 2018 | study: Broiler... | reverse complement strand
AACCCTGGACAAATAGATTAAGAGTCTACTGCTCTACCAACTGAGCTAAAGGCGCTTGTGTGAAGTTCTCTTCCGTAACGCAAAATCTATTATAACAGAACTCCGGAAAAAATCAAGCCCTTTTTTTACAAATTTTTTATTTTTCTAAACTGCATGTAAAACAGGGTAAAAAACGCTTACATTCCGCCCTGTTTTGTGGTAATATAATCCCTCGGAAAACAGATACGCAGAAGGCAGGTACAATTGGAAACGTCCACAGCTCCGGCTGTGATTAACGAACAACACGCAAACAGATCTCAAAGGAGGACTGTCTGCGTGTTGTTTTTCAATTATATAATACAGGAGGGGCGCTGAGATGCCGAAAACCAAATTTCAAAATTTTATTTTTACCCTGATCATGGCGCTGGTGATGGTCTATGCCATGATCTGCTACAACATTTCTCTGGAAACCGGAGGAATGCGCAATGAAGTGTTTCTGATGGCACTGCAGGAACTGAAGATCATGTGGCCGGTAGCCGTTGTGCTGGAACTGTTTATCTACGACCGTCTTGCCAGGAAGCTGGCCTTTCGTTTTATTACGCCGGGAAAGGACAGTCCGATTTTTGTCATTCTGTCTATTTCGGCCATGATCGTCTGTCTCATGTGTCCGTCTATGAGTCTGGCGGCCACTTTGCTTTTTAAACATCCGGGCCGGGAAGCGGCTGCGGTGTGGATTCAGACAACGGCCATGAATTTTCCAATGGCGCTGTGCTGGCAGATTTTTTTCTGCGGACCGTTTGTGCGCCTGATTTTCCGCTGTATTTTCCGAAAACAGCTGAAACAGTCAAATACCCCGCAGTGATCTGCAGGGTACTTGGGTGAAAACTGCCGGAACGTGTTCCGGAAGACCGTGTTATTTGGAAAGAGCCTCATCGATGGCCGCTTCCAGATCGTCCGGATCCATTCCGCCAATGATGGTGCCGGCCAGGCTGCCGTTTTTAAAGATCAAGAAGGTGGGAATAGACATGACCCGGTATCTGGCCGCGATGCCGGGAGCCTGGTCTACGTTCAGCTTGCAGAATTTTATTTCCGGGCGGGCGGCGGACAGTTCTTCGATAACGGGGGCCATCATTTTGCAGGGACCGCACCAGTCGGCGTACATGTCCACTACGACTCCCTGGGAACTTTCCAGGACTTCTTTGTCAAAGGATGCTTCATTTAATACATTGACCATAGTGATTCTCCTTACTTTTGTTTTTTGCCGGCTTTTTTCAGGGTGCTGTTCAGTTCGTACAGGCTTTTCTGTATGCGTGACAGGCGCCGGCATCGGCCTGACAGTTCATATTCAAGCTGGCTGAGTTTTCGGGAAAGCGCGGAACGCCTTTTCATATTCTATCCGGCCAATCCTTTTTCTTATAGTATATGAAAGGTTCGGCCTCAGAGATTCCCGTCAGCCCCTGGACGGGCGGTCAGCTTGCAGATGGGATGCCCCAGGGAAGAAAATTTTTCTTCGTACTCAGTCATGATATTGCCCTGATTCATGACGGGATCCCGGTGAAGGTCAAAGGTATGGGATTCAAGGATCCAGCCTTTTTCCCGGATTTCTTCCAAAGAAAACCGGAACAGATCCTGATTGTCTGTTTTAAACTCTATCCGGCCGCCGGGGGCAAGGATCTGCTCGTAGCGGCTCAAAAATTCCCGGGAGGTCAGCCTCCGTTTGGCGTGCCGGTCCTTGGGCCAGGGATCGGAAAAATTCAGATAGATCCGCTCTACTTCGCCGGGGGCAAAAACGGAGGGAAGATCTCTGGCGTCCAGCCGGAGAAAACGGAAATTATCGAGGGGATCACTCAGAGAGTCCGCTTTCTGGACAGCCCGCAGCAGTACGCTGCTGTACATTTCGATGCCGATGTAGTTCCTTTGCGGATGTCTGCGGGCCAGATCCATAAGAAACCGGCCTTTTCCCATTCCTACTTCTATATGGATAGGATGACCATTTTGGAAAATAAGATTCCAGGCGGCCCGATGTTTTTCGGGATCCTGCACGACCCACTGGCTTTCCGCGATGATGTCTCTGGAACCGGGGATGTTTCTAAGACGCATAGTAGTTCTCCATGAATGTTCTGAAATTTTTACAGATATTTCTCGATATCTGCGGATTACATTTTACAGTTTACTATAAAAAAAGTCAAAATAAAAGCATTCTGTGCATAAACCAAAAAAAACAAGAAAAAAAGGCTGGATTTTTTTGGGGTCAAGGTGTATGATAGCAGTCAGAAAAAAAACAACTAGCTGACAGGAGGTAGAATATGGACTCAGTCATTAATAAGCTGTCAGAGATTGAAACCGCTGCGTCCCGGATTCTTGACGGCGCTTCTAATCAGAAGAAACTTCTGGACCAGCAGCAGGAAGAACGCATTGCGGAGTATGACCGCCAGATCGAGCAGGAAACCGCGGCGGAGATTGAACAGCTCCGGCAGGAACTTTCGGTTTCCAGAGACGGCGCGCTGAAAAAGCTGAAGGAGGACTCGGCCCGCACACTGGAGGAACTGGACCGGTATTTCAGCGATAATCATCAGGCGATTGCTCAGCAGCTTTATGAAAAAATAATAAGGAAGTGATTTTTTGAAAGGCCTTATGTCCTACAGCGGATTGACTACAAAAATCCGCGCGATGCAGAGCCGCCTTCTGAAAAATGAAAATTTCCGCGAGATTGTGGAACTTCCCAATGTCCCCGCGGCGGTAGCTTATCTGAAGCAGAAGCCATCTTACGCGCCGCTTCTGAACGCGGCGGGGGATCACGAACTCCACCGGGGAGATATAGAAAAAATACTCCGCCAGAGTGTGTATCTGGATTTTGCCAAGCTTTACAGCTTCGCGAATCTGGGTCAGAGAAAGTTCCTCGCCATGTATTTCATGCGCTACGAGATTTATTTTCTGAAGGTGTGTCTTACAAATATTTTTGACCACCGAAATGTCCCCATGGATCTATCCGCGTTTGAGGCGTTTTTCACCAAGCATTCCAAGCTGGATTTTCAGCTGCTGACAGCCTCCAGGACGCCGGAGGAGTTTCGGGCGAATCTCAAGGGATCCGGTTATTACGAACCGCTTTCGGCTGTGGAAAAAATGGAGAAGCCTACTCTGTTCGATTATGAAATGACCCTGGATCTTTCCTATTTCCAGACGCTGTGGAAAAACAGAGAAAAGATCGTTGGAAAGGGAGAAGCCAAAGGGCTTGAAAAAATCCTGGGATCAAAATTCGACATGCTGAATCTCCAGTGGATCCACCGCTGCAAGCAGTATTACCATATGGAAAGCAGCGATATCTACGCCCTGCTCATCCCTGTAAATTACCGGATCAGCCGCCAGCAGATCCGGGATATGGTGGAAGCGGAGGATGTGAACGCTCTGGAGTCTGTGATCAGCCAGACTTATTACGCGAAGCATTTTGAGCATTATACGGAGAGTACCCTGGAGTCCAAATACGCCGAGATCATGAAGTATATTTTAAACTCTCAGTCCCGGCAGGATCCCTACTCCGTCACAACGGTTTACTCCTATCTCTATCACAAAGAGCATGAGGTAGACCGGCTGATCATCGCGCTGGAATGCGTCAGATATCAGGTTCCGCCGGATGAGGCGATGACTCATGTGGCGTGCCGTTGAGATATCAAGAACTGGAGGTGTTTAAACTGTGATTGTTAAGATGAAATTTCTTAGTATCACCGGTCCGAAAGCGGATATTGACCGCGTTGTGGAGCAGTATCTCTCCAAATACGAGATCCACCTGGAAAACGCGCTGTCCGAACTGAAGACTGTACAGAATCTGACGCCTTACATTCAGATCAATCCCTACAAGGAGAAGCTGAAACTGGCAGAGGATTATACAGCCCTTCTTCCGGAGGACGCCCAGAAGACTGGAAAAAATATGAGTCTTGACGAGGCGGTCTCATGCGTGATAGAAACGGACCGGACGCTGGCCAGCCTGAAAGAGGAACGGACCGGGCTGGAGGCAAGGAGAAATAAGGTCAGGGATCTGCTGATCAAGATCGAACCGTTCCAGGATATTCCCTGCAGCCTTTCTTCGCTGCTGGATTTCAAGTTTATACGGTTCCGTTTCGGAAAAATTCCGAAAGAGTATTTTACCAAATTTAAAAACTATATCTATGAAAATTCCGATACGGTTTTCTATCAGTGCCATTCGGACAGCCAGTATATCTGGGGAATTTATTTTTCACCGAAGGATCAGATCCACCGGATCGACGCGGTGTACGCGTCCATGCATTTTGAGAGGATCTATCTTCCCAATGAATATGAGGGCACACCGGAGGAAGCCTATCAGCGTCTGGCTGCGGAGCAGGCCAGGGCAGAACAGGAAATCCACGCCTGTGATGACAAGATGGCGGATTATCTGAGAACCCACGCGGCGGAATTGATCGGAGCAAAAGAGAAGCTGGAAAGCATGTCGGAGCATTTCGATGTCCGCAGGCTGGCCGCCTGTACAAAATCCAAAGCGGAAACCTTCTACATTCTGTGCGGGTGGATGGCGGCAAGCGACGCGGAGGCATTCCAGAAAGAGATCTCCAATGATCCGAACCTGTACTGCTTTGTGGAGGACAATGACAACAATATTTTAAGCCAGCCTCCCACGAAGCTGAAAAATCCGAAATTTTTCAAACCTTTCGAGATGTTTGTGAAAATGTACGGACTGCCGGGCTACAATGAATTTGACCCCACCATTTATCTGGCGCTTACCTATTCCTTTATCTTTGGAATTATGTTCGGAGATGTGGGACAGGGCCTGTGCTTTGTGGCAGGAGGCTTTCTCCTGTACCGGATCAAGAAGGCGGCGCTGCCGGCCATCATGGGCACAGCCGGAATTTTCTCCGTGATCTGGGGATTTGTCTACAACAGCTTCTTCGGATTTGAAGGCTTCTTCCCCTATGAACCGCTGATCCGCGCCAAGGATGATATGATAACCCTGCCGGGCATCGGAAGCCTGAATACAGTATTCGTGCTGGCCATCGCCTTCGGTATGTTTATGATCCTCTTTGATATCGTCCTGAGCATTGTCAACGCGGTGAAGCAGAAGGACAAAGAGAATATCTGGTTCAGCCAGAACGCTCTGGCGGGCCTGGTGTTCTACGGAACCATCGTGGCCCTGATCTTCCTGATGATGAATAAAAGCAGCAGCCTGAAAACGGTCCTGCCGATCCTGCTGGCGCTGGTCATCATCGCGCTGGTCATCATCTTCCTGAAGGAAATGCTGGGAAGGATGGCGGAGAAAAGGAAACCGGCCATCGAAGGCGGAAAGGGCATGTATTTTGTCCAGGCTTTCTTTGAAACCTTTGAGACAGTCTTAAGCTTCCTGTCCAATACATTGTCTTATGTCCGGATCGGCGCCTATGCGGTCAGCCATGTGGCTATGATGCAGGTGGTTATGATGCTGGCCGGGGCGGAAAACGGAGGAGCTCCCAATATGGTGGTAGTGGTCCTGGGAAATGCCTTTGTGGCCGCCATGGAGGGACTGATGGTTGCCATCCAGGTACTGCGTCTGGAGTACTATGAGATGTTCAGCCGCTTTTATAAAGGGAACGGAAGAGAATTTAAACCCTTCCTGAAGAAAAATTAAAGGGTTATTCATTAATTATTTCACATAAATAAGGAGGATTCTTATTATGACAACAGTAATTCAGGTATTAACAGCAGCAGCACTGGTACTCAGCATCGTAATTCCCTTTACGTATTTCTATTTTGGAAAGCACACGAAAGCAAGATATAAAAAATCTCTGCTTACCAACTGCCTGGCTTTCTTCGGGATCCTGGCCGTGGCCGGCATTGTGACTCTGTCCGGCGCCAGCACTGCTTCCGCAGCCGCAGCTGACGGCATCTCCAGCGGAGCCGGCATGGGCTTCATCGGCGCTGCTCTTTCTGTAGGTCTTTCCGGCATCGGTTCCGGCATCGGCGTGGCAAGCTCCGCCAGCGCGGCTCTGGGCGCCATCAGCGAAGACGGTTCTATCTTCGGTAAGTCCCTGATCTTTGTAGCCATGGCAGAAGGTATCGCTCTGTACGGTCTGATTATCTCCTTCATGATCATCGGACAGCTTTAATCGCCGGAACTCCTTTCCTGAAAGGGTGGAATTGCCATGAAAATGTTTTTAATCAGTGATAATGTGGATACGCAGACCGGAATGCGTCTGGCCGGCGTGGAGGGAGTTGTCGTACATGAGCGGGAAGAACTCCGCCAGGCTCTGGAGGATACCCTGGCCGACAAAGAGGTGGGGATCATTCTGCTGACAGAGAAATTCGGACGGGAATTTCCGGATATTATTGACGATGTCAAACTGAACCACAGGCTTCCGCTCATTATTGAAATTCCGGACCGACACGGCACCGGACGGAAGGCAGATTTTATCACATCATATGTTAATGAAGCAATCGGATTGAAACTGTAAGGAAGGTGAAAGATTTGACAACTGAAGAAAAGTTAGAAAATTTTTATAACCATTCCATGGAGAGCGCCCGCGCGGAAGCGGAGCGGATGATCGCAGAACATCAGACGGCGCTGGATCAGATTTTTTCCGAGCACCAGGAGACCAAAAAGCGTCAGGCTGAGGCGGAACTGGCTGCGGAGAAGGAAAAGCTGAAACGGGAAAACAACAAAGTGCTCTCTACGGAACAGCTTCAGATCAAACGGACTCATTCCCTGAAGAACATGGAATTGAAAAATCAGCTGTTTGCTGAAGTAGAGAAGAAACTGCTGGCTTTTAAAGAGACGCCGGCGTATAAGGACTATCTGTCCGAAAAGATTGAAAAGGCACTGAAATTTGCGCAGGGACAGAAGCTGGAATTCTTCCTCGACTCCTCCGACAGCGCTCTGCTGGAGGAACTGGCAGCCAAAACCGGCGCCTCCCTCCATATTTCCGCGGAGCATATCATCGGCGGGGTGCGGGCAGTGATCCCGGAAAAGCATATCCTCATCGATAACTCCTTTGCGGCTGTAATGGGGGAAGAGCGTGAATCTTTCATCTTTGAAGGAGGGCGCGCCCATGAGTGAGAAAAGAACTGGAATTATTTACGGAATCAACGGCCCCGTCATCTATCTGAAGGGAAACACAGGCTTTCAGATGTCGGAGATGGTTTACGTGGGCGAAGAGCGCCTGGTGGGCGAGGTCATCGGACTGACCAGGGACACTACCACGATCCAGGTCTTTGAGGAGACCACCGGGCTGAAACCGGGAGCGGAAGTGGAAGCCACCGGAGACGCGATCTCGGTGCTGCTGGGCCCCGGAATCCTGAACAATATCTTTGACGGAATCGAGCGGCCCCTTTCGGAGATCGCCAAGCAGTCAGGAAAATATATTACCAGAGGTGTCCATGTAGATTCCCTGGATACACAGAAAAAATGGCCGGTTACCATGAAGGTGGCGGCAGGCGATGTAGTGATGGGCGGAACGGTCATCGCTGAGACGCCGGAGACCCAGAGTATCGTCCACAAATCTATGGTTCCCCCATCGATCTCTCAGGCGACAGTTACCTGGGCAGCCCCGGACGGGGACTATACCATCCTGGATCCCATTGTGAGAGTGCAGCTGTCTGACGGAACGGAGAAGGAACTCTGCCTGTGCCAGAAATGGCCTATCCGGATTCCCAGGCCTACTGCCAAGCGGTATCCGGCTTCCGAGCCGCTGGTGACCGGACAGCGTATCCTGGATACCATGTTCCCCATTGCCAAGGGAGGCACAGCCGCCATCCCCGGAGGTTTCGGAACAGGAAAGACCATGACCCAGCACCAGATCGCCAAGTGGTCCAACGCGGATATCATTATCTACATCGGCTGCGGAGAGCGAGGAAACGAGATGACGCAGGTGCTGGAGGAGTTTTCCGAACTGGTGGATCCCAGGACCGGCAACCTTCTGATGGACCGTACCGCGCTGATCGCCAATACATCCAACATGCCTGTGGCTGCCCGTGAGGCTTCGATTTATACCGGACTGACCCTGGCAGAGTATTACCGGGATATGGGCTATGACGTAGCCATCATGGCCGACTCCACTTCCCGCTGGGCGGAGGCTCTGCGTGAGCTGTCCGGCCGTCTGGAAGAGATGCCCGCCGAGGAAGGCTTCCCGGCATATCTGGCTTCCCGTCTTTCAGCCTTCTATGAGAGAGCGGGAATGATGCAGAATTTAAACGGAACGGAAGGAAGCGTCTCCATCATCGGAGCCGTATCGCCCCAGGGCGGCGATTTCTCCGAACCGGTAACCATGAATACCAAGCGTTATGTCCGCTGTTTCTGGGGACTGGACAAATCTCTGGCCTATGCCAGACATTTCCCGGCCATTCACTGGCTGACCAGCTACAGCGAGTATCTGACGGATCTGGCTCCCTGGTATAAGGACAACGTAGACAAAAACTTCGTGGACGACAGGAATCAGATCATGGGCCTGCTGAATCAGGAAAGTTCTCTGATGGAGATCGTAAAACTGATCGGCGGCGATGTGCTGCCGGATGATCAGAAGCTGGTGCTGGAGATCGCCAGAGTGATCCGTCTGGGCTTCCTGCAGCAGAATGCCTTCCACAAGGATGACACCTGCGTGCCGCTTTCCAAGCAGTTCCAGATGATGGAGATCATTCTGTATCTCTACAAGAAAGCCAAGGCCCTGGTGACCATGGGCCATCCCATGTCTGTTCTGAAGGAGAGCAATATCTTCGACCGGGTCATCTCTATCAAATATGATGTGCCCAACGACAAGCCGGAGATGTTTGCCGACTACAGAAAAGCAGTGGATGACTTTTACAATGAAGTCCTTGAAAAGAACGCGTAAAGGAGGGAACCTGAAATGTCTGTTGAATATTTAGGCTTAAGCGAGATCAACGGCCCTCTGGTTGTTCTGGAGGGCGTCAGCAATGTGGCTTATGAGGAGATGGTGGAGTTCAAGGTAAACGGGGATACCCGCAAAATGGGCCGGATCATCGCCGCCTATGAAGATAAGGCCCTGATCCAGGTGTTTGAGGGGACAGAGGGAATGTCCCTGAACAACACCCGCACCCGCCTGACCGGCCATCCCATGGAGATCGCTCTCTCCGAGGAAATCCTGGGCCGCACCTTTGACGGCGTGGGAAAGCCCATCGACGGCCTGGGTCCGATTAATTCGGACGTAAAGGCGGATGTCAACGGCCTGCCCTTAAACCCTGTGACCCGCCAGTATCCGCGAAACTATATCCGGACCGGAATTTCTGCCATTGACGGACTGACTACCCTGATCCGCGGGCAGAAGCTTCCGATTTTTTCCGGAAACGGCCTTCCCCATGACCAGCTGGCTGCCCAGATCGTGCAGCAGGCTTCTCTGGGAGGCAGCGGGGACGAGAAGTTCGCCATTGTGTTTGCGGCCATGGGTGTAAAATATGATGTGGCGGATTTCTTCCGCAAGACTTTTGAGGAGAGCGGAGTTTCCGACCACGTAGTCATGTTCCTGAACCTGGCCAACGATCCGGTGGTGGAGCGTCTGATCACTCCCAAGGTGGCTCTGACGGCGGCGGAGTATCTGGCTTTTGAAAAGGGCATGCATATCCTGGTAATCCTGACGGATATCACCTCTTTCTGTGAGGCCATGCGTGAGGTTTCTTCCTCCAAGGGAGAGATCCCTTCCAGAAAAGGATACCCCGGATATCTGTACAGCGAACTGGCTTCTCTGTATGAGCGGGCCGGCATCGTGCGGGACGGAAAGGGTTCCGTGACCCAGATCCCGATCCTGACCATGCCCAATGACGATATTACCCATCCGATCCCCGACCTGACCGGATACATTACGGAAGGCCAGATTGTTCTGGACCGGCAGCTTCACGGCCAGTCTATCTATCCGCCTATTTCCGTGCTGCCTTCTCTGTCCCGTCTGATGAAGGACGGTATCGGCGAGGGCTATACTAGGGCGGATCACCAGGATGTGGCAAACCAGCTGTTTTCCTGCTACGCCAAAGTGGGAGATGCCAGAGCCCTGGCTTCTGTCATCGGCGAGGACGAACTGTCTCCGCTGGATAAACAGTATCTGGTATTCGGCACCCAGTTTGAAAAGAAGTTCATCGGCCAGAAACTGGACGAGAACCGTTCCATTGAGGAGACGCTGGATATCGGATGGAAGCTTTTAGGGCTCCTGCCCAGGGAGGAACTGGACCGGATCGATACCAAGATCCTGGATCAGTATTATCAGCCCACCCAGTACGACGCGGCGGCGGAAGCCGCGGCCGAGGCGGAGGCTATGAACCGATAATCCTGCTTACATCCCAGAAAGGGGGAATTTTATGGATCCGAATACATTTCCTACTAAAGGTAATCTGATACTGGCGAAAAATTCCCTTGCTCTCGCAAATATGGGATACGATCTGATGGATAAGAAGCGGAATATTCTGATCCGCGAGATGATGGCCCTGATCGACAAGGCCAAAGAAATCCAGTCCCAGATCGACCGGACCTTCCGGGAGGCGTATTCTGCCCTGCAGAAAGCCAATATGGATAACGGAATCAATTACGTGCAGACCATTTCCTATACGGTGCCGGTGGAGGATTCCATCCGGGTCAAAACCCGGAGCATCATGGGGGTAGAGATCCCCCTGGTGGAGGCGGATCCCTCAGGCACAGCGCCGACCTACGCTTTTTATACCACCAGGGAGTCTATGGATCAGGCCCGCATTGCTTTTACAAAGGTGAAAGAGCTGACTATCCAGCTTTCGATGGTGGAAAATTCGGCCTACCGCCTGGCGGTAGCCATTAAGAAGACGCAGAAACGGGCGAATGCCTTGAAGAATATCACCATTCCTCACTATGTACAGCTGTCCAAGGATATTTCCGAGGCGCTGGAGGAAAAGGAAAGAGAGGAATTTACCCGCCTGAAGGTCATTAAGAGAATGCAGCAGGGGTAAAAGAACAGATCAGAAAGGGTCCCGGAACAGGAAACATGGGCGCAAGCCCGGAGAAAGCTTGTTCCGGGACCTTTTATGTAGTACAATGTTACCAGAATGCCGCCGGCATGTTTTAGAAAAAAGGGAAAGGGGAAATATCTGTATGAAATGCTCATATTGCGGATATGATAATGCTGAAGGCTCCCGCTTTTGTTCCGGCTGCGGAAGAAAGCTGGATAACCGGGAGCAGCAGACAGCAGAGGGTGTTAAGGAAAATAATATCCCGGAATATACAGGGCAGCAGCAGTATCAGCAGCCGGTATATCAAAACATCCGGGAGGAGAGGAACAGCCGGCCTCAGCCGGAAATCCCACGGAAGCCTGAAAAGTCCCGCTCAGCCGCGGGCCCGGCAGGCAGGCGCAGCCGGGAAGAAAAAAAGATCATTCTGATCGGAGTGATCCTGGCATGTGTGGTAGTGGCCGCGGGAGTGACCGCCTATCTGCTGCTGTCGCGGTACATGAAGAACGGGGACGGAGAAGATCCGTCAGCGGCGGCCGCAGTCACGTCGGCTTCCTCCTCCTCCAATGAAAAGACGGAGAAAAAACCGGAGAAAACTCCCACAGCTGCGCCGGAGCCCACGGAAAAACCGGAGAAAACTCCTACGGCTACGCCGGAGCCGACTCCTACGGAGATTCCGCTGTCGGTTTCCCTGGTGGACGCGGATCAGGCAGACATGACCGGATATTCCAAGGCCGGCGTAAAGGAGGCTGCCGCTTCCTCTGTGGTGGATCAGGAAGGATACGATAATACCGCAGCGATGGCGGTGGATGGAAATGTGGTTACATCCTGGCAGGAAGGAGCAGACGGAGACGGGATCGGTGAGTTTCTGAATCTGAAGCTGGACCGGGAGTACGATGTCAGATACATAACGCTGAATCTGGGAAACTGGAGAGATCAGCAGAGATATGATGAGAATAATGTTCCCAAAACGCTGACGATCTGGCTGGATGAGAAAAGCTTTACCATCGACTTCCCGTATGAGAAAACCCAGTTCTGCCTGGAATTTTCCAAGGACTGCCCCGCGTCAGAAATATATGTGCGGATCGACGACGTATATGAGGGAGCCCTCTGGGATGACACCTGTATCTCGGAAATCGGAATTTACGGAGCGTAGACCCGTATGAGAGCAGGGAAAAAGAGGATTCTGCTGAAAGTGCTGCTTCCGGCTGCGGTCCTTCTGGCTGGTCTGCTTTTGGCAGGATGCAGCCGGAAATCCGGAACAGAGAAAGAAGAAATCCGGGAGAGCGGCTCGGAGCCGGTTTCCGAAGACCAGACGGGGGAGGATCCTCTTACCGTTACGCTGACAGAGGAACCGACTCCTTCCCCTGTCCTGACAGAGGAGCCGGCGCCTTCCGGGCTGGCGGAGAGGCTGGAAGAACTTCCGGCCGGGACAGCGGTGGCGGAGGAGGAGATAGACCGGACGGATCTGAGCCGGTATTTTCAGTCCTATGAGATATCCGATCCGCTGTTTGCCAGAATTTACGGGGATGACCGCTCCTATAAAACATACTGCACTGTTCCCAGAGAGGACCTGCGCTACATAAAAGTCCTGCACTACGGATATGACGGACAGATCTACGTGGGAGAACTCGTAGTCAATGCCCTGCTGGCGGAGGATATAAAGGCGATTTTTCAGGAACTTTTTGAAAATCAGTATGAAATCGAAAAAATGCATCTGATAGATGACTACGGGGCGGATGATAACCGGTCGATCGACGACAATAATACGTCCTGCTTCAATTTCAGGCTGGCAACCAACGCGGGAAATCTGTCGAACCACGCGGCCGGATGCGCGGTGGATATCAATCCGAAACAGAATCCCTACTACGTGATCCTTGAGGACGGAAGTTATGTCTGGGAAAATGAAGACGCGGAACTCTATATTGACCGGACTGCGGCGGACGCCGCAGAGAGGCATATGATCACGCACGAAGATCTCTGTTATCAGATTTTTACTCAGCATGGATTCAGCTGGGGAGGAGACTGGGGAAATCCTGTGGACTATCAGCATTTTGAGAAGGTTGTGTATCTGGCGGAGATGCCCGATACCGCCGTGGCAGAATAAGGAGGAAGATATGTCAAAGGAAGCGAAGACCAACGCCATGCGGATGCTGGACCGGCAGAAGATTTCTTACCGGGTGATCCAGTATGAGTGCGATGAATTTATAGACGGCCTGCATACGGCGGAAAAGACCGGGGCTCCGGTGGAACAGTCCTTTAAGACTCTGGTCACTCGGGGAAAAAGCGGGCAGTTTTATGTGATGGTGATCCCCATTGCCGAGGAACTGAACCTGAAGCAGGCGGCGAAGCTGGCAGGGGAAAAATCCCTGGAAATGATCCATGTAAAAGAGATCAACAGCGTTACCGGCTACGTCCGGGGCGGCTGCAGCCCTATCGGGATGAAGAAACAATTCCCCACTTTTATCCATGAATCAGCGGAAAAATATAGTGAAATCTACATAAGCGGAGGCAGAATCGGCACGACTCTTTGTCTGTCTCCCACAGACCTGGAAAAGGTGTGCGGAGCCCGCTTCGGTAAACTCACATGAAAATGGGATTTTTTTCCGAAAACGCTTTTCAACCGCAGGGAAATAGGATATAATCTGCTTAGCAAACGTAAATGATTTAATTACAGGAGGGTTATAAAAATGAAAGTTGAAAATATCAAGGACATAGACAAATTTTTCAGCGTAGTAAACAGCTGCAAGGGCCGTGTAGAGCTGGTAACCGGCGAGGGTGACAGACTGAACCTGAAATCCAAACTGACCCAGTACGTAGCCCTGGCAAACATCTTCTCCAACGGCGAGATCCCCCAGATGGAGATCATTGCTTCCGAGAAAGAAGATGTAGACAGACTGCTGAACTTCATGATCAACGGCTGATCCAGACGGAAGATCATTTAGATGCAGAAGAGACAATCCCGCAGAAGCTGATTCTGATCCGGGAGTGTCTCTTCTTTTTTTGCGGCGGCGGTTAATACATTTTTCCGCTTCTTGCCGGAAGTGTCACCGAAAAGACTGTGGCCCGGCTGCTGCTTTCTACAGAGATGCTGCCGTCGTGAAGCTGTACGATGCGTTTGGCGATGGGAAGCCCCAGGCCGGTTCCTTCTTTGGCGTGGGAACGGTCTCCCTGGTAAAATTTCTGAAAGATCCGTTTCTGATCCTCCGGGCTGATTTCTGGTCCAAAGTTTTTTACGCGGACAGTGATCTGATCCTGCTGCTCCCGGATGGAAACTTCCAATGTGCCACCTTCGGGAGAAAATTTTACAGCGTTGTCCAGAAGATTGATCCAGACCTGTTTCAGCATATCCTCGTTGGCGGTAATGTAGTGCTCCTGAAATTCCAGGGACAGTTCCAGATGCTTTCCGGCCCACTTTTTTTCCAGCAGCAGGATGCAGGTCCGGATCTGCTCCGACAGGTTGTAGCGGCGAAGGCCTGTAAGGATTTTCTGGTTTTCGATTTTTGTATAGTTCAGCACATTGGTGGCCATGGCTGCCAGTCTCTGGGATTCTTCCTCGATAATTTCCAGATATTCTCTGGTCTGGGCTTCTGAAAGGCCTCCCCGGTTCAAAAGCTGGGCAAATCCCTGTATAGAGACGATAGGGGTTTTGAATTCGTGGGAAAAACTGTTGACAAAATCGGACCGGAGAATTTCCGTATTCTGAAGTTCCTCCGCCAGCATGTTGAAGCTTTCGGACAATTCTTTCCCCAGTTTCCGTTTTCCCGCAGGCAGACGGACTTCGTAGTCGCCGCCGGCCAGACGTTTCAGACCGCTGATCAGAAGGATCACCGGCCGGAAAGAGATCCGTCCCAGAATAACAGCCAGCACCGTCCCCACGCCGATACTGGCCAGCGACAGGACCAGAAGCGTAAATAAAAGAGCCCCGCCCCGCCGGTCCGCGATCCAGACGCCGCTTTGGATCAGGAGATAGCTGATCAGTCCCATGATCGCCATTGTGGCGGTAAAAATAATAAAAACGAATACAGCGAAAAACAGGGTCAGAAGCGCGATCCTGTGTTTTTTTATTTTGCGGGATTTTTTCATACCTGTTTCACCGCCTTATATCCGAGTCCTCTTACGGACACGATCTCAAACTCCGGCCAGCCCTCAAAACGCTTCCGCAGCCGGCCGATATGCACTGTTACGGTTTCCCAGCCGCTTTCGCTGTCCATTCCCCAGATTTCGTCCATGAGCTGGATGCGGGTAAAAATTTTTCCGGGAGAGGACAGAAGTTTGTAGAGAAGCTGAAATTCTTTCTGGGGAAGTTCCTGAACAGTTCCGTGTCCGGTGACGGTCAGAGAGTCGTAGTCCAGAACCACATCGCCGATGGTGATCCGGTGCTCGCTGGCGATCTGCGAACGGCGCAGAAGCGCCTGGATCCGCAGCACCAGTTCCTCCATATCCACCGGTTTGGTCATATAATCATCGATCCCTGCCCGGAAGCCTTTTTTCCGGTCCGCGGAGAGCTGTTTGGCGGACACCATCAGGATCGGGATCTGATTCTGCACGCTCCGCAGGCTTTCCGTAAATTCATAGCCGTCCATTCCGGGCATCATGATGTCCAGCACCACCAGGTCGATATACTCTTTTTCCAGGATTTCCAGGGCTTTCGCGCCGTTTTCCGCTGTGGAAACGGTATAGTCGGCGGCTTCCAGCACCGCCCGCATATAGCGCCTGGTATTCCGGTCGTCATCCACTACAAGAATATGAAACATCTTTGGCCTCCCCGCTTTCCGTCAAAATTCTATGAACCAGTATACCACAGAGTTTTGAAAAACGTCACCTGTTTAGATTCAGTTTATTTTTCTGGGCTATAGTAGAGCGGAAGCTCTGGAGAGGAATGCCTCTTCGGAGAAATTTGAGCATACATTGGGAAAGGAGTTTTGAAATGCTGAAACTGCTCAGGAAGTTTACAAAAACAGAATGGCTTCTGTCCTGCGGGGCTCTGGCATTTATCATTCTTCAGGTTTGGATGGATCTGACCATCCCGGATTATATGTCAGAGATCACCACCCTGGTACAGACAGAAGGCAGCGCCATGGGGGATATTCTGACTGCCGGCGGGAAAATGCTGGGCTGCGCCCTGCTGAGTTTCGCGGCCTCGGCCTGCACGGTCGTCTGCGCAGCCCGGATCGCAGCGAATTTTTCTTCCAATCTGCGGGCCCAGCTTTTTAATAAGGTGCAGTCCTTTACTATGGCGGAGATCGGAAAGTTTTCTACAGCCAGCCTGATCACCCGGTCTACCAACGATGTGATGCAGGTGCAGATCCTGATCGTCATGGGGCTGCAGGTGCTCTTGAAAGCGCCGATCACAGCGGTGTGGGCCATTGCGAAGATTGCCGGGAAAAGCTGGCAGTGGACGTTCAGCACCGGCGTGGCCGTGGCAATTCTGCTGCTGCTGGTGCTGATCTGCGTGGCGGTCGCCATGCCCAAATTCCGCAGGCTCCAGGAACTGACAGACGACATGAACCGCATCACCCGGGAAAATCTGACGGGGCTTAATGTGATCCGGGCGTACAACGCGGAAAAATATCAGGAGAAAAAATTTGAGGAGGCCAACAGCAGCCTTACCGGCGCTCAGCTGTTTGCCAACCGTACGATGGCCTTTCTGATGCCCGGCATCCAGCTGGTAATGAACGGCCTGTCCCTGGCGGTATATTGGATCGGCGCTTATCTGATCCAGGGAGCGGCGCTGGAGAACAAGCTGCCGATTTTTTCGGATATGATTGTTTTTTCGCAGTATGCCATGCAGGTAGTCATGGCCTTTATGATGCTGGTCATCATTATGATTATCTTTCCCCGGGCCGCTGTGGCAGCCCGCAGGATCAACGAGGTTTTGGACACGGTTCCCTCGATCCAGGACGGAACTGTGACAGAAACAGATCCGGAACATACGGGAGAAGTAGAATTTCGGGATGTAAGTTTCCGGTATCCCGATGCGGACGGGGATGTGCTCCATCATATTTCCTTTACCGCGAAAAAAGGCGAAACAGTCGCGTTTATCGGATCCACCGGCTGCGGAAAGAGCACGGTGATCAATCTGATCCCCAGATTTTATGACGCCACGGAAGGCCAGGTTCTGGTGGACGGCGTGGATGTCAGGGAATACGATCAGAAGGCCCTGCGCAATAAGATCGGATATATTTCCCAGAAGGCGACTCTGTTTTCCGGAACGGTCCGCAGCAACGTGGCTTACGGGGACAACGGAAAGCAGGAGGTTATAGACGAGGATATTGTGGAGGCTGTTTATACAGCCGAGGCCAGCGAGTTTGTGGAAAAGATGGTGGGGACCTATGACGCCCGCATCGCCCAGGGCGGCTCCAATCTGTCCGGCGGGCAGAAGCAGCGGCTTTCTATTGCCAGGGCAGTGTGCAGGCATCCGGAAATCCTGATCTTTGACGACTCATTTTCAGCTCTGGACTATAAAACAGACCGGCAGGTAAGGGAAAATCTCAAGCGGGAGTGCAAAGACGCTACCCGGCTGATCGTGGCTCAGAGGATCGGCACGATCCGGGACGCGGACAAGATCATTGTCTTAAGCGATGGGGCGGTGGCCGGCATGGGCACCCATGAGGAACTGATGAAAAACTGCGAGGTCTATCAGCAGATTGCTCTTTCTCAGCTTTCAAAGGAGGAATTGTCATGACGGAAAAGAAAGAAATGGCCGGCGGAGCAAAAGCCTCCGGCATGAGGGGGCCGGGAATGAGAAAAGGTTCCGGGGAGAAGGCCCGGGATTTCGCCGGCACCTGGAAAAAACTGATCCTGTACTGCAGGAAATATTATATTCCGGTGATCATCGCTGTCCTGTGCGCGGTGGGCGGCACGGTTTTTACGCTGATCGGGCCGGATAAACTGTCGGATCTGACCAAAGTCATCACTGACGGGCTTCTCGCAGAGATCGATATGGAAGCGGTGGCCCGCATCGGGATCCTGCTGGTGGTCTTTTACGCCTGCGGAGCTCTCCTGTCCTTTATCCAGCATTTTATCATGACGACGATTTCGCAGATGGTATCGAAACGGATGCGGAGCGATATTTCCCGGAAGATCAACCGGCTGCCCATGAGTTTTTACAGCAGGACTTCCAACGGAGATATCCTTTCCAGAGTCACAAATGATGTGGATATGATTTCCCAGTCCCTGAACCAGAGCGTAGGTATGCTGGTGTCAGCTGTTACGCTGTTTGTGGGCTCTCTCTTCATGATGCTGATCACGAATGTGATCATGACAGTGACCGCGGTGGCGGCGATTTTTCTGGGATTTCTGCTGATGCGCCTGATTACGGGGCGCTCCCAGAAATATTTTTCCCGCCAGCAGCGCCATCTGGGCGAACTGAACGGAGAAATCGAGGAAATCTATTCCGGTCATACAGTGGTCAAGGCTTATAACGGCGAGGAAAACGCGGCGCGCACATTTGACGAGATGAACGGAAGATTAAGGCAGAGCGCCTTTCGGGCTCAGTGCCTGGCCGGCCTGATGCAGCCGCTGATGATCTTTATCGGCAATCTTGGCTACGTGGCAGTCTGCGTTACAGGAGCGGTGCTGACCATGAACCATCAGATCGGATTTGAAGTAATCGTAGCTTTTATGATGTACGTAAGATTTTTCACCCAGCCCCTGTCTCAGATTGCCCAGGCAGCTCAGTCCCTGCAGTCGGGGGCAGCAGCCGGAGAGCGTGTCTTTGAGTTCCTGGAGGCTAAAGAGATGGAGGACGAGAGCCAAAAGACCGCCCATCTGGAAAAGGTCTGGGGAGAAGTGGAATTTGAGCATGTGAAATTCGGATACAATGATGATAAGATCATCATCCACGACTTTTCCGCGAAGGCGCGGCCGGGCCAGAAAATCGCCATTGTAGGCCCCACCGGGGCAGGAAAGACTACTCTGGTCAATCTGCTGATGCGCTTTTATGAAATCCAGGGCGGGCAGATCCGCATTGACGGTGTGCCCACAGATACGCTGAGGCGGGAGGAGGTTCATTCCCAGTTCTGCATGGTGCTGCAGGACACATGGCTGTTTGAGGGCAGTATCCGGGAAAATCTCATCTATTGTACTCCGGATGTGCCAAAGGGCCGGATGGAGGAAGCCTGCCGGGCAGTCGGACTGGATCACTTTATCCATACTCTGCCCCAGGGGTATGACACCATCCTTAACGATCAGCTGAACCTTTCCCAGGGGCAGAAGCAGCAGCTGACCATCGCCCGGGCGATGATCGCGGACAAACCCATGCTGATCCTGGACGAAGCCACCAGTTCTGTAGATACCCGCACGGAACAGCAGATCCAAAGCGCCATGGACGCTCTGATGAAGGACAGGACTTCCTTTGTCATTGCCCACCGGCTTTCTACTATAAAAAACGCGGATCTGATTCTGGTCCTGAAGGACGGGGATGTGATCGAGAGCGGAACCCATGAGGAACTTCTGGCAAAGGGAGGATTTTACGCGGGACTTTACAACAGCCAGTTTGAACAGGCACAGTAGGAGGGGAAGATTATGAGATGCAATTATATCGCTATCGAGCGTGAGTACGGGTGCGGCGGCACCCAGATTGCCCGCCGTCTGGCAAAGGAGACCGGGATTCCCTGCTACGGGCAGGAGATTCTGGAAGCAGTGTCCAGAAAAAATCATGTACCGGTGGAATCCATCCAGCATTACGAGGAGACGGTTTCTGGCAGCTTTCTTTATACCGTGTTTGTCATGAGCCAGTCCCGTTCCGGAGATCCGGATATGCTGACAAAAGAGGGACATATTTTTCTGGACGAGCAGCGGGAGATAGAGCGGCTGGCCTCAGAGGGTCCGGCGATTTTTCTGGGGCACTGCGCGGCGGAGGCCTTGAAGGATTACCCGGGAGTGATCCGGGTATTTATCCGGGCCGGCCGGGAAGCCAAAAGAAAACGAGTCATAGAAGAATACAGGGTTCCGGAAGAAAAGGCGGATTCAGTCAGAAAGCGGTTTGACAATAAACGTTCCAGATATTATTACGCCAACACCGCCAGAAAGTGGACCAACCCGGAAAATTATGATCTAATCCTGGATTCCTCCACCCTGGGGATCGAGGGCTGCGTAAACATATTGAAATCTCTTTTTTCACAGGTTTGACAGGAGAATAGCCGGGTGATATGATAGACCAGTGAAAAAGGAGGAAGACAGACATGGCAAAGATAGATATTATTTCCGGTTTTCTGGGAGCCGGGAAAACTACTCTGATCCGGAAGCTTTTGATGGATGCGCTGAAGGGCCAGCAGGTGGTCCTGATCGAGAATGAGTTCGGTGAGATCGGCATTGACGGCGGATTTCTGAAGGATGCCGGCATTGAGATCAAGGAGATGAATTCCGGCTGCATCTGCTGTTCACTGGTAGGAGACTTCGGCACGGCCCTGAAAGAGGTGGCAGATACTTATCATCCGGACCGGATCATCATTGAGCCCTCGGGAGTGGGCAAACTTTCTGATGTGATCCACGCGGTGGAGAGAGTCAGAGGAGAGGCGGATCTGGAGATGAACTGCGCCGCCACTGTGGTGGATGTGACAAAATGCAAGATGTACCTGAAAAATTTCGGTGAATTTTTCAAAAATCAGGTGGAGGCTGCCGGAACGGTCATTCTGAGCCGGACGGATCTGCCGAAGGTTACAGATGAAAAGGTGGAGGAAGCCCTGAAGCTGATCCGGGAACTGAACCCGGACGCTACCGTCATCACCACTCCGGTGGAGGAACTGGGCGGCAGAAAGGTGCTGGATACCATGGAGGGCGTGAAGATCGATCTCTCTCATGTGGAGGAAGAGCACGGCCATCATCACGATCATGACCATGAAGAATGCGGCCACGGCCACCATCATGACCACGAAGAATGCGGATGCGGCCACAGCCATGCAGAGCATGAACATGAGCACGGCCACCATCACCATCACCATGCGGACGAGGTGTTCCAGAGCTGGGGCCGGGAAACAATCCGGAAATTTGACCGGGGAGAGATTGAGGAAATCCTGCGGAAACTTTCCGGGGATGAGACCTTCGGGACTGTCCTGCGGGCCAAGGGCATGGTGGAAGGGACAGACGGACGCTGGATATATTTTGATATGGTTCCGGAAGAGGCGGATGTCCGGGAAGGAGATCCGGAGTACACAGGACGGATCTGTGTGATCGGAGCCGGACTGAAAGAAGATAAACTGGCGGATCTGTTTGGAATCTGATCCGGATCTTTATAAAAGGGAAAGCTGCTGCAGCCGGTTTTGATGCCGGGGCAGCAGCTTTCTTTTGTCCGGAAAGTGTGGTATAATAAATACGCTTCATATCAGCAATTCTTTTTTCTTTGCGGCGGATCGCCGCAGTCACCCAAAACGAAAACAAAAGAGCGCAAAGCAGCCTTAGAGCGCAGGTATTTCTTTACAGGATTCCGCTTTTTGGTATACAATATTGCCAGAGAATAAAATAGCCGGTTCCTTTTCCTGCGAAGGCTGTCGCTGCGGGAAAGGAGTTACGTATGGAAGAAAACAGGAGCCGGGAATTTATTATGCTTCCCACAGTAGATTTCTGCTTCAAGGAACTGATGAAGAATCCCATTGTCAGGCAGGGATTTGTCGCGGCGCTGCTGTGCAGAAAACCGGAGGAGGTACAGGACACAGAACTTCTTTCCGGGGAACTGCCCAGGGATTACGAGGATGAAAAGCAGGGGATTCTGGATGTGCTGGTCTGTTTCCGGGACGGAAGCAGGATCAATCTGGAAATGCAGGTGCTGGCTTTTGACTTTTGGCAGGAGAGAGTCCTGTTCTATCTGGGGAAAATCTATACCGGACAGCTGAAAAAGGGAGAGCCATATAAAAATCTGAGGAAATGTATTCATGTGAGTATCTTGAATTTTAAGCAGTTTCCGGAGGACGGGGTCTGTTGCCGTACCTTTCATTTCAGAGACGATACTTCGGGAAAGGTTTATTCGGATAAACTGGAGATTATCGTTCTGGAACTGCCGAAACTGCCGCCGGAGGATCAGACAGAGGCGGGGATAATGAAATGGATGCGTTTCTTCAGGGGCAGAAGAAAGGAGGATTTTGCAAAAATGGCAGAAAAGGATGCGTACATAGAGGAGGCCTACAGAGAATTGGAACGGCTCAGCGGAGATGAAAGTCGCCGCCTGGAATACGAGGCCAGAGAAAAAGCTCTGAGAGATTACATATCCTTTCGACAGGATGGATATGACCGGGGAATGGAGAAGGGAATGGAGAAGGGAATGGAGCAGGGCATAAAGAAGGGAATGGAGAGAGGAATGGAGAAAGGAATGGAAAAGGGCATGGAGAAGGGTGAGGCAAGAGTCAACCATTTGAACAGGCTTTTGCTGGCGGACAGACGGTATGAAGATCTGGAGAAGGCGGCAGAGGATCGGGAGTACCAGAAAAAATTGTATGAAGAGTATCAGTTGATTTGATCCTGAGAGAATAAAAGAGGCAGAGCAGCCCCGCTGACGCGCAGGCTGCCCTGCCTTTTGGATTTCTGTTGATCAAATCAGCAGGAAAGAGTTCCGGGAGTTATACTTCCCGCCGGGTAAAACCATCGTAGGCCGTCAGAAGGAACACGGCCATGTAGACGGCCAGAGTGACGGCGGCGAAGGTCAGGGTCTGTCCCGGGAAAGGAGGATTGCCCTCCGCGATGGAGGAAAGGCCGGTATTGGAGAACACCAGGTAACGCCCCCAGTCAACACCCATCTGGGAGAGGATCGAGGTGATCATGCTGCCCCCCAGGAGACCGCCCAGTCCCAGGGCGATGGAAAGAGCGGAACTGCGGAACAGTGAACTGATGGCAAAGGCCATAGTCATCATCAGCAAAGGATTTACCGCTGCCAGCATAAACTGCTGAAAACCGTAGAGCAGGATAGGAGTGCCGGTCACAACGCCCTCCGCCGCGTGGACATATTCTCCGGCATAGCCGGAAAATCCGTAGCTGATCCCCAGAAGCAGCACTTCCAGACCAAACAGCAGGAAGGTAAGGAAAACCAGCAGACTCAGGCAGCACAGATATTTGCTCCAGAGAATCCTGCCCCGCCGGACCGGATTGATCAGGAGAAATTTAATCGTTCCCTGGCTGGATTCATTGGCGATAATGCCGCCGGCAAAGACGATCATGACCAAAGCGATCAGCGTCATCAGCATGGGAGCGCTGTTTAAAGTACGCACCAGCAGAGAATCGGTAACGGCATAGCCGTAATCCTTATCAAAAGTCAGGCTGGCCTCCAGATCGTGATCCTCAATATACTGGGCTTCCAGATAGGCGCTCTGAGCTTTGTCGAGATCAGCCTGATCCACAGGGAGTCCGGAATCCTGCTGGGATTTCAGAGATTCATATTCGATCCGGGCCGATTCTGTCCGTTCGTGTCGGAGCTGCTCCGGAGAAGGTTCCTCCGGTTCTGCTGCCGTGGAAGAGGAAGCTACGGTTTCATAGCTGGCATCGTTTTGAACAAAAGGAAGATGGAAGAAAAACGCCAGGCCCACGGCTGACAGCAGCAGGAGCAGGATCAAAAGCTGGGAAGTCCGCCGGCTCAGCAGTTTCGTGTATTCATTTTTTATTAGCTTAAACAATTTGGCTGCCTCCTTCATCAGTGAGACGGATAAACGCGTCTTCCAGCGTATGATCCTGATTTTCAGATACAGTATACAGAGCGATCCCGGATTCAATCAGCAGACGGTTGTAATCGGAGAGGATTTTGCGGAAGGGAAGAGCATCCTTCCGTGTATCTTCTGTCTGCTCAGGCCGCAGGTATACACGGAATTCGTGTTCCGTCAGCAGCTTTGCCGACAGATCCGGATGGATTTTGCGAAGTACGCTGACTGCCTGCTCGGCCTGGTCCACCCGGTAGAGAAAGGCGGTGCTGCCGTCGTACGCTTCTTCGATCAGGCTGCCGATGGGCTTTACCTCCCGGATTTCTCCGTTTACGATCAGCCCCACCCGGTCGCACATCAGTTCCATCTCCGACATCAGATGGGAGGAAACCAGGACAGCCGCCCCTTCCTTGTGGGCCACTTCTTTTAAAATATCCCGCAGCTGGCGGATTCCGGCCGGGTCCAGGCCGTTGGTGGGCTCATCCAGGATCAGGAGGCTCGGTTTATGGAGGAGAGCCTGAGCGACACCCAGACGCTGGCGCATGCCCAGAGAATACCGGCGGACCTGCTCGCCGATGCGGTTTTCCAGTCCTACCAGCTGTACGACTTCCCGGATGCGCTCCTCGGTGATGCCGGGGCGCATATTCTGATAAAGCTTCAGATTCTGCCATCCGGTCATATGCTTGTAATGTTCCGGATTTTCCACGATAGCGCCTACATGGGACATGGCCCGCTCAAAATTCTTCCGGAGATTTTCGCCGCAGATCTCAATCTCGCCGGAATCCCCGGCAATAAGTCCGCAGACCAGACGGATGGTAGTGGTTTTTCCGGCTCCGTTGGGACCAAGAAAACCAAAGACCTCTCCGGGATAGCATTCCAGGCTGATATCTTTTAAAATATGCCGTTTTCCGATAGATTTGTTCAGATGCCGGATCGCCAGAGCCGGCGTTTTTGCTGTGTTCTGATTCATACGGGCACCTCCTGTATATCGACAAGGCTGGAAGACGTGGACATAGCGTACATCTGGCAGTAGGTGATCTTCCAGGAGCCGTCGTCTTCCGTAAGCTGCAGCGTGACATTCAGCTGGCAGGAAAGCCGGACTGCCTGGCTGCCGTCTTTGACCGATGCCGGTACTTCCAGTTCTTCGGTATAATCCTCCGCTGCTTCATTGTAGGCGTATCCTACTCCGAAAGGAGCCAGGTAAGAGCCGTACCGGTCCGTCCATACAGTGCTGTCTATGACCAGATCCGCGCTGCAGGTACCGGGACCGTTTTTTCTGATCCGGCAGCTTTGGAGGGTTTCCTCGTATGCCAGCGGGAAAAATACGCTGTCATCCTCCAGAATATTGTAAAAAGAGGATCGGGTGGTGCTGTAGCGCATGGCCTGAGATACCGTTTTGGGATCCTGCCAGTATTTTTCCAGAGCAGCCAGAAATTCAGAGGCGCCGGAAGTGCCCCCGGCACTTTTCAGGGTTTCACAGGCCTGTGTCTCATAGTTTTTTATGATACTGCTGATTTCTGGAATACTGCTTTTGAACCGGGCCTGATCCGCAAGCTGGAAGATCACGACGCCGATAATGAGGACGGCGGCGGCCAGCAGACCCCGGTTCCATCGTTTCAGTTTTTTCATGGGGTTCCTTCCTTTCTGTCTTGGATGATTCCGGTATACCACGGGAAAATAACCGGGTCAATACGGGCAAGAAAGGCTTAAGAAAGATTAAGAAAAGCATCCCGGAATGCTCAGGAAATCTTAAGGAATTGCTGTTCGGGCTTCTTTAAAGCCCGGAATCCCTGCCGGATTTTACACAGAGTACGCGGGAAATTCAGTGAAATAGAAGAGACGGAACGAAAAAGGCCATTAATCTGCACAATTTGGCAATGAGAACGTTGGCAGAGTTCGATAAAAAACAGATGAAAATGCAATGGGAAAAATAAATAAAGAAATGCCGGAAACTGGACGAATATTTAGTAAAAATATAGTAAAATACAGGAAAATGATTTGAAGGAGGGATTTTATGAAACCAAAAGGTTTGCCGGGAGTTCCGAGGAAGGCCATGACGGCCGCGGTGCTGTTTTGTCTCGGACTGGGGATATCTCTGACGGCGCAGGCCGCTGAGGAAGAAACCGGTACCGTGATTCTCGTGGAATATCCGGGGGACGGGCAGGATGCTTCCCCGGCCATTCAGTCGGCCATTGCCAAGGCAAAGCGGGTGGAGGGGCCGGTGACGCTGCAGTTTGAAGCGGGGAAAGAGTATGAGGTGTGGCCGGAGACATCTTATCACACCACAGGTTATTACGTTTCCAATTCAGCTACTCAGGGGGAAAATCCCAATGGGGAACGGTGGAGCGCCATTTTGCTGAAAGATATGGAAGACGTTACCATCGATGGAAACGGTTCCCTGATGCTGGTCCACGGCGTAATGACGCCGATTCTCATCGACCACAGCGAGAACATTACCTTTAAGAATTTTAATCTGGACTATGCGCGGCCTACGGTATCCGAGTTTACTGTCCTGGAGAAGGGAACAGATTATGTGGATGTCAAAATCCATCCGGATTCCCTGTATGAACTTCAGGATACCAATGGAGACGGACAGATGGATAATATCCGATGGGTGGGCGAGCAGACTCTGGAGGATGAAAACAGCAGATATTGGAGCAGCAATGCGACTTTGATGCAGGAATATGACCCGGTAAACGAGACGCTGCGCCGGATCGGCATGTACGGGTACGGAAGCAGCATTACAGATCTGGGAGATAATGTCCTGCGGTTCCATTTTTCCGGCGGATTCAGCTACCGGGAAGGCTGCACCTATCAGGTAAGAGACGGTGTCCGCAACCAGGTGGGGACATTTATACACAGAAGCAAGAATGTGACGCTGGAGGACTGCGGATTCCACTACATGCACGGCCTGGGAATTGTGGGCCAGTATTCGGAGAATCTGACTTTTACCCGGCTGGAGTGCGCCCCCAGAAAAGAAACGGGACGGACAGTAGCCAGCTTCGCGGACTTTATTCAGATTTCCGGATGCAGGGGAGACGTGGTGATCACCGACAGCCATTTCAGCGGAAGCCACGATGATACCTTTAATGTCCATGGCACCCACCTGCGGATCGTGGAAACGAACCAGGAGGAACAAAAGATCAAAGTCCGTTTTATGCACAATCAGTCCTGGGGGTTCCAGGCCTTTGAAGCGGGGGATGAAATTGAATTTATCAACGGAAGCACGCTGATTCCCTATCAGAGAAATGCGGTAAAGAGTTATACCAGGATCAATGATACAGATATCGAGCTGACACTGGAAGATCCCCTTCCTGAAGGAATCCAGATGAACTATGACGCGGTGGAGAATATCACCTATACGCCCAATGTGATCATCAAGAACAATCTGTCGGAGTATGTGCCCACCCGGGGTGTTCTCTGTACTACCCGGGGAAAAGTGCTGATCGAGGGCAATACCTTTAAAAAACAGGGGATGGCTTCCATTCTGCTGGAAGATGATGCCAGAGGATGGTATGAGTCCGGGCTGATCCGGGATATGACGATCAAAGACAATACCTTTATCGACTGCGCCTCTCCCCAGATCCACTCGAACCCCCAGACAGCGGTGTACGATCCGGAGCAGACGGTGCATTCCAATATTACGGTGACCGGCAATACTTTTACGGGCCAGGCGGTAAATATCAGCGCCCTCAGCACAAAGAACTTTAGGGTGACCGGCAATACCTTCCCGGAAGCAGGAGGAAGTATTTCTCTGAACAGTTGCAATGGATTTGAAATTCACGATAATAAAAATCAGACAGGAATCAGCGCGGGCAATTCCATGAACGAAAAGAGTCTGGCTTCCTTCCAGATTGATGCCCTGCGCAGCGTGGAAGATCTGTCCAGAGAGGGCATGACGGCTTCCGCCAACAGCGAGTGGCCGGGAGACGGAGGCAGCAATCCGCCGGATCCTGCCCAGTACGTGCTGGACGGAGATGAAGCCACCTTCTGGAGCACTGACTGGGAGAATATTCCGGAGGAGGATATTTACATAGAATTTGATCTGAACGGGGAAAAGACCTTTAATACCCTGAGCTACCTGCCGAGAGTGGACGAGACCCACGGACGGATTCTGAAATATGAAATCTACGCGGCCAAAGAAGACGGAACGTACCCGGAGACTCCCATTGCGGCGGGATCCTGGGCTGACACAGCGGAGGTGAAGTATGCGGAGTTTGATACGGTCACTGCAGAGAAGATTAAGCTGGTGGTAAAAGAGACCAGCATGAGCTGGGATAACAGAAAGGTTGTCTACTGTTCAGAAATCGGATTTCACAACAGCAGCCGGACGGCAGGGGAGCTGCCCGCAGGCAAAAAAGCAGAACTGACTGTGTCTGCCCTGGGGAAGTACGGAGCAAAAGCAGATCTGTCCCAGGCGGTATTTTCCTATGAGAGCAGCGATGAGACGATAGCTATTGTCGATGAGAAAGGAGTTATCACCGCAAAAGCCCCGGGAACAGCCAGGATCACCGTGACGGTCAGTGCTTGGGGCAAGGTGCTCAGCGATTCGGTTACAGTAACGGTAACAGAGGAAACTTATGCCGCCGCGGAAGCAATTGAAATTCAGGACATCACCGGGGAAGCGGGAACAGAACTGGAACTTGCCGCGGAGGTCACCCCAAAAGAGGCAGCCGGTGATATCCGCTGGAGGATCGACAGTGTATCATCGCCCACAGGCGCTCAGGCAGCCATTGATCCCATGACCGGAGTGCTGACCATGACCGGTGAAGGCAGAGTCACAGTAACTGCTTATTCCAGCAATGACCCTTCGGTCCGGGATACAGTCGATATTCTGTTTGCCAAAGAAGAAGCGGAACTGACCAGAGACTGGCAGTGGATCCGTGAGAATCCTTCTATGCACTGGATCGATGGAAATAAATATCTGAACATTACTCTGGAGCAGGGCGTGATCTGGCAGGATAATACAGTGAAAAATATCCTGACCGTTCCCGCCGGAAAAGAAGATTTTGAGGTCGTGACGAAAATAGAGTACAAGCCCCAGGGCGATTATGCGGAAGCGGGCCTGATCCTTTACGCGGACGATGAAAATTATGTAGTTCTTACCAGAAAAGCCCATTCCGGATACGGCGGAAATATTTACAGTATGATCACCAGAGTGGCCGGCAGCCCCTGGGAAAGCCCCGGAGAGACAGTTGTATCCGATGATGAGGGCAGTGAGGTATATCTCAAGCTGAAAAAAGAAGGAAACGTTTATTCCGGCTATTACAGCGCGGACGGAGAGGAGTGGTTCCCGGTCTATGAAAATAGGGAGGCGGATCTTGGAGCGGTTCCGAAAGCAGGTCTGATAGGCTATGTGGTAGGCGGCAGCGAAACAGCTGTCTTTAAGGAACTTTCCGTAGACGGGGAGCAGTACCCTCTGGAGGAGTTGGGAACTCCTGTCAGTGCCGGAGAAACAAAGATTATAGAGATCCGGCCGGCGGTTTCCAGAAAAGTAACTCTGGGCACAGAATTTGACGCGGTCCGCCTGCCTGAAACCGTGCAGGTCGTCTGGGAGGGAGGCTATGAAGAATCCGTTCCGGTAGTGTGGCAGTCAGACGGCTACGACGGACAGAATGTAGGAACCTATACCTTAAGCGGAAGCCTGGCGGGAATTCGGGAAGCTGCCATTGCCGCGGAAGAAGGGCCCTCCGTCCAGGTAATCGTCACCGCGGATAAGACAGAACTGAAAAAGGCTGTCAGCAAAGCTGAGGGAAAACTGGAAGCTGTCTATACAAAGGAGACCTGGGCGGACTTTGCGGCGGCGCTGGAAGAAGCCAGGACGCTTTTGGAAAATGACGCGGCATCCCAGAAAGACACCGATGCGGCCATAGAAAAACTGGAGGAAGCCGCGGACCGGCTTCAGCTGTCGGTTACATACAGCGGATTAAAAGAGGTTCTGGAAGAAGCCCGGAAGCTGGCAGATGAAACTGCGGACAGCCTGTACGTGGAGACAGAGCCGGAAGGAGACAGACTGAACGGTTTCTATTCCGGGGAAAAGAGAGAAGCTGTGCTGGCGGAAGCGGAAAGCACAGAAGACCTGCTGAGTCAGTGGGCGGAACTGGAAGAAATCGGAAATGTAGATGATCTTCTCACAGAAGAAGAAAAAACGGAGCTGACGGAGACAGGGACAAAACTGATCACTGCTCTGGAAGCCTTCCGGAATTCCCAGGTAAAGGTGAATACCCAGGAAGTGGAACTTTTGCTGGAGGATATCCATCAGCTTCAGGAGGAGAATTTTACAGAGGCGACATGGAACACTCTGCAGGAAGCTGTAGGGGCTGCCCGGGAGGTGCTGGAGTCCGGAAACTACGGCCAGAATGCGGTTGAAAGTCTGGAAGAGAAACTGACAGAAGCCATGGGACAGCTGAAAAGAGTATTCCTTCTGCAGATCAGCGCGGGAGAAGGAGGCCGCGTCATAGCCGACGCGGAAAGTCCTGTAGAAGAAGGCACTGCAGTCACATTGCAGATCCTCCCGGAAGAGGGATATGAACTGGAGAATCTGATCGTAAACGGCCAGGCCGTGGAGCCGGAAAACGGAATCTATGTGCTGGAAAACATCAGCAGCAACATAGAAGTGACGGCCGCATTTAAACGCGTTCAGGAAGAAAAACCGGATCCCACGGTGACACCTGAACCCACAGACACCCCTGAACCTACGGATACTCCGGAGCCAACCGATACCCCGGAACCCACGGACATCCCGGAGCCCACGGATACTCCTGAAGCCACGGCCACCCCGAAACCTTCAGGAAAGCCCAGCACATCTGTGACGCCGGGAGGCGGAAGCGCCGGAACAGGCGGCGGAAGTGGAACGGGAACCGGAGGTTCCGCGGGAGCAGGAGCCCAGACCGGGGACAGCGCGCCGCTGGAAGCAGCAGGCCTGACTCTGGGCCTGGGAGCTGCGGCGGCAGCAGGGCTGGTTTGGTACTGGAGACGGGTAAACAGATAAAATATAACTTTAAAAAGATAAGTCATCGGAAGCGCCAAAGGAAGCTTTCTGAATGGTGAGCAATCACTGATACAAAAGCGCGGCTCCGGAAAAATTCCGGAGCCGCAAAACTTTACAGGAAGAGAGCATGTTAATAATGAAATTGTTTCCGGATCCAATTCATGAACATAGGGACCCAGGTTTCTACATTTATATCTTTTTCTGCTTTATAGTCTGTTACATCATTTGCCAATGCTGTTCCATGAAGCCCATACTGAAACACATGCAGTTCGCATTCTACATGATTTCTATAACAGGCATCTGCATATGCAAGTGCATTGTGGGGACTTATGATTTGGTCCTGTGAAGTTTGCCAGATAAAAGCAGGCGGTGTGTCACGGTTTACCCGTTTGGCCGTATTCAATGCATCGGATTTTTCGGCAAGCAGAATGCCTCTGGGTTCTTCGGGATTACCGTATGCAGAAGTGTCAGTCCCGTATGTATTTTCAGGCTCATAAATCAGTTCTGTGGGAGCGTAAGCCAGCATTAAAGCATCTGGACGATTTCCTCTTCTGGGGATATTAAGCTTTTCGGCCAGCCCCGGGGTATCCCACTGCGTTCCGATGATAGAGGACAAATTTCCACCAGCAGAAAAGCCGCCGACAATCACTGCGTTTGGATTGATATGAAATTCTTCGGCATGCTTTCTTAAGTACCAAATTGCTTTGGAAACATCTTCCAGGGGATTTGGCATACTGGAGTATTCCAGAACAGAATAATATAATACAGCGCAGTGAAGTCCCCGGGCATTAAAAGCCATTGCAATCGGCTCTGCTTCCCTGTCTGACTGAAATCCGTATCCGCCGCCGGGAAGAATAAGAAATACCGGGCGTTTTTCGGGCTGCCATTTTCCTTTTTTATAATATTTCTGCTTGTAATAATCCAGAAAATACGTATTCATATATACACGTCCGTCATTGGTAAAGTTTACTTTTTTGTGAATCATAATATCTCCTTTTACAGTCCTTTGATAGCTAAATTCATGATGTTCATTTCGGTGATTTCTTCTTTATTTAATTCGCCTGTTTTTTGTCCGCCAGCCAGCACAATTACCCGGTCTGCCATTGCGATCAGTTCCGGCATTTCTGATGAAATCATGATAATAGCCATTCCGTCTGCCGCCATTTCCGCCATGTGATTGTAGATTGCGTTTTTGGCTGCGATATCGATTCCCTTGGTAGGCTCGTCCAGAATTAGTATGTCAGGGTGGACAGACATCCATTTCCCGAGAATGGTTTTCTGCTGGTTGCCGCCGGACAGGGTCTGCACTTCTGTTTCAATGCCTGGCGCACGAATATCCAGAAGTCTAAAGTATTTTTCGGCATTTTCTTTCTCTTTTCTGGAATTCATAATGCCGTGTCTAGATAACTGAGGCAGTTTTGCCAGGCAAATATTGTGGCCGATATCCATAACTCCAACAAATCCATCCTCTTTTCGATTTTCTGTTACCATGGCAATCCCGTGGCGGACAGCATCGGTAGGAGAGTTTATTCTTACTTCTTTTCCTTTGATGAACAGTTTTCCGGATTCCTTTTTCCATTTGCCAAAAACAGCGTTCATCAGTTCGCTGCGCCCTGCTCCTACCAGTCCGGCAAAGCCGAGAATTTCACCTTGCCTCAGCTCAAAGCTGACATCTTTGACGACAAAGCGGTCCGGAGCGGTAGGGTGGGACACATAGAAATGTTCCGCCTTTAAAATTACCTGCCCGGGATTGTGGACTCGCTCTGGATACATCTGATCCATACTTCTTCCGACCATATCTTTAATGATTTTTTTTCGCTCTGCTTTGCAAATGTCATAAGTGGAAATTACTTTACCGTCACGGAGTACTGTTACGCGGTCTGAATGTTCAAATACTTCCTCTAATTTATGAGAGATCAGAATACTGGTGATCCCTTTTTGCTTTAATTCATGGAGGATACGGAACAGATGCCGGGACTCTGCCTCTGTTAAAGAACTGGTAGGCTCGTCGAGGACAAGTATAGAGGGATTTTTTGCCAGGGCTCTGGCAATGCAAACCAGCTGCATCTGACTGGTATTCAGTATCCTCAAGGGGGCATAAACATCTGTTTCCATATGGATTGCTTCCAGAGCCTGAGACGCTCTTCGATACATTTTCTTTTTATCAATGAAAGGCCCTTTTTTTACAGGCCATGAGCCAAGCATCAGATTTTCTCCTATAGTAAGATCCAGATGCATACTGATTTCTTGAAAAATCATAGCAATCCCGGCTTTTTCGGAATCTGCCGTATTATGAAATTCTTTTTTTTCACCGGAGATAAAGATATCGCCTTCAAATGAATGACAAGGATATGCGCCGCTTAAAACTTTCATGAGTGTGGACTTCCCTGCGCCGTTTTCGCCTACCAGGGATAGGATTTCTCCCTTTTTTGCATAAAAAGAGACGTTATCCAGAGCTTTGACTCCGGGAAATTCTTTGGTGATATGTTTCATCTCCAGAACAACATCCTGTTTATCCATATATTATTTATCTCCTGCTTTTGATTTCTTTCGGGAACTTCCAATGTTTTTTTGGCGGAATACATCAATAGAGCAAGCCACGATCATGATCAGCCCTGTGGCCAGATCCTGCCAGTAGGCGGAAAGGCGCATGACAACCAGAGCATTTTTTATGGTTTCCAGCAGTGCTACGCCGACAATAGCGCCTATTACGCTGCCGCGGCCGCCCATGATAGAGCAGCCACCGATAATAACCCCTGCAGGAATTGTCAGTTCTTTTCCGTCGCCGGCGCTGGCAAGGGCTGAACCGACTCTGGAAGCAGATAAGATTCCTGAAAATCCGCAGAAAACTGCCAAAAGAACATACAAACTGATTCGTTTTGTACCTGTTTTGATGCCGGCCAGTCTGGCAGCTTCATCATTTCCGCCCAGCGCCATAATGGATCGGCCATAAATGGTATTGGAAAGAATAATATGAAAACATATGCAGATGGCAGCGGCAATAAAAATCACGATTGGAATGCCGGCCACACTGCCCTGGCCAATCTGGCAGAATCCTTCATCTAAAGGATAAAAAGGATTTCCTTTAGTGGTAACATAAACACAGCCTTTGATTACATACTGCATCCCTAGGGTGGCAATTACGGAATTAATTCCTATTTTTACGACCAGCAGACCGCTGACCAGGCCAAAAGCTGCGCACAGTCCCAGGGACAGTAAAATAGCCAGGGGCCAGGGTATTCCGGAAACCATACAGCCTCCGGCCATCATTCCGCCGAGGGTGATCATAGCGCCGCAGGATAAATCAAGATTGCCGCTGATGATCATAAAAGCCATGGCGCCTGACGCAACAATGGAAAAAGCAATGCTTTTGATCAGATCAATGATATTAGCCGGACTGATAAAATTGGTATTAAAACAAGTGGCCACCAGGCACAGAGCAATCAAGATAATAAAAATCGTAAATTCCTGTTTCTTAACAAGATGCTTCATTTTCCCCATAAGATCACTCCTATCTCAAAATGCTATTCAAGTCCAATACTTTCCGCGTACTCATCGGCAGAATCAGCATCTACGGGAACGGTATCCGGTATTGTGATCTCTTCATAGTCCTCTCCGTTGATATATGCGTGGGCGTTCATAATAGCCTGATATCCCATTGTATAATAGTCCAGGCCGATGCCTTTATCGATTCCGCCGTCCCGGATATAGTCAAGTACCTGCTGGTCAATACTGAGGGCTAAAGAATAGTATTTATCGGTTAAGCCTTTTTCGGTCAGAGTCTGTGCAATTCCCTTGGGTACTGTGCCATCCATGCCTACAAAACAATTCACCTCTGGAAAACCAGTAATAACCTGGCTGGTCACATCTGCCGCGGTTACAGCATCCGGGGCGTTTTGGACGGTGACAACCTCGATATCAGGATATTTTTCGGCGATAGTATCTTCAAATCCGTTGATTCTGTCAATGTAGTTTGTTCCTGTAATATCCATGCCCATCAGGCATACTTTGGATGATCCGCCGGACAGGTCGGCTGTCTGTTCAGCCAAGGCGCATCCCAGTTCATAATTGTCAAGGCCTACGTAAGAGAAGCGGCCGCATTCTTCGTTATCAGTATCAATCAGGCATACAGGGATGCCTTTAGAAACGGCTTTTTCAATACCCGATACAATAACATCTACGACAGCAGTTGTTATAATTAGATCATAGCCGGAAGCCACCGCGGAATCCATGTCTTTAACCCACTGTTCCAGATCCAGAGAGGCAGGGCCGACCATATTTACGGAATATCCGACTTCTTCACAGGCAGCCTGCATGCCGGCCAGCGCATTGTTCCAGTTGGTATCGCCTGCGGTAATAGGGCAAACAAAAGCTGCTTCCAGGCCCTCGCCTGCGGCTGCTTTTCCGGAAGAAGACAGAGAATCAGAGGCTCCGGATGATTCAGATGGTGAATCGGAAGATCCGCATGCGGCCATAGATACTGTCAGTGTGCCAGTCAATAATAATGCTAACATTTTTTCCTTCATAACTTCGATACCCTCCTTTGTTTGATGAATTTATTATAATGCCTTTTAATAAACGTATATACAGAAGGTGATTTTTAAAATATCTGTTTTTTGTTCGGTTTCAAAGCGTAAAATTAAATATTATGGGATAAAATGGAAATAATCATGGATTTTTTGCAGGTTAATGTGAGAAATATAAGAATTTTGGAAAAGATGTTTTGATAAAAATGATAGATATGATAAACTTTATAAAAAGACAACCGCAGACAGTGTATTGGAAATCTGCAAGGAGGATGAAATGATTGAACTGCAAAAGGCAAGTTACAGAAAAGATTTTTCATATGAACTTGATTTTGAAATAAACCGTGAACTGCAGGTGCATAAAAGTCTGGAAGTTTTGTATGTTCTGGAAGGACAGGTAGATATGCAGGTCAACGGAAAATTTTTTTTGCTGAAAACAGATGACGTACTTGTGTTGAATGCATATGAGGTGCATCAGATTCATTGCCAGCTTAACACCCATATACTATCTCTGTTTTTGGGGGAAGGAATTCTGGGTGAAAACTATCACAGTTATAAATGTTGTTCAAGAGAAAAAAACGATCCGAAAATATTTGCAGATTTGAAACAATATCTGGCGGATATGTTCCGATTGTATAATAAAGACTGTGAAGCGAACAGAGAAGAAATTTTCAGCAAAGCTCATCAGATGCTGGCCTTTTTGCAGAAACACTTTGATGATCCGGAGCATCAGAATATACCTCCGAAAAAGAATTTAGAGTTGATAGATAATGTACTTCGATATATAAACGAAAATTATACCAGGCACCTGTCTTTAAGTGGCTTGGCGAAAATGTTTTTTGTTTCAGAAGCCCATCTTTCAAAAGTTTTTAAAAAATATTTGAAGATTCCGTTTGTACAGTATCTCCGGGAACTGAGACTGCAGAATATTTACCTGGAACTTCTTGAAAACAAACATGAAATGAACGTTACAGAATTGGCGCTGTATTATGGATTCAGCAACGCGAATACTATGATTGCAGCCTTTAGAAAAAAATACGGCGTAACACCGGGAAAGATAAAAAATACGCATGCAGGGGCCAGACAGGTAGTTGTTAATTTAAAAGGCGGAATTTTCAGCCGTTTCATGTCATATGCCAGTGATTATGAAAATTTAGTAAAAGGCAGAAAAAAGCAGATTAGAGTCAGAGGCTGCTGCAGGGACAGCGGAAAGGTCAGGAGCAATTCTGCGTTTGAATTGATGAATATAGGATGGGCCAAAGAACTGCTTTTAAAGGAGATACAGGAGCAGATCCATCTGTGCCAGAATAAAATCGGATTTCGTTATCTAAGGTGCCATGGTATATTTGATGATGATATGCACGTTTATTCTGTGGATGATAAAGGAAATGACCAGTATAATTTTTTCTATATCGACCAGGCGTATGATTTCCTGGAAAAAGAGAAGCTGCTTCCATATGTTGAGTTAGGATATATCCCATCCGCCATGGCTCGTTCCGGGAAAAAATTTTACTGGAACCAATGTGTAATCGGCCTTCCTGACAAGCTGGAAAAATGGGAAAAGCTTATTACTGCGTATCTTCGCCACTGTATTTGGCGGTATGGCGCAGATTCTGTCCGCAAATGGAAATTTACGCTGATCAGCGGTCTGTATGCATATTTATCGATTTACACATTTGAGGAATATATGCAGCTGTTTGAAGTCACTTATCGGGCAGTAAAATCAGTGGATCCAAAATTACAGGTCGGCGGTCCGGGGATTCAAATGGAACTGTCGCTGCAGAAAAGCGATAATTTACTGAAAAAATTTCTTGATGAATATAGAAAACGCGGATGTATGCCGGATTTTATTACTTTGGAATTTTTTCACGGTATTTATAGTTGGGACAAAAAAACGTTTATGCAAAAAGTTGCCTCGCACAGGCAGGAACCTATGATGCTTTCGGAAGATCCGGACTACATGGCGGCGTGTGCGTTCGGTTTAAAAAGAATTTTGGAACAGGAACAGCTGCTGGAATGTCCAGTAGTTTTGGAAGCTTGGAATTCTACTTTGTGGCAGAGGGATTTAACGAATGACACCTGTTTCAAAGCGGCGTTTCTGGTTAAGAACATCCTGGAAAACAGTATGAATTTTCAAATGATGGGATACTGGGTCATGAGCGACCTGATGGGGGAACTTTTCGGCACGGAAGAGATTTTTCATGGAGGCTATGGGCTTGTTACACAAAACGGAATTCCGAAAAGCGGATTTAATGCCTATGTACTGCTGCGTATGATGGGGGAGAGAGAACTGAAGCGGAGTGAGGGGATTGTTATTACGAAAAAATCAGATGCAGAGCTACAGATTGCCATGTATAATTATTGCCATTTTGACACATTAACCCGTCAGCATGTTTTTGCGGAAGGAAGTAAGACCAGCCGTTATCTGGGATTCCAAAATGAGGGAATGAATGAGTATGAGATTGAACTGGAACTGCTGCCGGGAAATTACCAGGTTACTCAGTACAGAATTGGAAGAGAACGCGGGTTTGGAAGCGGATATGATACTTGGGTACAAATTGGAGCGCCTGAAACGTTAGATGAGTTCCAGAAAGAATATCTGACTGCGCTGAGTCAGCCGCATTATACATATAGTATCGAGGATTTTTCCGCAGGGAGTATTCGGCTGCGTTATTGCCTGAAGCCTCATGAGGTATATGTGATCTGTTTGCGGAGAGTATCAAAAGTGCTTTCCGAATGCCGCACACATGGGTAAAAACAACGGAAAAACCCCGGAAAAAGCTGCCGTTTTTTGTACATGATTTTTTTCCTGCTTCCTGAAAGTGAAAGCTTTGTAAAATCCCGGAACGTATAATGAAGATGTTTAGAGGATTCTTCTTATAGGAGCACAGCCTGCCGGCGCCGCCGCGGCGGCAGGAGGAAACAGGAAAGGGGGAAAAGAAACAGTGCGAACATGGAAAAAAGGGCTGGGGATGGCCCTGGCCGGGGCAATGGCCCTTCAGCTTGGCATGGCTGTTCCGGCGGCAGAGCCGGAGGATGATCAGGCAGCATCCGGGAGTCTTGGCGCCGTGCAGACAGAGACGGTGGAAATCGGAAGCGATGTGTGGGAAACTCCGGTGATCCCGGACGCCCCGGTGAGTCTGAGAGGGGTCAGCCAGGCGGAGATCGATCTCAACGAAACCACAGGAGACGGGACCTGGAAATTTTTATACGACATTCCCGATTACACAGCGGAAGACGGCGTTCCTTATCCCACGGAGGAAAATCAGGATTTTGATTTTAGCGCCTGGGAGGATAAGAACTGGCAGGATATTATCGTGCCGGGAGAGCCGCTGATGCAGGGGTTCGATGTTCTGACCAACAATGAGTATTATTATCAGCGGGAGATCACGGTTCCGGAAGATTTTGCGGGAAACCGGGTGCTGGTGCGCTTTGACGGGGTGTACAGCAACGCCCGGGTTTGGATCAACGGAAAACACATTAAGACCCATGTAGGCGGCTTTACTACCTGGGACTGTGATATTACGGAGTACGCGGCTCCGGGAGAAACGGTTACGATGACTGTGGGCGTGGCGGAATTGTATTCCACCACTAAGGGCATCTGGAATCCGGAAGGCAAGAGTGTGAATAACCCTGCCAATGCCACGGAATACGCGCATCACGACATGACCGGGATCCTCAGGGATGTGTCCCTGGTGGCTATGCCTTACGATTATATTGCCCGTACTTATGTAAATACGGATTTTGACGAAAATTTTGTCAACGCGGATCTGGAAGTGACAGCGCAGCTGGGCCTGGTGTCCGGGGAGGCGGTTCTGAAGATTGAACTTCTGGACGGGGAGACTTTAGTGACCTCCGCGGAGACAGAATTTCAGAGAAACGGTCAGGACATAAAGAATCTTCCGGAACTGGTCGAAGAGGCGGGAACACTGCTGGAGAATAACCGGGACAATCTGTATGAGGACAAAGAGTCCGGAAAAGCCGGCCAGTATTCAAAAGAAGCCTATGAGACTCTGGAGAGGGAACGGGACGAAGCCCTGGCGGTTTTGGGAAGCGAATGTATGCTTACCGACGCGGTCAAAGTGACGATCCCGGTAGAAGCCCCCAAGCAGTGGGACGCGGAGCACCCGAATCTTTACACTCTGAGGACGACCCTGGTGGTAGACGGGGAAGAGACTCAGGTCAATGAGGAGCGGATCGGCTTTAGGGAGATCCAGTACAACGGAGCCGACGGCACAGACAACAATAAGATCTATGTAAACGGGAAGGAAGTAAAACTTAGGGGTACCTGCCGCCATGATGTATCGGATGATCTGGGACGTTCTATGACCCGGGAAGAATCCTATGCGGAAGCAAAAGCCTACAAAAACGCCAATATCAACTTTATACGGACCTCTCATTATCCGGTGTCTGAACATATGCTGGATGCCTGCGATGAATTAGGCATCTATGTAGAGCAGGAAACGGCGGTTTGTTTCCAGGGGCCCTGGGCGGATGTGGCCAGCAAGTACGAGGACTTTATGCCCCAGTTTACCGAGATGATCGAAAGAGACAGAAACAGGGCCTGCATTCTGATCTGGTCTTTGGGCAATGAGTCCAATTACAGCAAGATCGCCTCCCAGTCAGGAGGCAACGCCATCCAGGATGAGAAGGATTACCTCAGTGACATGAATACGGGCCGCCCCTGCATCTTCAGCTTCCCGGACACAGGCGAACCCGGGGATCTGGCGGATATTTACAGTGTCCACTACGCCAGCGTTACCGGCGGCCTGGGCAGCAGTACAGACAGCAAGCCGGTGCTGCACGATGAATTTGCCCACATTCCCTGCTACAATCTGGATGAACTGCAAAGAGACGTAAACGTCCGGAATTTCTGGGGAGAGAGCATTAAAAAGGGCTGGGAAAATATCTTTGAGACAGACGGAGCTCTGGGAGCGGCGCTCTGGGGAGGAATCGATGATGTGTTCTATATCCCGGAGGGAACCACAGAGAGATGGCAGTCCCATTCGGACGGCCAGACAGCCGGATACGGCGAGTGGGGAAGCGTACTGGACGCTTATCTCAGGGAAAAACCGGAAGCCTATATGACAAAGAAAGCCTATTCCCCGGTGCGGGTGGACGAGGATAACTGCTATGTGTCCGGCGGAACGCTGTATATTCCGGTGAAAAACTGGTTTGATCATACAAATCTGAACGAAGTAAAAATGGAAGTGACCACGGATGCCGGCACGCAGGAGTTTTGGATCGCCGAGAGCATTGAGCCCCACAGCGAGGGTGTGGTCACAGCGGCAGCCGGGATTTCAGACAGCCAGGGCACTGTCAATTTGAAATTCTATACAGCGGACGGTGTCATGGTGGACGAGTACAATGTAGAACTGGCAAAGACAGAGTACAGCTTTACAGCCCCCAGCGAGACGGCGCCTGTAATAGACGAAACAGACAGTGAGATCGCCGTCAACGGAGAAAATTTCGCGCTGGTATTCAGCAAGACTACCGGTCTGATCTCCTCCGGAAGCTTTGGGGAGGATGAGGGAGCCCTGCTGACAGGAGGACCCTACCTTCATGTTACCGGTTCCAGTCTGGGTTCCTGGACTCCGGCGGAGACGGACGGCGTCAAGGCGGAAATGGTGGGAAACCAGGCGGTGGTGACACTGAACGGAAGCTATGATAACGGACAGGGCGTACAGTTCGTGCTCTCCATTTCCGGCAACGGTATCATTCGCACCGAATATACGCTGACTACAGCCCCGGCAGCGGGCAGCGGGCTCAGCGAGGTGGGGATCAGTTATGACATTCCTTCTGACATGGAGAGTGTCAGCTGGCTGAGGGACGGACTTTACAGCGCATATCCGGAAGACCATATCGGGAGGAATGAGGGCACCGCTTTGAAAGTCAGAGAGGGAGCGCAGGAAAATCCCGACCAGTACGGGGTAGAACCCCAGTGGTCCTGGAAAGACGATATGATGAATTATTTTGTCTGGGGCACAGAGGATCCCAATAACGGACTGGCCACCAATGATTTCCGGACCATGCGGGAAAATGTCTACTATTATAATGTAAACTACGGATCAGAAGAGGATGCTCCCCGGATCAGCGTGGAATCCCAGGACGCGGATGTGGCGGCCCGGGTCAGCCTGACCTACGATCTCGGATATATCGATGACCGGGATCCCAGGATCAAGTATGAGGGAAGCTGGGCTGCATATGAAAGCGGATCTGATTACGCGGGAACAGAAACCTACAGCAGCGCTGTGGGAGACTACTGCGAACTGACCTTTGAGGGAACCGGCGTGGCCTTTATCGGCTCCAAGCAGAATAACGTAGGAAATTTGAAGGTTTACATCGATGGAGAGTTCAAAGAAGAGATTGATACCTACAGCAATCTGGGCAATAATCTGAAACAGTCGGAGATCTACCGGATCGAGGGGCTGGAAAACGGCGAACACACCATCAGAATCGAGACATCCGGCGGGAAATACAATTGTATCGTAGTGGATGCTTTCAATGTGATTTCCGAAGAAGGATCCAGCGCCAAAGAAGTGTCCAGGCTGGTGATCGACAATCAGTGGTACTATCCCAACATGGGATGGGGCAACTATACAGGAACCGCGGGCACTATGTACGAGAACATGACAGGCTCCGCCACTATCCGTCTGACCAACGGCAGCAATTTTACCGCGGAAGTCGTTCCTTCTGTATCCAACGTGACTGTAAAGGATAACGGGGACGGAACACTTGCCGCCAGCTATGAACTGCGGAACGGGGACGAGAACACCCAGGTGGCTTTCCAGTGGTACCGGATTCCTGTGGGGGATCCTGATTCCAAGGCGGAGGCAGTTCCGGGAGCGGATAAAGCGGCCCTGAGCACCGACGGCCTGGAAGCCAGCAGAGTATACTGCCAGATCTCTGTAAAATACGGGGACAGGGACCTTGATCCTGTAAAGAGCAACGTGGTGGAAGTCGGTATGGACTATTACCAGTACTACGATATTACAGCGGATTCAGAAGGATTCGTCTTTACCGGCGAGAAAGATACGGATTATAAGACAGATACCGATAAGAGCTGGACGGCCAATGCCTACGGCAAGACAGTGACCTATCTTCTGGATACCGGGATTCCGGAAAATGCCGGCGTGACCTTTACCTTTGAAGGAAACGGCATCCGCTGGGTAGGAGGAAAAGAGAATAACCAGGGCATTGCCGCTGTGACAGTGGACGGAGAACCTGCGGAGATGATCGACCTGTACGGCACTGCTTCTACGGGGAGTCAGGTCAATGAGATCCTTTACGAAAAAACCTGGGAGGAAGTAGGGGAACATACGATCACCATTCTCCGCACAGGAGAGAAAAATGACAGTGCTGTGGCGGCCAATATCAGTCTGGATGCCTTTATCGTCATCAACAAAGAAAAGAGCAGAGTGACTGTGGAGGAACTGACTATCTCTCTGGATGAAAACAAAGTGCTGCAGGCGGACTGCCAGATCCGAAACGGCACAGAAGCGGATGTGCAGTTCCAGTGGTACGAAAAGGAAGCATATACTTCTGACGGCTATGCGAAAGGCGACTGGCAGCCGGTGGAGGGAGCGGTCCAAAGCAGCTGGCAGCCGTCTCCGGAAGACGCGGGAAAACTGTTCTGCTGTAAAACCACAGCGGGCGGAGTGACAACAGAAAGCAATGCGCTGCTTGTCAATGCCGCTGTAGTGGACGATACGGATGAGAGGATCATGTATCCGGAGAATATCCTGCAGGATACCGCGTCTTCAAAACCGTATCTGGAAAATTCCGATCCTTATAATGATACCGTAACGTATTTTGCCGGAGGAGATCTGACCTTTACATTTAACGGCACGGGGATCGTCTGGATCGCCGGCCATGATCAGACGGCTTCCGCCGCGGAAGTATCTGTAGACGGCGGAAAAATCCAGACAGTGGAAGTTCCCGGCGCCGGAGCGGGCGTGTGGGCTTTTAACCAGTATGAAGTGTACCGGGCGGAAAATCTTGGGGCCGGAGAGCATACGCTTACTATTACGCCCCAGGGCGGATATACAAATCTGGACGCTTTGGTGGTTCTGAATCCCGGAAGCACCGGGGAAGTTCTGGCGGCCCGAAACGCCGGAACAGCCGGAATGCTCCAGAACCTGCGCCTGGCGCCGGGGCTGGAAAGCGCCGCGGGAGCCGCGGCGGCAGGAGAAACTTCCTGTCAGGAAAAAATTGACGCGGCAGTCCGGGAACTGACCCGGGCTATAGAGGACTTCAAAGCTTCCCAGATCGGGACTGTGGCAGTGGAGGAAGTGTATCTGGATAAGACAGAATTAACACTGGAAAAAGGACAGAAAGAAACACTGAAAGCCACTGTAAAGCCGGATAACGCCACCAATCAGGAGATAATCTTTACCAGCAGTGACGAGACGGTGGCATCGGTGGATGCAAAAGGGACCGTTACCGCGAAAGGCGCCGGACAGGCGGTTATCACTGCGGAGTCGGCAGATGGAGGACACAAGGCTGTCTGCAGTGTGACGGTAACAGAAGGGCAGAAGCCCACGGCCACCCCGGAACCTACGGACACACCGGAGCCCACGGATACCCCGGAACCCACGGATACTCCTGAAGCCACGGCCGCCCCGAAACCTTCAGGAAAGCCCAGCACATCTGTGACGCCGGGAGGCGGAAGTGCCGGAACAGGCGGCGGAAGTGGAACGGGAACCGGAGGTTCCGCGGGAGCAGGAGCCCAGACCGGGGACAGCGCGCCGCTGGAAGCCGCAGGTCTGGCACTGGGTCTGGGAGCAGCCGCAGCCGCGGGGTTGGCTGTGATCCGCAGAAAGAAGCGGATTCAGTAAAAATAGTTTTGTAAAAAGGAAGATCCGGAAAAATCCGGGTCTTCTTTTTTGTGTCCTTCTCGGGTTTGTGGAAAATGTATTTATTTAAAAAGATTTCCCCGGTTCTTTGAGCAGATATGCCGAATATTGCACAAAGAAAAAACTCAAAACAAGAAAAAATAAGAAAAAAGCACAAAAAATGTAGGAATTCAATAAAAAAATACAATATTTTTGTGGAGGATGAATGAAAAAACGGAGGATTTTTTTCTCTTAAAAAATTTTGCATTATGCCGAAAACTGGAAGATATTTTAGTAAAAACATAGTAAAATAGTAAAAAGAAAACAGGAGGAAAATATATGAAAAGGGAAAAAAGGAACTGCAGGATCCCGCCGTAACCGGGAGCCGGCGGATGAAGGGGGATAAAGAAAAAAACAATAATAACTTATAATAATCAGACGAAAAATTTCGGCGGTTTTTGACAAGATCCGGGAAGCCGGAACAAGCCGCGTCTTTGTTTCCTTTCTGAAAAAACAGCCAATTTACAAGCTTTCTGTATACACCCTTCCTTAAAAGGTTTTCCGGGACAGCGCTGCATGGACCGGAAAGCCAAACAAAAAACATCATACGATTTTGCGAAAAAATACTTCCGAATTCTGCAAAATAAAATCAGCCCGGTTCCTAATATCGGTCGCGGAAATGAGGTGGAGATGCTAATATGGTCAACATGAAGAATCCACTAAAACAATCTTTATTGAATATTCTGCGGAGCAGTGAATTTGAGATCAGCATCCGAAAGGCAGGAAAATTCCGGTTTCCCAGCAATTACATGTTTGGAAGACACAATCATCAGGAGTTTGAAATGAATTACATCGCTTCCGGAAACTGTGTAATGGAAATCGACGGTATGCTCTTTATGCTGAAATCCGGGGATCTGGTTTTAATTTCCCCGGGTGTGGCCCACTATTTTATGGTAGGCGCCCAGAGAGGGTGCAGCATCACCCAGCTGGAATACAAGATTTCACTGCCGGAAGATGTGAGCGGGCCCTTTCAGTTTATGTACGGCAGGGAAGCGAGCATTCAGCTCAATGAGTGCTATTCCATCGAAAATGTTATGGAAAGCGTCTGCCGCTATTATCGGGAACACAAAGATGAAGACTACTCGAAAGCGCAGATTGAATTCAGCTTTGCCCAGATCTACCTGGAAATGGCCTACGCACTGAAGCAGAATGAGAAAAAAGAAAACAGTGAACTGTCAAACCGGCAGGGCAATCTGCTGCGGTACATTAATCAGAATTATGACGTAAAGCTGAACATAGAGCAGCTGGCAGAAAAATTCGGGATCAGTTCCCGCAGTATCCGGAAGTATTTTGAAACCTCCCTGGGCATGAGCTGTACAGAGTACATCACTATGCTGCGCATGGAAAAAGCCAAGGAGATGCTGTGGAATACCCGGAAAAATATTACGGATATCGCCGTGGAAGTGGGATACAGCAGTTCACAGTATTTCAGCAACGTATTCGGCGCTTACACAGGCATGTCGCCGGGCAGATTCAGAAACAGCTGGCGGGGAATTATCGCGGAGGAAAAATTGTATGAATAAGAGAGAAAATATGCTGAGAGCTTTGAGAAGAGACAATCCGGAAAGTGTTCCGTTTGACTTTGAACTTTGTCCTTCTCAGATCGAAAACTTTGAAAAGAGAAACGGAACCAGAAATTACAGGGAATATTTTGATTTTCCCATGCGCTATGTGGAGTTGAATCCCACAAAGCAGATGAATGATTACAGCAAGTACTACCAGGATGTGGAAGGCCCCATCGAGCCTCTGGAGTGGAACCCCGAATGGGGCGTTATGGGAAAACGGGGAAGCATCGCTCATTTCCAGGAAATGCTCCATCCCATGAAGAATTTCACTTCGGTCCGGGAAATAGAGGAATATCCTTTCCCGGATATGACGGCGGACTACCGCTGGGAGGGACTGAAAGAAAAAAATGAAGAATTGATCTCCCAGGGCTATGCCACCGGCGCGTTTATGGAAATGACGATTTTTGAACTCTGCTGGTATCTCAGAGGAATGGAAGATTTCATGATGGACTTTTACGCGGATCCGGAATTTAACGATGCCCTGATGGACAAGATCACCGGGATCCGGGTGGAAATGGCAAGGCGCTGGGCCCAGGTGGGCGTGGATATTCTGATGCTGGGAGACGATGTGTCCACCCAGGAAGACATGATGATGGCTCCGGAACTTTGGAGAAAGACTTTAAAGCCCAGAATGGAAAAGATCATCCGGACGGCAAAGGAGGTTAAGCCGGATCTGCTGGTGTTCTACCACGGAGACGGAAATCTGGAAAGGATCATCCCGGATCTGATCGAGATCGGCGTGGATGTCCTGAACCCGGTGCAGCCGGAGTGCGTGGATCCCTTCAAGCTGAAAAAGCTTTACGGGGACAGGCTGTCCTTCTGGGGCTGCGTGGGAACCCAGACCACCATGCCTTTCGGGACCAAAGAGGAAATTTTTGATATCTGCAGACGGCTGATCTGTGAAGTCGGAAAAGGAGGCGGACTGCTTCTGGCGCCGACCCACACACTGGAGCCGGAGGTGCCGTATGAAAATATCGAGGCTTATTTAAAGGCAGTGGAAATGTACGGCAAATATTGACCGGGAACCGCCGCGGGGCCGGCGGGGAACGGCGTGAAGGTAAAAAGGAGGAAGAGAATGGAAAGTGTATTGGAGTTTCAGAACATCAGCAAATACTTTCCGGGCGTCAAGGCGCTGGACAATATCTGTTTCAAAGCCTACGGCGGAGAGGTTCTGGCCTTCCTGGGCGAGAACGGCGCCGGAAAATCTACGCTTCTCAAGGTTCTGAACGGAGATTACCGGCCGGACGGAGGAAAATATCTGCTGAACGGCCAGGAGAAGCACTTCCACACGCCCCACGAGGCGATTGAGGAAGGCATCAGCGTCATTTACCAGGAACGTCAGATCCTGCTGGAATTAAGCGTGGCGGAAAACATTTATCTGGGACGGATGCCGGTCAACAAATTCGGCGTGATCAGCACCCGGAAGGCCAATCAGATGGCTCAGAAAATCATAGAAGATTTCGGTCTGCCCATTTCGGCCTCCACCAAGGTAAAGGACTTAAGCATCGCTTATCAGCAGATGGTGGAGATCATGAAGGCCTACAGCCGCGAAAATCTGAAAGTAATCTGCTTTGACGAGCCCACGGCCAGTTTGAGCGACGCGGAGATCGACGCTCTGTTTGCCATTATTGAAAAACTGAAAGCCCAGGGAAAGATCATTATCTATGTATCCCACCGCATGAACGAGATCAAGCGGATCGCGGATAAGGTGGCGATCTTCAAGGACGGCTGCTACATCGACACCATGGACGCCAAGACCACAGAGGAACAGGTACTGATCCGCAAGATGGTAGGCCGGGATCTGGGAGATATTTACGACAGCCTGGACCGGACCAAGGAAATCGGCGATGTGCTGCTGGATGTAAAGGATCTGTCCTCGGATTATGTGCGGAAGGTATCCTTTACCCTCCATAAAGGCGAGATCCTGGGATTTTCCGGACTGGTGGGAGCCGGCCGGACCGAGGTCATGCGGGCACTGATCGGGGCGGACCGGGCCAAAACCGGGGAGATTTACCTGGAAGGCAGGAAAATCGTCAACCATTCTCCCAAGCAGGCCATGGAAAACGGCATTGTCATGGTCCCGGAGGACAGAAAACTCCAGGGACTGCTCTCCAACCTGAGCGTGGCGGGCAATATCAATATTTCCCTGCTGAAGAAAAATTCCAACAGCCTGGGGATCATAAGCGCGAAGAAAGAAAGGGAAGAGGCGGAAAAAGGCATCCGGGAGTTCCGGATCAAAACCCCTTCCAAAGACAAATTGATCCTGGAACTGTCAGGAGGAAATCAGCAGAAGTGCATTGTGGCCCGGTGGCTGGCCACGAACCCCAAGGTACTGATCCTGGATGAGCCCACCAAAGGAATCGATGTGGGCGCCAAGGCGGAATTTTATCAGATGATCTGTGATTTCGCGAAGCAGGGGCTGGGAGTGATCCTGATCTCCTCGGAACTCCCGGAGGTCATCGGACTTTCCGACCGGATCATCGTCATGAAATCTCTGAAGGTTTCAGGGGAAGTAATGAGGGAAGAAGCAACAGAGGATAAGCTGTTAAGTTTGGGAATGATAGGAGAAGCGGCAAATGAGTAAGATGGAGATGAAAAAGAAAAAAGGGCTGCCCATCGGCGGTGACAAGCTGGTGCTTCTGGCGGCGATCGTAGTTGTATTTATTTTATTTACGGCAATCAATGAAAACTTTCTGACATGGACAAACTTTGTAAATATCCTGGTGGCCGCGGCTCTGATCGGAACCATCGCGGTAGGTCATACATATCTGATCATCGCGGCACAGAACGATTTGTCCCCGGGTTCCCTGGCGGCTTTGTGCGGCGTTACTGTTGCCCTGCTGCTGAGCATGAATGTTCCGGTTGTTCTGGCGGTGATTATTACCATGGGCGTAGGCGCCGTGGTGGGGATCTTTAACGCCTGGATGGTAAACAAGATCAAGCTGGAAGCCTTTATCGCCACGCTGGTTACCCAGTCTGTCATCAGAGGATTTGCCTATCTGATCTGCAACGGCCGGCCGGTGGCCATCAGCAACAAGGCCATGGTGGCATTTGGAAAGGCCCGGTTCCTGACGATCCCCGTGGTTGTGTGGATCATGATCGCGGCGATGATCATCTTCGGTTTTATTCTGGCAAAAACCCGTTTCGGACGCAGCGTCTACGCCATCGGCGGCAGCGTGGAGGCGGCCCGCCTGGCAGGCCTGAATCCCAAGCGGATCGTTACACTGTGCTTTGTGCTGATCGGCGTGCTCAGCGCTGTAGGCGGCATCGGCTACGCGGCCCGTATGAATGCCGGACAGCCCAATGCCAATATTAACCTGGAGTTCGACGCCATCACCGCTGTTATCCTGGGCGGCGTATCCTTTACCGGAGGCGTGGGCGATATGGGCGGAACCGCCCTGGGCGTATTCCTGATCCAGGCATTCAACAGCGGCCTGAACATGGTGGGTATTTCTCAGTTCTGGCAGTATGTAGCCAGAGGAGCTCTGCTGCTGTTCGCTCTGACAACCGACTATGTCCGGAAAGAGAGAAAGAACAAAGCCCTGCTGGAGGCCAGCATGAAGGCCGCGGAGGCAGACTAAAGAAGAAGTCTGCGCAGAGAGCAGAGGGTGAAATTTTTGAAACAGACAACAGAAAACAGATGTGCGGGGCACATTTGTAATAAAAATCAAATCCTAAAAGGAGGACAAGAAATGAAGAAGAGATTAGTAGCAATCCTGTTGACGGCGGCAATGTGCGGAACCATGCTGGCAGCCTGCGGAGACAGCAAAGAGGACGGCGGCGCTTCCACTGACTCTAAGGGATCTTCTGCGGATGTATCCGCTTCTTCCGGCGGCGGAGAAAGCGGAGCGGACGGTGATCTTCTGATCTACGGCATTTACAAATCCGGCGACCAGACCTGGTTCCTGGATGAGGGCGACGCGGCGAAGGCAGCGGTAGAAGCAGCCGGCGGCACCTTCACTTATATCGACGCCCAGATGAAGGGCGACCAGGAGATGAACGCCATCGACAACGCCATCGCCAATAACGCGGACGGCATCGTAATCTGTACTTCCGACCAGACCATGTCCCAGGCCATCGTGGACAAATGCGAGGAGGCAGGAATCCCGGTAGTGGCTGCCGATGACGCCCTGCAGGACGCCGAGGGCAATAAGCTGGCTCCCTGGGTAGGGATCGACGCCTACAATATCGGAGCTGCCTGCGGAGAGTGGATCGCCGACTACGCGACGGAGAATGACCTGGTAGGAAAAGAAAACGTAGGTCTGCTGATGATGACCATGGACACAGTATCCAGCTGCGTTCCCAGGACCGAGGGCGAGTACGACAAGTTTACCGAGATGCTTCCGGATTTCGACACCAGCAAGATCTTCCGGGCGGACTACGACGGAACAACAGATAAGGGAAATACCGCGGCTACCGCTGTGATCACCGGACATCCGGAAATCACCCAGTGGCTGGTAGTAGCTGCCAATGAAGAGGGCGCTATCGGAGCTGTCCGTTCACTGGAGAGCGCGGGCCTTGATAAAGACGCCTGTGTTGTAGGTCTGGGCGCTTACATGGCAAAAGATGAGTGGAACGACAAGGGAGCAGACGGCGTCTGCATGAAGGCATCCGCGTACTTCCCGGCTACCGCCGTAGGCGAGGGATCCATCGAAGTGCTGCTGCAGATGATCAACGGCGAAGAGCCGGAGATGGAGACTGCTGTTGCTGCTACTATGGTAACACCTGAAAATTACAAAGAGGTTATGGGGAAGGACGCAGAATAATTATATGAAAGATACTCCCATTCAATTTGGGAAAACCTTCTCAGGCCAGGCGGCGGAACTCTGCCGCCTGACCGGAACAAATGGCCTGGAAGCGGATGTGACCGACTACGGCGCCACTTTGGTGTCCCTGCGGTATCCGGATCATAAAGGAACGGTTCGGGATCTGGTTCTGGGCTATGATTCTGTTCTGGGCTATGAGACAGGCAGCTGCTATTTCGGCGCGACTGTAGGAAGGAATGCCAACCGGATCCGGGGAGCGGTCTTTGACCTGAACGGCCAGGAGTACCATTTAAGCGCCAACGAGGGAAAGAATAATCTCCACAGCGGACCCAACGGATATTCCTTCCGGCTGTGGCAGATCTCTGAGCGCAGACGAAGAGAAAATTCCATTACCTTTTTTCTGGAAAGTCCCGACGGGGATCAGGGTTTTCCCGGCAATCTGGAGGTTTCCGCGACGTATGAACTGACCGGGGACGGAGCGCTGAAGATCCATTACGAAGCGGTATCGGATCAGAACACCCTGATCAATATGACAAACCACGGATATTTTAATCTGAACGGACACAACAGCGGCAATGTGCTGGAACAGTGGATGGAACTGGAAGCGGAATATTATACTCCGGTGTGCGCCTCCTCTGCCCTTCCCACCGGAGAGATCCGGCAGGTGGCAGGCAGTCCCTTTGATTTCCGCAGGCCCAAGCGGATCGGGCAGGAAATCGGTGACGGAGACATCCAGCTCAGCCGGGCGGGAGGATACGACCATAATTTTGTCATCGACGGCACCAGCGGCGTTCTGCGCAAGGCGGCATCGGCTTTTTCGGAGGAATCCGGCATCGGGATGGAAGTGTGGACGGATCTGCCCTGCGTTCAGTTTTATACCGCGAACTTTGTAGAAGGACAGAGAGGAAAAGAGGGGGCTGTATACGGAAAACGCAGCGGTTTCTGCCTGGAAACCCAGTATTATCCCAACAGCATCAATACGCCGGGATTTCCTGTTTTTGTGCTGAGTCCCGGAAAACGCTGGGAAGCTACAACAATTTACCGATTTTATCATATTAAGTGACGCCGGAATAAAAGGCCGGCACGGCGGAAGGTTTTTTCCATCAGACAAGATTTTTTCGGCAGCCTGCCTGTGCCATCCGTAAAGCCGCTCTGACCGCGGATGGCCGGGTGCACTGCGGGTCCTGCAAAAAAAATAAAAAAAATTTAAAAAAGTACTTGCATTTTTCGAGGATATCCTTTATAATTCACTTTGTTGTACGAAATTGGGCTATCGCCAAACGGTAAGGCAACGGACTCTGACTCCGTCATTTCCTGGTTCGAATCCAGGTAGCCCA
>ERZ1643246.477-NODE-477-length-51602-cov-7.947019_pt1 | contig 51602 bp, 46 predicted proteins | sample MGYA00579265_ERZ1643246 | MGnify/ENA primary metagenome ERZ1643246 (study PRJEB29033, sample SAMEA4952261) | chicken gut metagenome | biome: Broiler Chicken; feature: Gastrointestinal Tract; material: Caecum | place: Ireland | collected 2018 | study: Broiler... | reverse complement strand
TAAAAGAGCAGATAGCCAGCTTGGATGCTTCGCTGCATGCGATCATGGCGCTGCGGGAAGAGGTGCTGCAGATGCAAAGCGTCGATTTTCGCAAATACGCGGACATCATCGTCAACCTGCGGATGAACAATGAGTTTTACTGGCTCATCAAGCATTTTGACAGCGATACGCTGGATCATATCCGCGCCCAGTTTGACCAGGACAGCGGCCTCATGTTCATGAAGCGCTTCAACGCGGTCGGTGACGAGGCGCTGGCGCTGATGCAGGAACACGTCAGTCCCGATGATGACCGGGCACAAGCGGTGGCCGCGCGCTTCTGGGAGCTGGTCATGGAGTTTACCGGCGGCGATATGACGATGCTGCCAAAGCTGATGGAGATCGGCAACATGCAAGAGGAAGGCAACGCGTGGGTCCAGCGGCAGGCGCAGATCAACGCTTATCTGCAGCCGGCGCTCGAGCTGTATTTCCGCGCTATGGGCATGGACCCCTTCCAGGAGGAAAGCGCATGAAAGACATGGTGAAGGTCAGCGGCCTGCGCAAGCAGTATGGCGCGCATCTTGTTTTGGACGAGGTCAGCTTTACGGTGCGTCAAGGCGAGATATTCGGCGTGATCGGCGTCAATGGCGCGGGAAAGACGACGCTGCTGGAATGCATCGAAGGCCTGCGTCAGCCCGATGGCGGTCAGATCGAGCTTGCCGGACGTGCCGGCATCCAGCTGCAGGATGCAGCGCTGCCAGCGCATATCCGTGTCAAGGAGGCGCTGGAGCTGATCGCCCGCTGGAAGAAAGCGGAATGGAAAGATGCGGATGATCCTGAGCTCATCCGGCTGTATCCAAAGCTTTACCATCATCTGTCCACCGGGCAGAAGCGCAAGGTGCAGCTGGCCGCCGCGCTGATCGCTGATCCGGACATCGTGTTCCTCGATGAGCCAGGCGCGGGCCTTGACGTCAGCGGCAGGCTGTCATTGCACCAGCAGATCCGACAGCTGGCGCGGCGCGGGAAGAGCGTGATCATCGCCAGCCATGACATGGCGGAAGTCGAGGCGCTGTGTGCGCGCATCCTCGTGCTGCAGCGCGGAAAAGTCAGCTTCCTGGGCACGCTGGAGGAGCTGGCCGAACGCACCGGAAAGCATTATGTGATCCATCTGGTCACGGAGCGTACGGAGCGCGAAGTGATCAGCGATCAGATCGCAGCAACGCTGCAAGATCTGCTGCGCGCGCATCAGGGCGAAAACATCGTGGATCTGCGGGTCAGCCGCGGTTCACTGGCGCAGCATCTGCTGGCGCTGAGTGAGGAAAGCGCATGAAGACGTTCGGATATGGGGTCATGCTGCAGCTGCGCTTAGGCATCCGCAGCCGCACGATGCTGGTAACTTGTTATGTGGTGCCTTTGATCTTTTTCCTCGTCATGGGCGGCATCTTCACCTCGCTGATGCCGCAGGCACGAGATACGCTGACGGCCTCCATGTGTGTCATGGGCATTTCCATGGGCGCGCTGATCGGCTGCCCGCCCTTGATCGCGCAAATCTATGGCACGCCGGTTTGGAAAATGTATCTGGCCAATGGCATGCCTCGCGGCCATGCGCTGCTGAGCATCCTGGCCGCTGCCTTCATCCATCTGCTGCTTATGAGCCTGATCATCCTGGTCGCTGCGCCGCTGTGCTTTGGCGCGCGCTGGCCCGCGAACGTACCGCTCTTTCTGCTTTATCTGGCGCTGTTCATCGCCGTTTCGCTGAGCGTGGCCGGGATCTTAGGGCTTCTGTTTGGCGATCAGGCGCGGCTGACGATGTGCACGCAGCTGGTGTTCCTGCCATCGATCCTGCTTTCCGGCATCATGTTTTCGGCCACGCTGCTTCCCGATATCCTGGAAATGGCAGGAAAGCTGTTTCCGGCGACATGGGGCTTTGTGCTCCTGCAGGAACAGACGCTGTTTCCCTGCGCGTTCTGGGTGCTGGCATGCATGCTGGCGCTCACTGTGCCCCTGAATGTCTTCTTATTGCGTCGGCATTCGGGCTGAGGCGCTTTGCCTGCTCTTGCTTTTTGCGTTACAATAAGGAGAAATGAGCAAGGGAAATGGAGAAGGAGGATACAGATGAACAAGGTGAGGATCACGATCTTAAAGACGACGCTGGACAGTGAGCTGGCGGGCGAATATGGCATCGAGGGGCTCGGGCCTTGTCCGATGATGCGTAAAGGACAGGTGTTCTATGCCGATTATGCCAAGCCGCAGGGATTTTGCGATGAAGCATGGAAAGCGATCTATCAGTATGTGTTTGCTTTGGCGCATGGGGCCGGGAAGGAATTGTTTTATTACGGCGATTGGATCCGGCAGTCAGGTGTTGCCATCTGCAGCTGCAATGACGGGCTGCGGCCGGTGATCATGAAGCTGGAGGCGACCGATATCCCTTCCCAGATCGACTATACGCCGATCGAAAATGATGAAAAAAAGCGTTGACACGCAGCAGGACGCATGGTATAAAATGTGCGTTCGATCCAGAACATCTATTAGACCCTCTTTCTGCGGAAAGAGCAAGGCTACACGGACGGCCGGGTCAAATGCCGAAGACCCGTCGAAGAGCCGGGGACCGTACCGCGGGTGCGGACTGGCAACTTTGTTGCCTTATTGATTGAGCGAAAAGGCTCATGTTTTATGAGTTGGTTATGACATGACCAGGCGCTTATGCGCACATCAACTTGTGGACAGATCAATAAGAGTGATGAACGGACAGCGGCATAGATGTCTGGCAGAATACAGCTCTTTCGTTTTCAAGGCATGGTGTGGGCAAGGCCATGCCTTTTCGTTTGCACGAAGGGAGTAGGAAGATGAAGAAAAGAATGATGAAGCTGCTTTGCGCGGCATTGCTGCTGCCGCTTGCGGCATGTGCGCCGGATCAGGCGATGATCAGCGGGGAAGGCGCGCAGGCCGATCTGGTCAACGCCTATCTTGACGCAGTCGACGAACGCTATGCCTATGAGATCGCGGAAACGCTGGCCTATGATCCGGAATACTTATCCAATTCGCTGGGCTTTCGCACCGCCGGCTCAGACGCCGAACATGCGGCCGCAGGCTATATCGCCCAACAGATGGAAGCAATCGGGCTTGAGGTGGAGAAGGTCCCGGTCACGGTGGACCGCTGGCAGTTCAATGACGCTTCATTGACGCTGGCAGGCACCGATATCGACATCATGCCGGCATCTTATGCGACAAGCGGCACAGATGAGGATGGCATCAGCGCGCCGATCGTGGATGTCGGCGATGGCACGGCCGCGGCCTATGAGGGCAAAGATGTGGAAGGAAAGATCGTGCTCGCCGGGGTGGACCAGTGGAACGAGGCATGGATCGATCAGTACATGCATGAGGCCGATCTTCATGGCGCCGCGGCCATCGTCACTTATGACACGGGCGGCTATGCCACGTATTCTGATGAGATGATCAACATGCAGGATGTATGCGCCGATGATGTGATGCCCTGCGTCAGCATCAGTGCCAGTCAGTACCGCCAGCTTGCGGAAGCGATCGAGGCAGGCAATGACATGGCCACGCTCATCGTGGACAATGAGATGCAGGAGGAGCAAGGCACCAGCTACAATGTGGTCGGCCGGCTGAAGGGACGCAGCGATGACCAGCAGATCATCGTGTCCGGGCATTACGATGTGTATTTCAACGGCTTTCAGGATGACAGCTGCGCTGTCGGGCTCGTTCTGGCCATGGCTAAGGGCATGGTCGATTCCGGCTATCAGCCAGAAAATGATATCTTGTTCATCGCCCATGGCGCAGAGGAGTGGGGCGCTTCCGGCACGCAGTTTGACTGGACGACCGGCGCCTGGGAGATGATCAACACTGCGCATCCGGAATGGGCCGGCAAGACGATCGCCATGATCAATTTTGAGCTGCCTGCTTTCTATGACGGCATGAGTCAGGGCCAGATCAGCTGTGTGCCGGAATTTGCGGCGTTGACCAAGTCATTCGTGGAAGAGTCCGGCCTGCTGGCAGAGCCAATCGACGCGGTCTATCCGGATGGCATCAGCAGCGAATCAGTGGACACGAACACGATGGAGGACGGCGTGTCTTACCGCGCGTCCGGCGTGCCTTATTTCGTCAATATCCCGGGCACGCAGGAAGGAGAGGATGGCTGGATCCAGCAGCGCTATCATACGGCGGCAGATGACAAAGACACGTACAGCGCGGCCGTCATGCAGACGAACCTGAACACCTTCGGCGCTCTGGCCATCTATCTGGATCAGACGCCGGCGCTGAAGCTTGATCTGCGCGCCGCCTGTGATGATCTGCAGGAAGCGCTTGACACGACATTGGCCGAAGATGCCGCGCAGCCTTATCTTGCCGCGCTGAAGGAGCTGCGCAGCGCGGTGCAGACGCATCAGGAAACGATCGATGCCGTCAACCGCGAATACCAGGACGCGCTGGCAGAAGGCGCGGATCAGCAGACGCTCGATGAGATCCGTGCCCGGGGCAGGGCGCTGAACAGCAAGACGCTGGAAGCTTTCCGCTTTGTGCAGGATCATTTCATCGGCATCCTTTCGACTTCGGATATCGTCATCAAGCATGAGGCTTATCAGGACAACGTGGAACTGATCGAGGATGTCATCGATGCCCTGGATCAAGGCACATTGAGCAATGAAGAAGGAAACGGCGCGCTGGATCTGGCCTGGATGATCAATGGCGGGACCGAGTATGGCTATTATTCTTTCAGCGTGGAGACCAACACAATATCCAAGTCTTTCCTGCTGGAGGAAAGCAATCCAGATGATCTGTTCTGGGGCACAGGCAAAGGCGCTGTGCTGGCCGACACGTATCCGGCCACGGTCTCACTGCTGGAAAAGGCAGAAAGCGGGGACAGCGATTTCAGCGAAGAGATCGCGCTCTACACGCGTGAGCTGGAAGAGCAGCGTCAGCTGCTGCAAGAGATGATCCGTCAGGAAAGCAGTTCGATGCGGCAGCTGAGCGAGCTGCTGGCACGATAGACCGTCTTACTGGAACTGGCATTTGTTTTAAGCGGTGGCGGCCGCGGCCTGTTTGCTTTCATTGACCGATCGCCTCTTCCCTGATGGGAAGGGGCTTTTCACTTTTCATGGGTGCAGAGCACAAAGAAAAGTGTGATAGAATAAAGGAGAATGAGGAGGGATGGTATGTCAGTTCAGATTGCCGTCATGGTTCCGCATCCGCCGCTCATCATTCCGGATGTGGGCAAAGGAGAGGAGCGCGGCATAGCCGCGACGATCCGTGCGTATGAAGCAGCGATGCAGCAGGTCGCGTCGCATCATCCGGATACGGTCGTCATCCTTTCGCCGCATGCGCACATGTATGCGGACTACTTTCATCTTTCTCCGGGGGCCTCGGCTTCTGGTGATTTTCGTGAGTTCAGCGCGCCGCAAGTCAAGATCAGCGCGGCTTACGATACGGAATTTGTTCAGGCTCTTTCGTCGCTGGCCAAGGAAAAGGGCGTTTCTGCTGGCACGCTGGGAGAGCGTCGGCGCTGGCTGGATCATGGCACGATGATCCCGCTGTGGTTTCTGAATCACTATGATCAGGGGTATAAGGTCGTGCGCATCGGGCTTTCCGGGCTGGCGCTGTCTATGCATTACCGGCTGGGGCAGTGCATCCGGGAAACGGCGCAGCGGCTGGGCCGCAAGGTCGCGGTCATCGCCAGCGGAGATCTTTCGCACCGGCTGAAGCTAGATGGGCCATATGGCTTTTGTCCGGAAGGTCCGGAATATGATCAGCGCATCATGACGATCATGCGGGAAGCAGCTTTCGGTCAGCTGTTTTCCTTCACAGAAAGCTTCTGTGAGAAGGCCGGAGAATGCGGCCATCGCGCGTTTGTCATCATGGCCGGCGCACTGGATGCCACAGCTGTCCATGCGCGGCAGCTCTCTTATGAAGGTCCCTTCGGGGTAGGATACGGCGTCTGTGTCTATGAAAACGCGGGAGAAGATGCGCATCGTGATTTTCTGGCTCAGCATATACGGGAACTGAAAAAAACGATCGATGCGCGCCGAGGCCAGGAGGACGCATATGTCAGGCTGGCGCGGCGCAGCGTCGAGCATTATGTGCGCCATGGCACAAGCTGCGCGCGGCCGGCTGATCTGCCTGCGGAAATGCGGCAGAGCGCCGGGGTGTTTGTCTCGCTGAAGCAGGAGGGACAGCTGCGCGGCTGCATCGGCACCATCACCGCGCAGCAGCATGATATCGCACAAGAGATCATTGCCAATGCCATCAGCGCTTGTTCCAGCGATCCGCGTTTTCCGCCGGTGAGCGAAGCGGAGCTGGATACGCTGGAATACAGCGTCGATGTGCTTGGGGAGCCTCAGCGCATCGCTTCGGAGGCAGAATTGGACGTCAGACGCTATGGGGTCATCGTCAGCGACGGATACCGGCGGGGATTGCTGCTGCCGGATCTGGATGGCATCGATACACCGGCTGAGCAAGTGCGTATCGCCCGAAAGAAGGGCGGCATTGCCGAAAATGCAAAGGATATCACGCTTGCGCGTTTCGAGGTGGTGAGGCATCATTGAATCAGACGATGATCTGTCCGGTGTGCATGCACCATTGCCGGCTTGCCCCAGGACAGCTGGGCCGGTGCCGCGCCCGGAAAAATGTGCAGGGCAAGAGCGCAAGCGTCAATTATGGCAAGCTGACGGCGCTGGCGCTGGACCCGATCGAGAAGAAGCCGCTGCGTCACTTTTATCCCGGAAGCAAGATCTTGTCCGTGGGCAGCTTTGGCTGCAACCTGACTTGTCCATTTTGTCAGAATCATGAGATCTCGATGCGCGGGGAAAAAGCTGCAGCGCATATCGAGATGATGCCGCTGCAGCTGGCAGAGCTGGCGGAAGAAGCGCGGCCGCGCGGCAATATCGGAGTGGCATATACGTACAATGAGCCGCTGGTCGGCTATGAGTTTGTCCGTGACTGCGCCCTCATCGTGCATGCGCGAGGCATGAAAAATGTCCTTGTCACCAATGGCAGCGTTGAGCTGGAAGTGCTGGAAGCGCTGCTGCCGCACATTGACGCGATGAACATCGACCTGAAGGGCTTCAGCGAAGCATATTATCAAAAGCTGGGCGGCGATCTGCGCACCGTGCAGCGCTTTATCACGCGGGCGGCGAAGGCCGTGCATGTCGAAGTGACCACGCTGATCGTGCCAGGAGAGAATGACACGGCGGCAGAGATGGAAGCGGAAGCAAGCTGGCTTGCTTCCATCGATCCAGAGATCCCGCTGCATGTGACGCGCTTCTTTCCGCGATATCACATGCAGGATCGTGAGGCGACCGCTGTGGATGCGGTGCATCGCCTCAGAGATGTCGCGGCGCGGCATCTGCATCATGTGCACGCGGGAAACTGCTGAGCCAAAAAGTGATGAAACGGTGAAATTTGCTTTTCCGCTGGAAAAGCTGGCCGACATCTAGTATGCTTTTTACAAAGGTGATGCACATGGATATTCGAGTCTTACGTTATTTTTTGATGATCGCGAGAGAACAGAACATTACCAATGCGGCGAAAGCGCTGCATCTGACGCAGCCGACGCTGTCCAGGCAGATGATGGATCTGGAAAAAGAACTGGGGACGACGCTGTTCAACCGCAGCCGGCATCAGATCACGCTGACCGAAGATGGGCTGCTGCTGCGAAGAAGAGCACAGGAGCTGGTCGAGCTGTTTGACAAGACAAGACAGGAATTCACGCAGGACGCGGAGAAACTCTCTGGCGACATCATGATCGGAAGCGGTGAGTTTCATGTGAACGAGACGTTCGCCAGGCTGCTTGGCCGTTTCCGGGATCGGTATCCGGATGTGCGTTTTCATGTTTACAGCAATACGAGCGACGCGATCATGACGCAGCTGGATCAGGGACTGCTGGATTTCGGCATCTTGATGGAACCGATCGAAGTTAGAAAGTATCAGTATGTCCGCTTTGCCGAAGTGGAGCAGTGGGGGATCCTTGTTCGCAAAGATCATGATCTTGCGCAAAAAGCGGCCATTTCTGCGCTTGATCTGCTTGGGGAGAAGATCATGATCCCGCAGCGGGATGTGATCCATTCGGTCCTGAACAATTGGTTCGGCGATCACGCTGAGCGTCTCGACATCATCGGCGGTTCAACGCTTCCTTATCACAGCGCGATGATGGTGCGCGCGGGCATGGGCGTCGCCATCACGCTGTCGCTGGAATGCCGCTATGATGATCTCGTCTTTCGCCCGCTGTCCCCTTCGATCGAGCAGCGCACAGCGCTCGTCTGGAAGAAATCACAGGCGGCGTCGTCCCTGATCCGGGAATTCATCCGCTTTTGCAAAGAATGTCCTGAAGGCATGATGGGCCATTAAAAACGAGCATTTTACATTGATCGATGAACCGTTCTACAATGAAGACGTCGGAAAGATGTCTTCTTTTTTTGAGAGTAAGGTGATGACATGACAAAAGAAGAGGCAAGCGCACGCTATCGCATACCGATCAAGATCCTGGATGAATACGAGAGCTGGGGCCTTTGTGATGTGGTGAAGCAAGTGATGGGCGTGTGGCAATATGACGATACGGACATCGAGCGGCTGGGCCTGATCATGACCTTGCACGATATCGGCTTTTCCCACGAAGAGGTCAAACGGTACATGCAGCTGTCACTGCAGGAGGGCAGCAGTGATCCTATCCGGCTGAAGATGCTGGAGCAGCTTCGCTGCAAGGCGCTGGATGAGATCCATTTCAAGGAAAGACAACTGGCCTGGATGGACGAGCTGCGCAATGAGATCGAAAAAGGACGAAAGGAGGATGCATGATGGAATATATCCGATTACGCAACGGGGTGCAGATGCCGATGCTGGGAATGGGCGTGTTTCAGATCCCGGCAGAACAGTGCGTATCCGTGGTCATGGATGCGCTGGCTGCGGGCTATCGTCTCATTGACACGGCCAGTTCGTATCAGAATGAGGCGGCGGTCGGCGAGGCCATCGCGCGCAGCGGCATCCCGCGTGCGCAGCTGTTCATCACGACCAAGGCGTATATTCATCAGATGGGCTATGCGCAGACGATGGCGGCGTTTGAAACATCGCTGCAGAACCTCGGCCTGGATCATATTGATCTTTATCTGATCCACATGCCCTTTGGCGATTATCATGGTTCATGGCGAGCGCTGGAGGAGCTGTATGCGCAAGGAAGGGTGCGCGCCATCGGCGTCTGCAACTTCCTGCCGGATCGTCTGCTTGATCTGTGCATGAGCGCCAAGGTGAAACCGATGATCGATCAGATCGAATGCCATCCCCATGATCAGCGCGATGAAGAGATCAAATGGATGAGAGAGCAGGGCGTGCAAGTGCAGGCATGGGCCCCTTTCGCGGAAGGACGCAAAGGCATGTTTCAGGAACCGGTATTGCTCGATATCGGCAGAAAGCATGGCAAGACGCCGACACAGGTCATCTTGCGCTGGCATCTGCAGCGGCAGGTCGCGGTCATTCCCAAGACGGTCCATCGGGAGCGCATGATCGAAAACAGTGACATCTGGGATTTCACGCTGGATGAAGAAGAGATGAAGGCGATCAAGACACTGGATAAAGGCGTGCCCTCATTGCTTGATACGCGCAAGGTCAGCGAGGTCAAGCGGGTCTATGCTTATATGGATGATCCGGTGCTGACCAGTTTGTAAAGGAGCGGGAACATGAAGAAACTGTATATTTATGCCGGGCAGGAAACATTGGAGGCAGAGCTGTATGCGAACAGCTCAAGCGAAGCGCTGGCCGGGCTGTTAAAGAAAGGGGATATCACCCTGAAGACAGAAGATTATGCGCATATGGAGAAGTTTGGCCGGCTGCCGGAAAGGCTTCCGCGCAATGATGAGGAGATCACGGCCCGGCCTGGGGACATCATCCTTTCTGAGGGGGATCTGTTTGTCCTCTACTATGCGCCGAATACCTGGAACTTTACCAGGCTTGGCAAGGTCATCAACAAGAGCGGCCAGGCGCTGCGGGCGATCCTTGGCTCGGGGGATATCACGCTGACGCTGCATCTCGCTGATCATGAAGAAGGAGAGGGATAAGATGCATATCGTCGTATTGGAGGGAAGTCCGAATACAAAGGGGTCTTCGAATCTGCTGGCTGCGCATTTCATCGAGGGCGCAAAAGCGGCCGGACACAGCGTTGAGGTCTATGACCTCCCCAAGATGAGCATACATCCTTGCACAGGCTGCATTCACTGCGGCTATGAAGGACCGTGCGCGATCGATGATGATGTGCGTCAAGTGCGCGCCGCGATCTTGCGCGGCGACATGATCGTGTTCGTCACGCCGTTATATTATTATGGGATGTCGGCACAGCTCAAGACGATGATCGACCGTTTCTGTGCCTTCAATGGCAGCATTCAGCGCAAGCGGCTGCAGTCGGTCCTGATCAGCGCGGCATGGAATGATGATGAGTGGACCTTTGACGCGCTGGAAGCGCATTATGATACGCTGGTGCGCTATTTGAACCTTCAAGACCGCGGCCGCATCCTGGGCAGAGGCTGCGGCAGTGTGCCGATGACTGCGGCCTCCCCATATGGCACGGCGGCATATCGTCTGGGCAAAAGTCTTCAGTGATGATCCAGTATGCGCAAAACTTATAGCGATATACTGCTTTGGCATTGTACATCGCGGTGGATATTGGCTATTCTGTAAGCAGAAGGAGAACACGTGAGACTGTTCTTCTGTAAAAAGAGCAAGGAGGTACATTATGGAATACTTAACGTTGAACACCGGCGCAAAGATGCCGCAGGAGGGCTTTGGTGTCTTCCAGATCTCGGATCCTGATCAGTGTGAGCAGGTGGTGTATGATGCCATCAAGAGCGGCTATCGGCTTTTGGACACCGCGGCGGCATACATGAATGAAGCAGCGCTCGGCAAAGGGGAGGCAAGAGCCATCGCGGACGGCCTGACCACCAGGGAAGAGCTGTTCATCACCACCAAGGTGTGGGTACAGGATCAGAAGAGTGAAGAGAGCGCATATGAGGCGGTCAAGGCTTCCCTGGCAAAGCTGGACATGCCTTATGTGGATCTTGTGCTCTTGCATCAGCCTATGGGGGATTACTTCGCGGCGTACCGCGGCATCGAAAAAGCCTATAAGGATGGCCTGACCAAGGCGATCGGCGTGGCGAATTTCTATCCGGCCATCCTGGCGAATCTCTGCGAAAATGTGGAGATCATCCCGGCCGTAAATCAGGTGGAGCTTCATCCGTTCTTCACGCAGGAAAGCGCTCTGGAGAACATGAGGGCATATGGGGTCGTGCCGCAGGCATGGGGACCGCTCGCGGAAGGCAAGCATGGCATCTTCACTGACCCACAGCTGACCGCGATCGGACAGAAATATGGCAAGAGCGCGGCACAGGTCGTCTTGCGCTGGAATGTGCAGCGCGGTGTTTCCATCATTCCCAAATCAGTGCATGTAGAGCGCATGGAACAGAACATCGACATCTGGGATTTTCAGCTGGATGATGAGGAGATGGCCAAGATCGCAAGCAAGGATCTGGGGCACAGCGAGATCGTCAACCATGATGATCCTGAATTTGTCAAGATGCTGTGCGGGATGAAATTCATTAAGTAATGATCAGCGGCATGCATCGCATAGATGACATGCCGCTGACTGTATTTCATGATGTCAGGACAGGTGCGAAGATGATTGAGAATTCAACGATATCTGATCACGTATCGCAAGGTTTTTCGGCAAGGAGGAATGATGATGAAAAAGACCATTTCCGCTTTGATGCTCATATGCTGTCTTGGCATGGCCATGATGGCGGGAGGATGTGAGCGACAGAGCGCGTCGGATGTTTCAGGATCTTCATCAGCGTCGGCTTTCACGCCGGTGAGCAGGACGACCAAGGTGCAGGATGTGATCGGTGATCCGGTCTTTGGCGGATACGGAAGGCTGATCTTTCCGGTCGAACGCTCCTACGATCCTGATCTGGCGCTGGAGGATGTCGGAGACATCCTGACCTGGTATACGCATGTGAATCCGGACAAGACGGTCGAGATCGTCAATGATCTGGGCAGCCGGGCTGCCGCAGGAGAAACGGTCTTCTACGATATTTACACTGACGCGGAAAAGGAAGCAAATCCGGAAAAAAACGATACCGGCTTGTTTTTCTTCCGCGGCGATCCGGGCGGAAAGGTGGCCATATGCAATGCCGGAGGCGGCTTTGTCTATGTGGGCGCCATGCAGGACAGCTTTCCGCATGCCCTGGAATTGTCCAAGCAGGGATACAACGCGTTTGCGCTCATCTACCGTCCCGGCGCGCAGACTGCCTGTGAAGATCTGGCCCGGGCGATCGCTTTTCTCCATGATCACGCGGAGCAGCTGGATATCGACATGCGCGATTATTCGCTGTGGGGCGGTTCGGCCGGCGGGCGCATGGCCGCATGGCTGGGCACTTATGGGACAGAGGCGTTTGGTGAGCGCGCGTATCCGCGCCCGGCGGCCGTGATCATGCAATATGCCGGATTATCAGAAGTGAGCGGGAATGAACCGCCCACTTATAATTGCGTAGGCACGGATGATGCGATCGCGTCTTATCGGACGATGGAGGAGCGCATCGCACGCATCCGGGCCCAAGGCACGGACGCGGAGATCGAGGTGTTCGAAGGACTGCCGCATGGCTTTGGCCTTGGTGAAGGGACCATTGCCGAAGGATGGATCGATCATGCGATCGCCTTTTGGGAAAGACAGATGGATCGATGATCCAAAGGAGGAAATACATGAACATGAAGCGGAAGATCATGCCGGTGATCTGGGCCGCGGCGCTGGGGCTGTGCCTGAGCGGCTGCAGAAATGACACGCCTGAAGCCAGATCAGTGCCAGCAGACGCAGCTGTGGATGAAGAAGCCGTGCCTGGCGAAAGCATCCAGACCAATGGCGGTGAGGTCATCGCGCTGGCTGATCTGGCACATCAGGATGAAGACGCGGATGCCCTTGTCTATTACACATCGGATATCAGCCCTGAGGCGGTGACGGCTGTCTACGATGCGCTGGGGCAGGAACTGAGCGGTGAACGCATCGCGGTCAAGCTCTCCACCGGGGAGCCGCCCGCCAGCAACTATCTGGATCCGCAGCTGATCGCGGATCTGGTGCATCAGGTCAATGGGACCATCGTGGAAAACAATACGGCATATGGCGGGCAGCGCGCCAGCACCGCCATGCATTATCAGGTGGCTGAGGACCATGGCTTTACCGATATCGCGGACTTTGTCGTGCTCGATGAGGAAGGCTCTCTCGCTTTGCCGGTGGAAGGCGGAACGCGGCTGCGCGAAAACCTGGTCGGGGCGCATTTCCCGGAATATGACGGTTACCTTGTCTTGTCTCACTTCAAGGGGCATGCCATGGCCGGTTTTGGCGGTGCGATCAAGAACATCTCTATCGGCATGGCTTCTCAGGAAGGAAAGTGTCTGATCCATACCGCGGGCGCGAGCCATACGAGCCCATGGGGCGGAGAACAGGATCCTTTCCTGGAGTCGATGGCGGAAGCGGGAAAATCCGTGCGTGATGCGTTAGATGGCAATATCTTGTATGTCAGCGTGATGAATCATCTGTCGATCGATTGTGACTGTGACGGTGATCCGGCACAGCCGGACATGCATGATATCGGCATCCTGGCATCTGCGGATCCAGTCGCGCTCGATCAGGCATGCGTGGATCTGGTGTATGCGTCTTCGGATGATACGGCCTCCCTCATCAGCCGCATGGAATCCCGCAACGCTGTCCATGTGCTGGAACATGGCGAAGCGATCGGACTGGGCAGCCGGACTTATCAGATGGTAAGCATCGATGAATGAGCTGTGGGACATCCTGCACCGGGAATTTGTGTACATCTGGTATTATTTTGATGTGCAGCTGCGCCAGATCTTCGTCTACTGGATCCTTGGCATCGTGCTGGGATCGGTCATCTCGGTATTTCTGAAAGACAAGATCCACCGGCTGTTCTCTGCTTTGGGCCAAAGCAAGATGGGGCTGCTTGGCATCGTGCCGGCCAGCCTTCTGGGGATCGCTTCGCCGTTGTGCATGTATGGCACGATCCCGCTGGCGGCTTCCTTTGCGAAAAGCGGGGTGCGGGAAGAGTGGCTGGCTTCATTCATGATGTGCTCGATCCTGCTCAACCCGCAGCTGATCATCTACAGCACCGACGGCGCTGATCATCAGGATCGTGTCGTGTTTTGTCTGTGGGGTGGCCGCCGGCACACTGATCTGGTTCTTCAAGAAAGATAAGCCGTTTTTCTGTTTCGATGGCTTTGCGGAGCCGGAAAGCCGCGATACGGATCCCCATCTCGCGCTGCGGCTGCTCAAGAACATCGACCGCAATGTCCGAGCCACCGCTTCGTATTTCCTGGCCGGCATCTTGTTGTCCGCGCTGTTTCAGCGCTATGTGCCGGCAGAGCTGATGAGCGCCGCTTTTGGCGGAAATGAGGCGTTCGGGGTCTTGATGGCAGCGACGATCGGCGTTACGCTTTACGCTTGCGGCGGCGGCACGAGCCCGCTGCTGCAGGCGTGGCTCATGGACGGGATGAGCATGGGCAGCGCGGCCGCGTTCATGATCAGTGGCCCATCGACCAAGATCACCAATCTTGGCGCGCTGAAGATCGTGCTGGGCATGAAGCATTTCCTGCTCTATCTCGCCTTCGTGATGGTCTTCTCTTTCCTCAGCGGGCTGGCAGTGAATGTATTCATATAGAGAAAGGCATGTGTTGACAGCGTCTGCGTCAATCGCTATGATCCTGAGTGAAGGCGAAGCTTGTGCCGCAGTGGGCCGATGAGAGCGCTCCCGTGACCCTGCGGAAAGATGCAAGGCGGCCCGCAGTTTCAGCTGCTTCACCTTCTGACAAGCCAGGATGACCTGGAGATGATCATCGTTTCATCTTCACAGGAAAGCCGCGGCATATATGATCGAATGGTCAGTCATCGGAGGACTGATCACCGCAGTGATACGGCAAGATGAGGTCTTGCTCAGTCAGATAAAGATGGCAGGTGCGCCTGGATATTGAAAGATAGCCAGACGCGCCTTTTTTGTTATTTCAGGAGGAACACAAATGGATGCAAAAGTACAGATTATCATGTTGGAATACAGAGCGAAAAACCTTATTGCGAGTGAAAAGAATAATGATGGCGCGCAGCAGAAGATCCGCAAATTGAAAGCGCAGATCGCTGAAGAAGCGGAGGCTGATCAGGTGCAGGCCCAGATCCAATGATCTGAGTCACCTGCGGCCGTCACATGCAGGGTCTGGCCGTCTGCCAGAGTGATGGAGCTGTTCGAAAAAAAGTCACTGCACGCTGATCTTTTTTTCATGATGCATTCCCTTCAGGCATGATCGATGATCGAATATAAGTATTTTACATGTCCGGACACTGATCTTATCATTTCATTGAAGATCAGCCAGAAAGGGATGCTCTGGCACATTCAGGAAGGAGCTTGATGATGAAGCATTTTTCGATCTTTTTGTTTTCTTTGAGCATGCTGGTCTTTCTATCGGCATGCAGCGATCAGCCCAGCGAGGGCACATCGTCATCCTTGCCTGTTTCTTCGCAGGAAGAGCAGGATATCTTGATCGCGTATTTTACGTGGGCCGACAATACGCATGTTGATGATCCGGATGCGATCGATCCGGACGCGACGACCTCGGCCAGTGTGCTGGCGCCGGGAAATGCCGCAAAACTGGCTGGATGGATCCAGGAAGAAACAGGCGGCGACTTATTTTCCATACAGGTGGAAGAGCCTTATCCGAGCGATTATGATGCATGCCTGGAGCGTGCAGCGCAGGAAAAGGCGGAAGATGCCCGTCCTGCGCTGCGCACACATGTGGAAGACATGGCAGATTACGAGGTCATCTTTCTGGGCTTTCCCAACTGGTGGTATACGGTGCCGATGCCTGTCCTCAGCTTTGTGGAGGAATACGATCTTTCAGACAAGATCATCATTCCTTTTGTCACGCATGGGACCGGAGGACTGTCTGAGACGATCACGGATCTGACCCAGGCGCTCCCGGAAAGCGCGCAAGTGCGGGAACCGATCGGCGTGTACCGCCCGCAGGTCGATGCGGCACAGCCAGCAATCCAGGAATGGCTGGCATCATCAGGGTATTGAATGAGATGAGGGAGTCATGATTAAGACGATAGGAAAAGTAAGAGCCAGCGTCGATATCGGGATGACCTTGCTGCTGTTATTTCTGATGGGATATCTGTTTTGGGGCGATACGCTCCATGAATGGGCAGGCACACTCATGTTCGTGCTGTTCATCTTGCATCATGGACTGAATTTTCGCTGGTACAGAGGGCTGGGCAAAGGCCGGATGACGATCTCTCGTGCTATTCAGCTCATCGTCAATGTCTTGCTTTTTCTCGCCATGCTCGGCCTGATGATCAGCGGGATCTGGCTGTCTAACCATGTGTTCACGTTTTTGCCGATCCATGGCGGTCTTTCCTTTGCCCGGATCCTGCACATGGTCAGCGCTTACTGGGGCTTTGTCCTGATGGCATTGCATCTTGGCATGCACTGGGCCATCTTTTCTGGCATGATGAAGAAGCATGCCAGAGGGCGGATAAATCAGAAAGCGTGGCTTGCGTTATCCGCGCTCATCGCTGCCTATGGGCTGTATGCGTTTGTCCAAAGAGGCTTGTTTGTCTATCTGTATGCCGGCACACAGTTTGTCTTTTTTGATTTTTCGGAATCGCCATTTAAATTTTATCTGGATTATCTGGCGATGATGGGATCTTGGATCTTCATTGCGCATCATGGGATGAGGGGCATGCGCATGCTTACCAAGAAACGGAAAGGAGATGGATGATCATGCGAAAGGATGAGCTTATCGACATATCATGTCCGTGTCTGATGCTGGCGGGGATGATGCCGAAATGATTACAGCTCAGTCAAAAAATGAGAGTTAAGTTGATTCAAGAGATCGTTGACACGGTGTCAGATCAAGCTTATAATATGGTTACTGACACAGTGTCAGTCAAGAAGGTGAGATGAGCATCATGAAGAAAAACTTAGGTTCAGTATTGGCGCTGTATCCCGCGCCGCTGATCGTCGTCGGCGCGATGCAGGAGAAAAAGCCCACATGGACGCTGGTGGGCCATGCCGGCATCATCGGCCATGACCGGATATTGGTCAGCCTGGCATCCAGCCATCATATCAATGGCGTCATCAAGGAAGCGGGAAAGCTGTCGGTCAATATTGTCGATCGCGGCATGCTGGCAAAAGCGGATTATGTGGGCAGTGTCAGCGGCGCAGTGACAGATAAGTCAGCGGTCTTCGCTTACGAAATCGGCGCGGCAGGGACCCCGGTCATCAAGGATTCTCCTTTGACGATGGAATGCACGGTCGTGGATATTTATGAGACCAATGGCTTTGAGAGCTTTATCTGCACGATCGATGACACACTTGCGGAAGAGGCTTGTCTGAATGAAGCTGGCAAGATCGATTACCGCAGACTGAAGCCGATCCTTTTTGAATTCCCGACTTATGAATACCTGGAGAGCGGGGAAGTGCTGGGCAAGTGTCTTTCTTTTAAAGAAGACAGATGATGTCAGCAGAGGAATGAGGATGAAAGATATCTTGATCTTATCGGCAAGTCCGAGAAAAAACGGCAATTCGGATGTGCTCTGTCATCAGTTCATGAAAGGAGCGCAGGCAGCAGGCCACCACGTTGAGCTGATCTCGCTCTATGAGCGGGACACTGCGTTTTGCCGGGCCTGTTATGCCTGCTTTGACAGCGGGCATTGTGTCATCCGCGATGACATGGAAGAGATCCTGGATAAGATGCAGCGCGCCGATGTCATCGTCATCGCCACGCCGACTTATTTCTATGCCATGAATGGAAAGCTGAAAACGGTGATCGACCGCTTTCTGCCCCGGTGGCAAGATCTGGGCGGACACGAGGTCTACTTGATCATCACCGGCCACGATGGCAGGGACGGGCTGAAGCTCGTGGAGACAGAACTGACCAGGATCTTCAGTGGTCTTGGAAATGAGATCAAAGGATGCATCTGGGGCGAGCGCGTCTGGCAGAAAGGCGAAGTGGAGAACACCAGGGCGATGCAGGAAGCATACCAGGCCGGATATGGCGTGTAAGGAGATGGTGATATGATAAAAGAATCAACGGGGCTGATCATCCAGCGGAAAAACGAGATCATTGACGCCTGTGCGGCTTTGTATCAGACAAAGGGATTCCGGGAAGTAACGATCAAAGACATCAGTCAGAAGACAAGCATTTCCAGACCTTCCATCTACAATTATTTTGAAACAAAAGAGGAGATCTTCCTGGCATTGCTAAGCAGGGAATATGGACGATGGATCGGAAAGCTGGAGCAAGTCAGTCTTCAGCGCGGGCCATGGAGCCGGGATGCATTCGCAAAGGCCTTGGCCCATACGCTGGAAGGCCAGGAGATCATGCTGAAGATCCAGACCATGAATCTGTATGAGATCGAAGAAAACAGCCGCGAAGAACGGCTGGCAGAATTCAAGCGGATCTTCTATCAGGCCATGGGCGCCATCGACGATTGCCTGAAGGCTTATCGGCCGGCTGTAGATGAGCAGGAAAAACAAGATTTCCGCTATGCATTTTTTCCATTTCTTTATGGGATCTATGCCTATGCGCATCCTACGCCAAAACAGCTTTCTGTCATGCGCCAGGTCGGCATCCCTTCCGCGGGGATGACGGTGTATGAACTGGCTTATCATTGCATCCGGCAGTTATTGCCGGAATGATCGTGAAGGAGGTATCGGTGAACATGGAGTACGCGAAATTAGGAAATACAGACATTGAAGTATCTAAGCTCTGCGTAGGGTGCATGAGCTTTGGCAAAGCAGGAACGATGCACGAGTGGACATTAGATGAGACAGAGACAGAGAAGATCGTCACACATGCCCTGGATCTTGGAATCAACTTCTTTGACACGGCCAATGGCTATTCACAGGGAACGAGCGAAGAATACCTGGGACGGGCGCTGAAGAAAAATGTGCCCAGAGACAAGGTCGTCATCGCATCCAAGGTCTATTTCAATCCCGGACGTCTTTCTGCCGCGGCGATACACCGGGAGATCGAGGGAACCTTGGAACGGCTGGGCACAGACTATCTGGATCTGTATATCATCCATCGGTTTGATTATGATACGCCGATCGAGGAGACGATGGAGGCGCTGAATGATCTGGTCGTATCCGGAAAGGTCCGCGCGATCGGGGCATCTGCCATGTATGGCTATCAGTTCTTTAACATGCAGCTTGCGGCCAGAGATCATGGCTGGACACCGTTTTCGGCCATGGAGAATCATTACAATCTTCTCTATCGTGAGGATGAGCGGGAATTGATCCCGATCTGCCGGCAGATGAATGTATCTCTCATGCCTTACAGCCCGCTGGCTGCCGGTCATCTGACCCGTCCGCAATGGAATGCGGATACGCTTCGCAGCAAGACTGACCGGGTGGCGATGGGCAAGTATGACAGCACCCAGGCGCAGGATATGGAGATCGTCCGCAGAGTGCATGCGCTGTCCGAAAAACATGGGGTCAAGATGCAGCAGATCGCGCTGGCATGGGAATGGGCCAAGGGCGTGACAGCTCCGATCATCGGAGCCACCAAGGTTTCACATTTTGATGATGCCGCGGCAGCGCTTGATGTCAGACTGAGCGAGGAGGACATCGCTTATCTGGAAGAGCCGTATGTGCCGCACAAGATCGTCGGCGCGATCGACCATAATCCGGCTGAGGGCGTCATGCTGCTGGATGAAAAGAAATAAGGAAAGCAAGGCGAGCATCATGAGCATTACGATGAATCTTTACTATACCGGCAAAGACGGCAGTGCCCGCCGTTTCGCGGAAGAGATGGAACGTAGCGGGACGGCCGATCAGATCCGCGCTGAAGAAGGAAATGAAAGATATGATTACTTCTTTTCGATGAATGATCCGGAAACGGTCTTGCTCATCGACAGCTGGAAAGATCAGGCATCTCTCGACGCGCATCACGCGTCAGCGATGATGGAGAGCGTGGCCGCGCTTCGGGAGAAATACGATCTTCATATGCGGGCTGAACGATACCGTTCAGATGATGCCGATCACGCCGATGAGCGTTTTCTCAGAAAATGATCAAGTCTTTGATCATGTGCCTCCTGTCAAGGGAGGCGTTTTTGCATGAGGAGCAGAACGCCTGATCGGCTCATCGGTTGATCGGGCCAGAACATGTGATCATTGCATCTTAGCAGAAAGGTCGTGCCTTCCGATATAAAAAGATGGAAAAAACGCTAGGAATCCTTTATCATAGGAGATGAGCGATCGAAGCGCTTGGATCTGGAAAAGGAGAATTTATGATGAATAAGAAAACGGTCATTTTATTGGTGTTTACCTTGTTCATGTGGTATACGGGGATCAAGGGGACGATGTTCGTGCTGAGCAATCCTGATTTTGCCTATAATGGCTTGCCGCTGTGGGGCGTCCATTGCATCCTTGCGGGATATTTGCTGATCGGCGTGGCGATCACGATCATGACGATCAGCAGCTGGGCAAAAAGCAGACACAGCGGACATGCTGCTTGAGAAAAAAAACGAGGTGTTTTATCATGCAAAGGATGCGATATATCTTTATGGCCTTGCTGCTGGCATTTGCCTTATTTGGCTGTTCTCCAGAAGCAGACGCGCAGCCATCGGATATGGAATTGCGCGCTGAAGAGACCATCTCTCCCAATGAGGCTTTTGTGGAAGATGAGGCAGATATCGTGGAATATACAGTAGAAGTATACCAGGGAGAGGACAATGGTATCCTGGTCCGTGCCACATCCAATTCTGCGTTCTTTGCGCCCTTGCAATATGAAGTGGAGCATGATCAGAAGATCAGCGAATCAGATGTCAGTGTGGAATGGACGACCTTGATGGGCGATCCCAAACCTTCAGAAGATGATCAGCTGGCGATTGCGGTCGTATCGATCGCGGATGAAGGAGATACATTTTGTCAGCTGAAGATCAGCTTTGTGAACAAAGCCATTGAGATGATCATCAATGCACCAAAGCAATGAATGAGCCATGCTGTCTCAAGTTTTGGATGAAAACGCCATAAAGCCTTTGTATATCAGCTTTCTGGCGTTTTCTCTGTGTAGTGATATGATGGTTTTGGCCACTTCAGTTTGTGCTTCCGCTGTTTTTCTGCTGCAGGGTCAGCCCGATCAATCGATCTGTCTGATCAGCCATGAACAGCGGAATGTTCAGCATGTCATCATCCAGTTTCAGATTATCCAGGGAGAAGCGGATCCGCAGCTTGACCTGGTCCGGAAACAGTTCTTTGAATTTTTTGAGGCTCTTGCTGGCAATATTGGATTCGGATTTGACTTCCACAGGGAAAATATCGTTTTCACGCTGGATCAGAAAATCTACTTCATAAGGAGGATTTGTCTTTGTCCAGTATCGGGGAGTCACTTCAAATTGTGTGATAAAAGTTTGAAGCACATAGTTTTCTGTGAGTGCCCCTTTAAATTCCGTAAACAGGCGGTTGCCTTCTCCAAAGGCAGTCGGTGCCAGCTGCGCCAGCCGGCGGAGCAGCCCTACATCGACCAGATAGATCTTAAATGCAGAAAGATCATCGTAAGCGGCTATCGGAAGTGAGGGAGCTGTGCTTCGATAGACCTTATGAACCAGCCGGGCATCCACCAGCCATTGCAAAGCGTCCTCATATTCACGGGCGCGTGCACCTTCTTTGACCACTTTATAGATAAATTTTTTGTTTTCTCTTGCCAGTTGAGACGGGATAGATTTCCAGATCATTGAAATCTTAGGAAATTCATTGATGTTGGGATGCTTGGCAAAATCCCGTTCATAGGCATTGATGATCCCGGATAGGGCTTCCTGCATGGCGTCTACATCCCGTGCCTCTGTCCACATCTTGACAGGTTCCGGCATGCCGCCGGTTACATAGTACATCTTGAGCTTTTCATACAGCGGATTAAAGAAGGCATCAGGGATAGGCTCGATCGTGTCGACCATTTCCAGATAATTGACCAGATTTTCGTCTTTGTTGGCCAAAAGGAATTCCGTAAAGGTCATGGGATTGATCTGCATGAAGTTGACTTTTCCCACTGGGAAAGACGAAGGCTTTGCCAGGGCTATGCCCAAGAGCGAACCGGCACAGGCAATGTGATACTGCGGCGCGTTCTCGCAGAAATATTTCATGGCGTTGATGACTTTGGGACAATCCTGTACTTCGTCAAAAATGATGAGCGTCTTTTCTGGCAGGATCTTCTGGCCGCTTGCCAGCATCAGATTCTGTAAGATCCGCTCCACATCCTTTGTTGTTTCAAAGAACTGCTTGTATTCCTCATTTTCATCAAAGTTAAAATAAGCGGTATTTTCATAATAGCGTTTGCCAAACTCTTTCAGGACCCAGGTCTTCCCGACCTGCCGGACTCCTTTCAAAATCAGCGGCTTGCGATAGGGGGAGTTTTTCCAGTTCAGCAGTTTCTTCAAGATCAGTCGTTCCATATCTATCTCTCCTCACACTTTTATGATGAATTCTGTGATTATAATCACACTTTTATTATATATTAAAACAGAGAACATGCAAGTATGATCACAAGATCATATGCAATCTAAGGGTATCTGTTCATTTTATTGTTGAAATGGATGTGTGATTTCTTGGATAAGATCAAAAAAAGATTTCTGAAACTTGATCATACTTTTATAGACGATACAGCAAGGCGACGATATCCTTGAAAGGAGATCGCCGCTTGTTGCTAAATCTGGTGTGTAAGTATCCAGTCCAGTAAAGCAGAAGATTGGATGGCACCTGCCGCCAGCTGCAGGATGACATCAGATAATTCTGTTTGCGTATACTGTAATTTGCTCCCGTTTAAGGCAAGGAACACCAGCATGACGTGTGCGCCGATCCGCTTGTTTCCGTCCACAACACTAGGCTAAAGCAAAGATGAGCTGCCTTCAGCTGGAGTGATGGATAGACATCTTCTTCAGCAAAGGTCTGGAAAGGCGCATTCAGCCAGAGTTCAACATACCTTCATTGTACAGCTTTCGTGTGGATATCGAAAAAATCATGATAGAACCAATGATTTAAGGAGTTTTTCTCAAAATATCTGCTGACCTGTTTGAATTAACTTGCATGCAGTCCTTTAAATCTATATCATATCATTTGACGTTGCATATCGGGTGGATCAATGTTTTTTTGCGTTGTTTCGATCATGTGATCAAACAGGACAGGCTAACATAAATAAGGAGGAGCTTAAACTATGATACGAGTGCTTTTCGTGTGCTATGGCAATATCTGCCGCAGTCCGATGGCGGAGTTTGTGATGAAGGATCTGGTCAAAAAGGCGGGGATCGATGTGCGGTTTGAGATCGCTTCTGCGGCGACGAGCCGGGAGGAGATCGGCAATCCGGTGCATCATGGCACCAGGAGAAGGCTGGCGCGGGAAGGCATAACGGTGGAAGGAAAACGGGCGCGGCAGATGACGCGCGCGGATTATGCGCATTATGATCTGTTGATCGGCATGGAGAGCCTGAATGTCCATGCCATGACGCGTATCGCTGGCGGTGATCCTGCGCATAAGATCTATCGCCTGCTTGATTTTACTGACCGGCCGCGTGATATCGCGGATCCATGGTATACCGGCGATTTTGATTCGACGTATGAAGATATATTGGCCGGATGTCAGGGGCTGTTGGAGCATTGTTTGGATGCAGGTGACTTTTCGAAATTATAGTGTGCTTTGCGTGAATATCTGCTATAATGATGGCTACATGGAAGACGGGGGATGGGAGCATGAAATTACTGGAAGAACGGATCCGCAAGGATGGCGTGGTGAGACCGGGCAATGTCCTGAAGGTGGACAGTTTTCTGAATCATCAGATGGATGTCATCTTCTTCAACGAGATGGCCAAAGAGTTCAAGCGGCTGTATGAAGGCGTGCCGATCAATAAGATCTTGACCATCGAGGCAAGCGGCATCGGCATTGCCATCATGGCGGGACTTCATCTGGAGGTGCCGGTGGTCTTTGCGAAGAAGTCGCGTTCCAGCAATATCTCGGATCAGGTCTATCATACGGTCATTCATTCTTATACGCATAATCATGACAATGATGTCGTGGTGAGCAAGCAGTATCTGAATGAGGACGACCATATCCTGATCATCGATGACTTTCTGGCCAATGGCTGTGCGCTGGAAGGCCTCATCGACCTGGTGCATCAGGCCAACGCAACGGTGGAGGGCATCGGCATCGCGGTGGAAAAGGGCTTTCAGGAGGGCGGAGACCGTCTGCGCAAGGCGGGCTATCGTGTGGAATCACTGGCCATCGTCGACAGCATGGATCCGGAAACAGGAGAGATCACGTTCCGCAGCAGTGAAGACTGACTGCGGCTTTCTTTTGCCGTGTTGGCGGCGACATTGCGAATGACCTGCAACCTTGGTATAATGAAGACAGAGCAAGAGGGAAATACAAGCGGATAACACTGACTGTCTCAGATGACTATAATAGTATTAAGGAAGCGATAACAGAGATCCGCAAAAGGAAAAGAAGGTGATGAGATGAAACAGGGAAAGAAGTATGCGCTGAATCTGCTACTGATTATCGTCGTCACTGTCTTTGCGGTCTGGTTTGCGCTGAAGGACAATTATGAGGAAGTGCTTCAGCTCATCTCCGGCATGCCTTGGTATTTTCTGGTGATCATCATGGCCTGGGGCATCATTTACAATCTGGTCATCGGATGGATCTACCGGGTGCTGGGCCGGCGGTATCGCAAAGATTATCGGTTCATCCATGGAGCGGTCATCGCGTTTGTGGGCACGTTTTTTTCTGGCATCACGCCGAGCGCCACAGGCGGACAGTTTGCGCAGGCATATATCCTGAAGAAGCAAGGGATCAAGATCAGTGATGGGGCGTCGCTGCTGTGGGCAGACTTCATCGTCTATCAGACGACGATGATGGTGTATGTCACGGTGCTGTTTTTGTTGAAGTTTGCGTATTACAGCGCGCAGAGTGCCTGGTTCAATCTGATCCTGCTTGGTTATTTGATCAATCTGGCAGTGATCGCGGCGCTTTATACGATGGCGCTGTTCCCTAAGGTGTATGTGCGGCTGAGCGCGGTCGTAGTGAACTTGCTTGCCAAGATCCATCTGGTCAAAGACCGGGAAAAGACGCTGGAGGGATGGAACTTGCAGCTGGCCAGTTTTACGAGCGAGATCAAAAAGCTGACAAAAGACAAGAAACTGATCGTTAAGGCATCGCTGATCAATATCCTGCGCATGACGCTGCAGTTTTCGCTGCCGTTTTTTATCGCGCTGATGCTGGGCATATCGCTGCTGCCTTCTCAGCTGTTGGATGTCATCGCGCTTTCGAGCTTTGTCATGATGGCCAACAGCTTCATCCCGATACCGGGTGCGAGCGGGGGCACAGAGGTGGTCTTCACGCTCATGTTCACTGGCATGATGGGTGCCGGCACTGGAGCTGTCATGATCCTTTGGCGCTTTTCCACTTATCATCTGGTGATGATCGTCGGCGCGATCGTGTTCGTGCTTGCCAAGCGTTATTATGACAAGAAAAAAATGAAGGAAGACGTGATCGGCATTCAACAAGAGGAGGTACTGTGATGAGGATAGGTATTTTCACAGATACATATACACCGGATATCAATGGTGTGGTTTCTTCGGTCGTGACACTGCAAAAGGGTCTGGAAGCGGCCGGCCATGAAGTATATATCGTGACCGGACAGAAGAACTCGCTGCATGCGCATCGGGAAGGCAATGTGATCCGCATGCCAGGATTGGAACTGAAGAAGCTGTATGGCTATACGCTGAGCACCCCATATCATTTTGAGGTGAAAAAAGAGGTAGAGGATCTGCATCTGGATGTGATCCATGTGCAGCAGGAATTTTCGGTAGGGATCTTCGGCCGCATCCTGGGGCACAGCCTGCATATCCCGGTCGTCTATACGTATCATACGATGTATGAGGATTATACGCATTATGTCAATTTTTTCGATCTGGAAAGCGTGGAAAAGATCAGCAAGAAAGCGGTGCATTCGCTGTCGCGCTATCTGTGCAATTCGGTTTCCGGCATCATCGCGCCCAGCGAGAAGACGAAGGAGAAGCTGCTGAGCTATGGGGTGACGCGGCCGATCTATGTCATCCCGACGGGGCTCGATCTGGATCGTTTCGCGCACGCGCATGTCTCGGCGCAGCTTTGTGCGCAGATCAAAAAGCGTCATGGGGTGCGTGAGGAAGACCGGGTCATCACGTATCTGGGGCGGGTCGCCGCGGAGAAGAGCATCGATATGATCGTCAGCGGCGCGGCATATATCCGTGATCCCAACTGCCGCATCATGATCGTGGGCGGCGGGCCGTCGCTGGATGAGCTGAAGCAGCAGGCGCAGCAAGAAGGGGTCGGCGACCGCATCATCTTTACCGGTCCGGTTCCTCCGCAGGAGGTGCCTGCCTACTACGCCATCAGTGAAGCTTTTGTCAGTGCGTCGACCTCGGAGACACAGGGAATGACGTTCATCGAGGCACTGGCCGCCGGGCTGCCGATCTTTGCGCGTCCGGACGAGGTGCTGGAAGGTTTGGTCGAAGAAGGCGTGAGCGGCTTTTATTTCCATGATCCGCAGGAATTCGCGTCCAATGTCGATGCCTTTTTGACCATGGATCCTTTGATTGTGACAAAGATGCGGCAGGAAGCTGTTTCACGCAGCCGCAAATATGATATGCACACCTTCGCGCAACAGGTGGAGACCGTGTATCAGCTTGTCATTGATGGATATCATGAGGATTATGAGGTCACGAAGATCCGGGTGATGGATGACATGGTGCGTGTCACGCTGGAGAATGATCTGCTGGATGAGCCGCTGCGGCTGTATATGACGGCAGAAGATTATTTCCGTTATAAGGTGACGGTGCACAGCTTCATGGATGGCTCGTATGTCGCGTATCTGCAGGAGCAGCAGGAGGTCTATAAGGCCACGCGCAGCGCGCTGCGCCGGCTTTCCTCACGCGATTACACGTGCATGGAGATGCGGCGTTATCTGATCCGCAACAAAGAGCTGAGCGAAGAAGAGGCCGAAACGGTCATCTCTGACCTGAAGGCACGAGGATTGCTGGACGATGCGCGTTACGCGATGGACAAGACCGCGTATTATGCGCAGAATGGCTATGGACGCGGCAAGATCCTGCGTACTTTGCTGAAGAAAGGCATTGACCGGCAGAGCGCGGAAGCTGCATTGGCACAGCTGGGCGATGAAGACGAAGAAGAACTGGCCTTTGCGGCAGCGCAGAAGCTGCTGGATAGCATCAAAGATAAATCAAAGAAGATGAAAAAGCAGATGATCACCGCCAGGCTGATGGCGCAGGGCTACAGCAGCGAGCTGGCTCGCAAGAGCGCAGAGCGTCTGGAGCTGGATGACGAGGAGGAAAGCGAAGCGCTGGATAAGACGATCGCCAAGGCAATGCGGCTGTATGCCTCCCGATTTGAGGGAGACCGTCTGCAACAGAAGATCATCACGTATTGCCTGCAGAAGGGATTCCCTTCGGACATGGCCAGGCAGAGACTGGAAGAACGGGAGTGGAACGACAATGAATAAATTACTCAGGGAGCTGGCGGATGGAGACCGCGGAACTATCCGCGTGCTGCTCAGCAGCTGCAGCAGAGGCGTGACGGCAAAAGGCGCGCCTTACCTTTCTTTTACGCTGCAGGACAAAAGCGGGACGATGGATGCAAAATACTGGAACGTATCCGAGGAAGAGCTCGATCGGTATGTGCCGGGAATGATCGCTGATGTATCCGGAGATGTGCTCAGTCATAATCATCAGCTGCAGTTTCGCGTCAAGCAGATGATGATCGTGGATGAGGACGTCAGCGTCTATGATTTTGTACAGGAAGGGCCTATCCCGGCCGAGCAGATGAAACAAGAGATCGAGCAGACCCTCTCTTCGATCCGCAATGACACGATGGCGCTGATCGTCCAGGCAGTATATGAAAGATATGCGCATGAGTTTTTTGAATACCCGGCCGCCACGCGCAATCATCATGACTTCGTGGGCGGTCTGGCCACGCATACCATCGGCATGCTCAGGCTGGCCAGCGCGATCGCTGATCAGTATCCGCTGCTCAACCGGGATCTGCTGGTGAGCGGGACGTTCCTGCACGATCTGGGCAAGATCAAGGAATTCAGCGCGCCGGTCGTTCCCAGCTACACCACGCCGGGGAAGCTGCTTGGGCACATTTCGATCTTTCAGGCCGAGCTGACGAAGATCGCGGCCGAGCTTGGGGTAGAGGACAGTGAGGAAGTATTGCTGCTGAGGCATATGATCCTTTCCCATCATGGGGTGCATGAGTATGGCTCGCCGGTGCTGCCGATGATCCCGGAAGCAGAAGTGCTGCATCTGATCGACAACCTGGATGCGCGGATGAATACGATCCAGAAGGCGCTGGATGTCACAGAGGAAGGCGCGTTCACCCAGCGGATCTTCGCGCTGGAGAACCGCAGCTTTTATAAGAGCACACTGTCTACAGACGAGGAAGGATGATGTGCCTGCCGCTTGATGCGGCTTTTTTTTGGATCAAACGATCAAAAAGAATGAAAAACATGACGCTGGTGAAGGGCTTTCGCATTGACAAAATCAAAAATAAGAAGTAAACTAAGAATAGTTCTTAAGATTGGAGGCTGTCATGAAGAGAAAAACATCCAGACAACGGGAGATGATCCTGGACTATCTGATGTCAGTGAACGGACATCCTACAGCTGAGGAGATCTTCAAGAATATGAACGCGCAAGGTATACAGATATCGCTTGCTACGGTCTACCGGAACCTGGGAATTCTGGAGGAGATGCATAAAATCCGCAGAGTTGCCCATCCTGAAGACGGGTATTGTTATGACAGGACCAGCAGGCCGCATCATCACCTGCACTGCATCCGCTGCAATCAGATCTATGATCTGCCGCTTCCCTATGAGGATGCGCTGAATGCGCGGATCGCCAGTCAGAGCGGAATGACGGTATTCTCTCATTCGATCATGGCAGAGGGAATCTGTGAACACTGTCGCAGAGAAACAGATGAATGTAAGGAGTGAATGAACATGGAACTGAAAGGATCAAAGACTGAACAGAATCTGATGGCGGCATTTGCCGGTGAAAGCCAGGCACGCAACAAGTACACGTATTATGCGCAGAAGGCAAGAGAAGAAGGCATGGAACAGATCGCGCGCATCTTCGAAGAAACGGCGCGCAACGAGCAGGAACATGCCAAGCTGTGGTTCAAGGCGCTTCATGGTGACGCGATGCCGGATACGGCGGCCAACCTGGAAGACGCAGCGGCAGGAGAGAATTATGAGTGGACCGATATGTACAAGCATATGGCAGAAACAGCGCGTGAAGAAGGATTCCAGAAGATCGCTTTCCAGATGGAGAAAGTGGCAGAGATCGAGAAGCGTCATGAAGAGCGCTACCTGAAGCTGCTGGAAAACGTGAAGAACGGCACTGTGTTTGAGAAGAGTGAAAAGACGATGTGGGTATGCGATATCTGCGGATACTGCATCGAAGCGGAGAAAGCGCCGAAGGTCTGCCCGGTATGCGGCTATGAAGGCTCTCACTTCGCACAGGAAGCAAAGAATTATTAATGCTTTAACAGCATAAATGAACAGGCGATACATATAAGAATATCGCCTGTTTTATTTTGCATATAATCGACAGGAATTTTGCGCAAAAAAACGTTGAAAAATATCATACAAATATAATAATACCGCGATAGTTTAGATGTACAAACATGGACATATTTGCAAATTTTGACCACATTATCTAATAAAAAGACAAAATAGTCCATTTTTCGTGCAAATCAAAGATAAAAATAACAAAAAATACAACATAATTACCAAAAATTATAAAATTATCCGCTTTCATTTTCCAAATTCTGTGTTAAAGTATGTGTGTACACCGAGAGGAAACTCTGTGAACAGTTTGTGTCAGGACCGTGACCTTCTTTTGTGGGGCATCCTTGTGCCGGTCCGCTTGCTGGAGCAGAGAGAAAGGAGTGAGAAAACAGATCATAGGACGTACATCAGTTGCATCACATGGCATGAGCAGATCAGTAGACTCTTTTATTTTTTATGCCGGTGATGTAAGCGCTAACTTATGAACAAGGTAAGCGCTGACTAGTTTTTGCTCGATTTAAAGAAAGGTGAACTGTTAATTTTATGAGTAAAATGTTTAAGAGAATTGGAAAGACGACTCTTGCCATTGCTCTTGCTTTGCCGTCTATCAGCACTGGCGTAACGGTATTCGCCAATGATGAGAACGCGGGAAGCCAGACAGACGCTGAAACGGAACCTTCCACAAGCTATCCTGCTGCGCAGGACGGCTATACGTATGTCAGCAGCGTCGCTTCTGTTTCTCAGGACGCAAACAGCGTAACGCTGACCCTGGAAGCAGGCGAGCGCATTCGCTTCACGTTCCTGGAAGGAAACGTATTCAGAATGTATATGGCAGCTCCTGGAGAAGAGTTCCAGGAATATCCGACACCGAATAGTTCGGATCATACTGCAACGATCACAAACAAAGAGGATGCCGTGTATTATACCGAGTACCATGTGGATCCTCAGGTCGTAGAGGATGATTCTACGGTGACGATGATGGCAGAAGGCGGCATTACGATCACGGTGGATAAGGCATCCGCAATGATGACGGTCACAAATGCACAGGGTGATACCGTGATCAAGGAAGCCGCTCCGATCCAGTATCGCGAGGGCAGCACCATTCAGACATTGGCCACCAGCCCGGATGAGTATTTCTATGGTGGCGGTACGCAGAACGGACGTTTCTCTCACAAAGGTGAGGTCATCAGCGTTTCCAACACCAATGTATGGGTCGATGGTGGAGTAGCCAGCCCGAACCCGTTCTATTGGTCCACAAAGGGGTATGGCGTTGTCCGCAATACGTGGAAGCCTGGATCTTATGACTTCACGAGCAACGAAACGATCACGACGACGCACAACGAAGAGCGTTTCGACGCGTACTTCTTTGTCGATGACACGCCAGAAGATATCCTTGGCGATTACTATGAACTGACCGGTAATCCGGTGGAACTGCCGGAATACGCATGGTATCTGGGTCACTTGAACTGCTACAACCGTGACTATTGGCTGGAAGTTCCGGCAGGAACGAGCGGCGCGATCAAGCTGGGCGACAAGTGGTACAGAGAATCTTCTTCTGACAACGGCGGAAAACGAGAAAGTCTAAATGGCGAGGATGATTTCTCCGCTCGATCTATCCTTGATGAATACGCAGAATATGACATGCCGTTTGGCTGGTTTGCGCCAAATGATGGATATGGCTGCGGTTATGGTCAAGAAGCAACGCAGGCCGGAGACCTTGATACGCTGCGTGAGTTTGCGGATTACGCGATCGCGCATGGTGTAGAAACTGGTCTGTGGACACAGTCCAACCTGTGGCCGGCTGACTCAAGCAACCCGCAGAAGGGCGAGCGTGATATCTACGCTGAAGTAGAAGCTGGCGTACATGCCGTCAAGACCGACGTTGCGTGGGTAGGCGCAGGTTACTCCATGGCATTGAACGGTATTTCTGTCGCGTATGACGCGATCGTTTCCCGTTCCAACATGAAGCCGGCGATCGTTACGCTGGATGGCTGGGCCGGAACGCAGCGCTATGCTGGCATCTGGACCGGTGACCAGTCTGGAGGCCAGTGGGAATACATCCGTTTCCACATTCCGACTTACATCGGAACTTCTCTGTCTGGTCAGCCGAACATCGGATCTGATATGGATGGTATCTTTGGCGGCGGAGACCCGATCATCTGGACACGTGAGTTCCAGTGGAAAGCATTCTCCACGTACATGCTCGACATGGACGGCTGGGGAAGCAACCAGAAGAGCCCGTGGGCCCTGGAACAGGATGGAACTTCCATCAACCGCGCATATCTGAAGCTGAAGGCACAGCTGATGCCTTACATCAATACGATCTCTCATGAAGCGACCGCAGAAGGCGGCCTGCCGACGATCCGCGCGATGTTCCTGGAAGAGGAAAATCCGTATACGCTGGGTACAGGAACACAGTATCAGTATATGTTCGGTGATTCCCTGCTCGTCGCGCCGATCTATCAGGATACGGCATCTGATGAAGCCGGCAATGATATCCGTAATAATATCTATCTGCCGAGCACAAGTGATGTATGGATCGATTACTTCACGGGCGAGCAGTATCGCGGCGGACAGATTCTGAACTACTTTGATGCACCGATCTGGAAGCTGCCGTTGTTTGTCAAGAACGGATCCATCATCCCGATGTATCCGGAAAACAACAACCCGGAAAAGATCAGTGATACGAACCCGAAGGGCCTGGATGACTCTCAGCGAATCGTTGAGTTCTGGCCGGCCGGAAACACTGAATTCGAAGCTTACGAAGATGATGGCAAGACGCTGGGCGGCGCAAGCACGACGACCCTGTATACTTCTGAGGTCAATGGCGACACCGCTACGCTGACAGCCAACGCATCGATCGGTTCTTACACAGGTATGACATATGAGCGTTCTACTGAGTTCATTGTCAATGTATCTCAGGAACCAACAGCGGTGACTGGTTCAGTCGCTGGACAGGATGTCACCTTCACCAAGGTCGATTCCATGGAAGACTTTGAGGCAGCAGAAGGAAATGTCTACTTCTATGACGAAGCGCCAAACGTATATGTGACGCAGTTTGCGGACGAGGATTCTACGATCGCTGATCTTGATGCGACTTCTACGCCGAAGCTGTATGTCAAGTCTGGCGCGAAGACCAACATTACTGAATATGACTTCCAGGTTGTCATCGAAGGCTTTGCCAATGAGCAGCAGCTCAATGCCAACGAGCTGAATGAGGAACTAATCGTTCCGGCCAACCTGCGCGAAGTCGATAAGTCTGATGATTATATTACTGTAGGATGGGATGCTGTAGACGGCGCCGCAAGTTACGATGTATTGGTAGATGGTACGCTGTTCACCAATATCAAGGCTACGAACTACACGCAGGATGGTCTGCACTTCTCTACGGATCACACGTATCAGGTACGCTCAGTAGACGCAGAAGGATATTATTCTAACTGGTCTGCGGAGATCACGCTGACGACGGATGATGACCCGTTCCGCAATACGCCGACGCCGACCAACATTGAGTGGGAAGGAACGCTTTATGGCAATCATTCCGCTGACTTGGCATTTGACCATACGTTCCAGAGCGGAGATGGCGGATTCCATTCTGGCGGCGGAGACATCGGCAAGGCGCTGATCGTCGATTATGGTATGTCTTATCAGCTGGACAAGATCGAATATTATCCGCGTGATGACGCTGGTAACGGAACCGTGACGCAGATGGAGATCTCGACAAGCATCGATGGTATCCATTGGAGCGAAGGAGAGACCTACACTTGGGCACGTGACAACACGACCAAGACCGTAGATATGACTGGCAAGACCGCGCGTTATGTCCGTTTCATTCCTAGAGCATCTGTAGGTGACTTCTTCTCAGCAAGCGAGATCCTCGTCTACAAAGTCGATGGTATCGGCGGCCGTGTCGTTGGTGACGTCAACAACTCTGGCGCTGTAGAACAGAACGACCTGACATTCTACCAGAACTACATCGGCCTGAATCCGAGTGATTCTGACTATAACTACATCGCGAATGTCGGCGGCGATATCGATGGTAATGACGAGATCGACGCATTTGACCTTTCTTATGTCGCTGTACAGCTGAATGGCGGTATCTCTAACCCGGCTGATGGCGTGGACGGAAAGATCATGCTCATCCCGGATAAGACAGATATCAAAACGGGAGATACGTTCAATATCAGCGTATATGGTATCGGCCTGAAAAATGTCAATGCCTTCAGCATCGAATTTGCGGAAGACAGCTCATTGTTCCAGATCACGAACGCAGGTTCTGCATCTGTATCCAGCGCCTTCATGAGAAACTTCTCACAGCGCCGTACGCATACAAATGGATCAGTAGACTGCATGACCGTATTCACGAACATCGGTTACCAGGATCTGATCAATGGAACCGGAACGATCGCTACGATCACAGCTACTGCAGTGGCTGACTTCACTTGGGGCAGTGACCGTGTAGCCAGCAGAGCGGTCCTGGTCGGACAGGATCTGAGCACGGCTGACGGTATCATCGACCTGACTGATACACCTGTCGCTCCAGAAACTGTCAAGACCTTATCTGCAAATGAAGTAAATATTACTTACAATGACGCAGAAGGCAACCCAATCAGCGATACCAGTGAATTGTGGCAGCAGAGCAATTGGAAGGAAATCTTGTTTAACGGACAAGATTCTGGCGAAATGGCAGAATTTAGTTGGGATATGCAGAATGATCCGGTACCGGATGTTTGCCGCTTGCCGATGGACTTTGTGATGAATGTCGCAAATGGCTCTGAGGCACGTCATATCATAAGCTTTACGATCGCCGGACGCGATCAGGGCAATGGCGCATTGAGGAACTCTAAGTTGGCTTATGTCGACGCAGAAGGTGAGAGACACGAACTTGGTGAATCTACCGCGACCTCACCGTCTTGGGACATCAATGATGAAGTGACACAGATTATCTGGACGCCGATGGAAGCGAGCGGAACCGCTTCTTATGCACCGGCAGGTGATCAGGCTAACCGTATGCTCTCTCTGTTTGAGATCATCATCGAAGAAGACGCAACTGTAGGCGCAACAGGCATCGCCTTTGATGAGTCCAGCGTTGACAGCTTGTCCGTTGGTGATTTTGGCGAAGTATCCGCAACCGTCTTGCCGACGAACGCGACGAATCCGTTCTATGATGTGACGACGGAAGACAATGACATCGTGACGATCACGAAGATCCCAATGGGCGATCATTACACCTTCCTCGTACAGGCCATTGGTGTAGGTGAAGCTACGCTGACCGCGACTTCTGAAGATGGCAATCATACCGCGACCATGCAGATCAATGTGACAGATGAACTGAATACAGATCGTCTGCAGGCTGAGCTGGATAAAGTGGCAGCGCTTTATGAGAACCTGTATACGGCTGAAAGCTGGGCTGAAGTAGAAGAAGCGGTAAACGCGGCAAATGCATTGATCGGTGATCCGGAAACGACCAAAGCAGATCTTGACAATGCGACGATCGAAATCATGAACGCGGTCAATTCACTGGAGTTCCGAGGCTCTAATGACAAGCAGCCTGACAGCACGAATCTGATCCCGTATGAAGGCATGAGCATGTTTGATGAGTCCAGCTGCAGCGCCGCTGAGCAGGAGCACGCATCTTATGTCATCGATGGGGACAGAGGAACGATCTGGCATTCGAACTATGGAAGCAGCTACACTCTGCCGCAGTGGTTCACGATCGATCTGGGCAGCACATATAACCTGGAGCAGGTAGATTATCTGCCGCGTCAGAGCGGAAGCATCAACGGTATGGTCACACATTACCGTATCGAGACCAGCTTGGATGGTGAGACCTTCACGCCGGTCGTTGAAGGATATCTGGAAACAGATGGCACTTCACTGACCGATCCGAGCGAATTCAAGAAGATCAAGTTCGACGCTACGGATGCTCGTTATGTCCGCTTCATCGCGATTGAGTCTCTTGGCGATAGACCGAATGCTTACGCATCCTGTGCTGAGATGAACTTCTATGGCACGCTGGTCGCTGGACCTGAAACAGACTTCTCTGAACTGGAAGAAGCGATCACTGCCGCTGAGGCACTGAATGCCGAAGAGTACACGACTTCCAGCTGGGCAGCATTTGAAACAGTGCTGAACGCAGCAAAGGAACTGACTGAAGCAAGCAGCGCTGAGCAGATCAGCAACGCGATCGCCAGCCTGAGCGCAGCACAGGCAGCGCTGGAGACAAGAGCTTCTGATGCCGCAATGGCAGCTCTGCAGACAACTGTGAACAATGCGGAGGCACTGAGAGATCAGTACACGAGCGAGGCATTCGCCGATGTTGACGCAGCGATCCAGGCCGCAAACGCACTGATTGCCGATCCGGCTGACGCTTCAGCAACAGCAGTAGTCAGCGCGACGCTGAACATCTCTGTCGCACTGCAGCAGCTGAATGTATCTCAGTCTACAGATAAGCTGAAGGCTGACCTGGAAGATACGATCGCTGATGCGAAGGTGCAGGTAGAAGAAGCAGTCAATGGCCGTCCGGCACAGATCGAGGCAGTGAACGCAGCGATCACAGCTGGTGAAACCGTATTGGCTGATGCAGAAGCTACGGCAGATGACTACAAAGAAGCCATCACGAACATCACGAAGGCAGTACAGCAGCTGTGGGATATCGTGAGCAAGGATGAGCTGAATGCCGTGATCGAAGAAGCAGAAGCAATCACTGCGGATGGATACACGGAAGACAGCTACAACGCCCTGCAGAACGCGATCACTGCAGCGAAGGAAGTTGCGGCAAACGATGACGCGACGACCACTGATGTGACCAACGCGATCACTTCTGTACTGGATGCCATCGCCGGACTGGTACATGAGGATCTGGATACTTCCGCGCTTGAAGGATGGATCGAAACAGTAGAACAGATGGCAGCGAACATTGATGACTATCGTCCGTCTACAGTAGTTGGTCTGGAAGACAAGCTGAATGAGGCGAAGGACGTCCTGACTAACGCGACGACGCAGGCCGAGATCGATGAAGCAGCCGAAATGCTGAGAGAAGCAGCGCTGAACGCCCGCACGAAGGCCGATGTCGAGGCATTGGTTGCAGCGATCGAGCAGGCAGAAGCGATCGATCTGAGCCAGTATACGGCAGAGAGCGCACAGGCGGTACGCAACGCGGTAGCGAATGCGAAGCTGCTGGCCGATGATCCGGAAGCAACGCAGGAAGCAGTAGATGCTGCGACCGAGGCGATCCTGATGGCCATCGATAACCTGCAGGATGTCACGACCACTCCTGGTGGAAGCACGGATGAACCGGAAACGACGCCGGATAATGGAAACACCGATACAGACAACAATGGCGGAACGGGAACCGATACTGGAACTGGCAACGGCGGAACAGAGACAAATGGATCTGATACCGCTGCTGAAAACAGTACAACTGGATTCGCGGCAATGTCTGTTGTTGCACTGGGCGCACTGGCAGTGGCACTCAAGAAGAGAAATACTCTGAAGAAGAATCGCTAACAGCGTGACCAGAAGATAACGACCAAAGGGTGACGCAAGTCACCCTTTCTATCTATTGATACAGGATTGGAGCAATGTTGATGAGAAGAAGATGGTTTGTATGTATGAGCTTGTTCCTGCTGCTTCTGACAGGCTGCGCAGACAATAAAACGTATCCGTCGATCACGCTTGATCCAGGCAATGGGGAAGTAAGATCGATCTCGATAGATGACGCGATCGCCAAGAAGAACGATGGCAAGAATTTCCTGCTCATCGTGACGCAGACGTATTGCGGCTATTGCATGGACTTCTTTGCGGAATCGGACGCGTATACGAAAGCGGAGGGGATCACCTTATGGTGCGTCACGCTGGATAAAGAGGATTACAGCGAGGAACAGAACCTGAAGCTCGTGCATGATAACTTTGGGGATTTCAGCTCCACGCCTTCGCTGTATTACATCGGCGAGGGAAAGACGCAGGACATGCTGCTGTCGAGCGAGGAAGAGGTCACCCTGGAAAGTTATCAGACGTGGCTGAAGGAAAACCACATCATCGAGGAGGACGAATGAGATGAGATATCGAAAACTGGCGATCCTGATGGCACCGGTGCTATTCATGTCGACATTGACGGGATGCAGCAGCGCGCCGAAAGCAGACATGATAATGCACTGCACCTATGAGCAGACGATCGACGCGATGACGTATACCAGCACAGCTGACTTTACGTATGTGAAGGAAACAGGACAGATGCTCAGCGGACATATCACGCATCAGTATGAAGGCTATCCTAAGGATGAAGCAAGCAATACGGTACTGACGAACATGGCGCTGAGAGCGAGCGAGCTTTCTGAGACCGAAGGCGTACAGCTCGAGCTGAACCGGACCGATACGGGATTTGGCAGCGATGAGACATGGGACTATACGAAGATCGATCTCAAGGAGATCCCGTATGTGGATGAGGAACAGGCCAATTTCATCGATCAAAACCGGGGATATTATTCGCAGGACATGGCGAAGGACTATTATGAAGGACAGCACTATGGCTGCAGCGTGAGCGATATCCACTGACATGGACATGCTTCAAGGACGATTGGAGAGATGGTATGAAACGAGTATTTAAGATCATGCTGTGTCTGATGGTCATCTTGTCAGGGGTGGCTGTGACGACGAGCATGACGGCAACGCCGGTCATCGCGAAGACGGTGGGAGATTATACCTATACCGATAACAACGATGGAACGGTCACGATCACCAACTATGGCGGATCAGAAAAAGATGTTGTCGTTCCAGAAGAACTGGACGGGAAGATGGTCAGTGCAATCGGCTATGCGGCATTCGCGGAATGCCGGAGCCTGGAAAGCCTGGTCGTACCGGAAACGGTGACGCGATTACAAGATTACGCGTTCTCACAGTGCACGAGCCTGACGAGGGCGCAGCTGCCAGAGAGCATCGTATCGCTGGGACGCGGTGTCTTCAAGAACTGCATCTTGCTGGAAGAGGTGAACATTCCGACATCGTTGACGACCGTAGCGATGGAGATGTTCGCGGGATGCACGAGCCTCACGGAGATCGAGATCCCGCAGACGATCCGTTCACTCGGGGACAGCGCGTTCAGCGGCTGCAGCGGGCTGAGCGAGATCGTATTGCCGGACAATGTGACCTCGCTTGGCAGCGCGGCATTCCGTTCATGCGTGAACCTGGAGCGCATCAACCTGTCTCCGCGGCTCACGACGATCGGTAACAACGCCTTTGCGGAATGTTATGAGCTGGCAAGCATTGAATTCCCGCAAACGCTGAGACAGATCGGGCAGAGCGCGTTCATGAACTGCATCAGCCTGACGCAGATCACGCTGCCGGAATCGATCACGAACCTTGGGTATTCGGCATTTACCGGCTGCAGCTCACTGACCGAGATCAATCTGCCTGCGAACTTGCAGTCGATCCCGGATTCCGCGTTCAGCGCGTGCAGCTCATTGCAGCACATCGAACTGCCTGAAAACATCACTTCCGTAGGTGCATCTGCCTTTGCGGCATGTGTATCGCTGGAAGAGATCACGCTGCCAGACAGCGTGACCGAGATCGGCAGCGGCATCTTCAGTGACTGCGACAGCCTGGTGAGCGTCAATCTTTCAGAAGATATCGAAACGATCCCGAGCGAGGCATTCCGTTATTGCGATAACCTGCATACGGTGGTCGTGCCATCGGGAGTAAGCGAAGTCGGCAATAACGCGTTTGCGGATTGCGCGTCTTTGACGGCAGTATTCCTGCCAGGCTCTATCGCCCGTGCGGATTTTGGTTCGACGGTATTCTATAATTCGCCTAACGCGGTCTTGTATGTGCTGAATGGTTCGGGAGCGTATTCTTATGCAATCAACGCGGGACTGAATTATGTGGTCCTGGACGATGAGATCACGATGGACGATGACGAGATCACGCTGCAGGCCGGAGAAAGCCGTGAGATGGTCGTGATGCGCAGAAATTATTCTGTAGCGAGCAATACTGACCTGACATGGGAGTCGACGAACAGCGAGATCGCTTCAGTCGAAAACGGTGTGATCACAGCGCACCGCGGTGGCGACGCGATCATCAGCGCCGAGACGTCCACGGGCGCGCGCGCTGAGGTCAGCGTACATGTGGACGATGAGGAAAAACCGATCACATCCATCACGCTGAACAACACCCAGATGGAAATGAACATCAATACGCGGCAGGGACTGCGGGCGACGATCACCCCGAGCGATACGACCGACAGCAAGCTGTTGAGCTGGGAAAGCGAAGATCCGACGATCGCGATTGTCAGCGCGACCGGCAACGTGACCGCGAAAGGCGCAGGAACGACGACGATCACGGTCAGCGCCGAAAATGGCGTGAGCGCCAGCTGCGAAGTGACGGTCAAGAGCCCGATCACCGCGGTTCGCCTGAGCCAGACCGACATGACGCTGGAAAGAGGCGCCAGCCAGCAGCTGCGTACGATGATCGAACCGGTCGATACGACAGATGACCGTACGCTGAGCTGGAGCTCATCCGTACCTTCGGTCGCTATGGTAGATGACGAAGGCAATGTCACGGCATTGAGCGAAGGCTACGCGATCATCCGCGTCGAGACGAGCAACGGCAAGACCGCGACCTGCACGGTACAAGTAGTCGAGACACAGGAAGCGCCAATCACCGGCGTGAGTCTCGATCAGGAGAACGTGACGCTTGCCGAAGGAGAGAACACGACGCTGAATGCGACGATCACGCCGAGCGATACGACGGATGACCGCACGCTCATCTGGAGCAGTGACGCGCCGGAGGTAGCAGTGGTCAACGATGGTGAGATCACTGCCATCGCGCCAGGCACAGCGACGATCACGGTAACGACGAGCAATGGCAAGAGCGACAGCTGCATCGTGACCGTAGAGAGAAGAGAGATCGAGATCATCAGCGTGAGCCTGGACCACAGCGAGCTGACGATGAAGGCAGGACGTGAGACGACGCTGAATGCGACGATCAACCCTGCGGATACGACGATGAGCAAGGAGCTGAGCTGGAGCACATCGAACGCGGAAGTGGCGACGGTGGAAGACGGCGTGGTCCGCGCAGTGGCAGAAGGCGACGCAGTGATCAGCGTGACGACGGTGAACGGCAAGCGCGCAGAATGCGTGGTGCATGTGTTCGAGGTATCGCTGGATGCGCTGAACGATACGATCGCCAGAGCAGAACAGCTGGATGATGAAGAAAGCTACACGGCAAGCAGCTATGCGGCATTCGCGCAGGCATTAGAAGAAGCAAGAGCAACGGCAGCGGACGAAGAAGCGCTGCAGGCAGATGTGGATGCGGCGCAGCAGAAGCTGGAGAATGCGATCAGCGGATTGGTCGCAAGAGCGGACAGCGCATCGGTAAGCCGGATGGAAGAGCTGTATGCGGCCGGATCGGCATTGACAGAAAACTACAGTGAAGAGGAGTTTGTGGCGATGCAGGAAGCGCTCGATACAGCGGAAGCGCTGCTGGAAAAAGATCCTGCGGAATTAAGCGAAGCCGAAGTGACGGCAGCGATCAGCGCATTGGAAGCAGCCCAGAACGGATTGAACGTGCTGGACGCGCAGAAGGCGCTGGCAGAGGCCATCGCGGACGCGCAGGCGATCCTGGATGGCGATACGAGCATCTATGAGCCGGCTGGCGTAGCGGCATTGAGCAGCGCGGCAGAGAACGCGCAGGCATTGCTGGACGGGGAGACGAGCGATATCGAAGCGCTGGAGAACGCGGCAGCAGCGATCCGCACAGCGATCAGCGAGCTGCAGGTGCAGGAGCCGGAAGAAACAGACAAGAGCTTCCTGCAGCTGTTCTATGAGGCAGTGAAGGATACGGCAGCAAACGGCTATACGAGCGAGAGCTACGAAGCGTTTGCGGCAGCGCTGGAGCAGGCGGCAAATGTGCTGGATGATGAAAGTGCGAGCCAGGCAGAGGTGAATGAGGCAGCGGATGAGCTGATCATGGCTTACAGCAGCCTGGAACGCGAGGCCCAGATCGACTACAGCGCGATCGACTTTGAGATCGAGTATGCGCAGAGCATGCTGGAGAACGAAGGGGAATACTATGAGAACGACATGGACAAGGTGCGCGAGGTACTTGCGGCAGCGCAACAGCTGCGCGAGGACGGAGCGAACCAGGCATCAGTGGATCAGCAGGTGAAGGTGATGAGAGAACTTCGCCTGAGCATCCGCAAGCGTCCGCAATAATGAATGGGCTCATCTCAAAGGAGATGGGCCTTTCTGATATATTGGTGAAAAACATGGTCGGGATCGATTTAACATTGCAACTTTGCTGTAATGATAGTAAAATAAATACATACGCGAAAAGAAAGGAAGAATTATCATGAGCAAAGATAAAGAGACAAAGAAAAAGAAGAGAACAGCGGGAAATGGCAGCCTGGCATTTTATATCATGGCCGTCGTATTTTTGCTGCTGGGAATCTATGCGGGCATTTCCAGCTATCTGTCGCTGGCGCAGACGGCAGAAAGCTATGGCGTGGCCATGACGGATGTGATGAGTTCCATGATCTATTCCATCGTGTCTTCCATCGCACCGTATTTTGGATTCGGCTGCATCCTGTATGGGATCGGCGTGATCCTTAAAAAACTCCCTGTGACGGCAAGGGAAGGTCAATAAGCGTAAAAGGCTGCGGGACAAAGTGCCGCAGCCTTTTCAAACAGGAAGGAGAGAAATGAGATGAAGGTCGGATTTATTTCACTTGGCTGCAGCAAAAACCTTGTGGACAGCGAAAAGATGATGGGCATGTTAAAAGAAAACGGACATGAGCTGGTCAGCAGTCCAGCTGAAGCAGAAGCCATCATCATCAATACGTGCGGATTTATTACCAGCGCCAAGGAAGAAGCCATTTCGACCATTTTTGAAATGGCCAAGTACAAAGAAGGTAGGCTGAAAAAGCTGATCGTGACCGGATGCCTGGCACAGCGGTATAAGGAACAGCTGGAAGCCGAGATCCCAGAGCTGGATGCGGTCGTCCGCATCAGTGAGTATGATCATCTGCATGAGGTGCTTGCAAAGGAGCTTGGTGATGAAGCAAAAGTGACTTTCCATAAGGCCAGACGGCTGTTGACGAGCAAGCCGTGGACCGCTTACTTGAAGATCGCGGAAGGCTGCTCGAACCATTGCGCCTATTGTGCGATCCCGCTGATCCGCGGTGACAACGTATCCGTTCCAGAGGAACAGCTGGTCGAAGAAGCAAAGAAATTAGCGGCAGGCGGCGTGAAGGAACTGGTGCTCAATGCGCAGGACACGACCAAATATGGGGTGGACCTGTATGGTTCGCGCAAATTGCTGGAACTGTTGCAGAAGCTGCATGAGATCGAAGGATTTCACTGGATCCGCATCCTGTATATGTATCCGGATGAGATTGATGATGAACTGATCGAGGGAATGGCAAAGCTGCCTAAGGTGCTGCCTTATTTCGATATCCCGATGCAGCACGCCAATGATGAGATGCTGGCGCGCATGAACCGCCGCGGGACAAAGGAAGAGGTGCTGCGGCTGATTCAGAAGATCCGCCAGATCTTTGCGCATCCGACCTTGCGTACGACATTTATCGTGGGATTTCCCGGGGAATCGCGCCAAACCATGGATGAACTGCTGCAATTTGTCAGAGATGTCCGCTGGGATCACATGGGCGCTTTCACTTATTCTCCTGAGGAAGATACCCCAGGCTACAGCATGAGACCGATATGCCCAGAAGAAGTTAAAGCGCAATATCTGGATGAACTGATGAAGCTGCAGGAAGAGATCGCGCTGGAGAATCAGCAACAGAAGATCGGCCGCGTGATCGAAGTGCTGGTAGAAGATCAGGAAGGCCTGAGCGGAAAATATCGCGGACGCAGCGAATGGGACGCGCCAGACGGCGTAGACGGCATGGTCATCTTTACCAGTGACCAACAGATCGAAATGGGCAGCTTCGTCAAAGTCAGGGTGACCCAGGTGCTGCCGCATGATGTGATCGGAGAAGAAGTGTGCTGATCGGTTTTGACCCGATCGTTGCCGATGAACCGCGCGTACTGATCCTGGGCTCCATGCCCAGCGTGACCTCATTGGAAAAACAAGAGTATTATGGCTATCGGCATAATCGGTTCTGGAAGATCATGAGCGCATGCTTTGACATGCCGATCGAAACTTACGCGCAAAAACAAAAGATCATCTGCAGCCATCATCTGATCCTTTGGGATGTCATTCATGCCTGCGAAAGAGAAGGATCGCTGGATTCCAGCATCCGAAAAGAGGTCGTCAATCCGATCGATGTGCTGGCACAGACATATCCGACATTGCACACAGTGATCTGTAATGGCAAGAAGAGCGAGAGCCTGTATCAGAGACATTTTTCCACGCTTCCGTTAAAGAAGATCTATCTGCCCAGCACGAGCAATGCCAATCGCACCATAAAAGAAGAGGCGCTGTTTCAACAGTGGATCGCAGTGCTTCGTGAATTGTTGGCAGAATGACTTGAAGGTGACAGAGAAACCAAAATAACACTACCTGGAGAAACCGCCAGAAGGCCTGTATATAAAGGCTTTCTGGCGGTTTTGTCCAAAGGGTGGGGTTCATCTAAAAAAGGTTGTTCGTTTTGTTGGAGATCGATAGGAGTGTCCGTTGTGCATAAACAGAAAAAAAGCTTGATCTCTCAAGCTTTCTTGTTCAAATGGTGGACCCTTAGGGATTCGAACCCTAGACCCACTGATTAAGAGTCAGTTGCTCTGCCAGCTGAGCTAAGGGTCCATCGCTGTTTGCTCGTATATAATACCAGCGGAAAAGGCGATTGTCAACAGGTAAAGTGAAAAAAATTCAAAAACCCTGAAGTGAAAAAGTAAACGCAGCTTCAAACGGATCATGATCCCAGGGTGAATTATTACATAAAAGTGCAAAATATTACAATTGATCGCAAAGTATAATAAAGGTGTATATCAATATCATTATCCGGCTTAAGGAAAGGAGGACGATCAGGCCGGAAAGGGAGGGAGATGAAGATGAAAAAGATAAGACAGATGGCTGCCATCATGCTGGTTGCTCTGATGGCTTTTTCATCCGTCGGCATCAAGGCGAAAGAACAGCCGCGTACTGCTGATCAGGATGTGAAGATCGAAGTGATCCATGATGGCGAGGTGGTGGAGTCAGGATACAATACCTTGACGCATCATCGCAACTATGTGCGTTCGACGAACAGGACAAATGGCGATGAGATCGTGATCACCGCGCCGGAAGGCGTACATTATCTCATGGTGCAGCTGGATGAGTTTTGCGGTGTGCCGAAAACGACAGGCATGGCGCAGCAGGAACAAGTGGAAGGGACGTGGCGCCCTTCGGATATGTCTTCGCTGGAATATGGAGAGGCACTGGTGTATCTGATGAATGATGAATTCCGGTTCGTCATTCCTTCGACCAATGGTACGGATGCTTCTGGGAATACACTGGGCGGAGGAAACTGGCCGTATGATTCCCGTGCATTTTCGACAAGCGGAAATACCGAGAAGGTCATAACGGCACGAGTGGCTACGGAGGAAGAGATCAATGCGCGGCGCAACCTGGCGCTGAACCCTTATGATCAGCGTGGCAATGACAATACACAAAGCGGTGCCATCCAGCGCAATGATACAAGCGTGTTCCCACATGCGTTTGCCAATCGCGTGACGGACAACAAACGAGAATTTGAGCCGCGTAATGCGATCGATGGCTTTGAATTCAATGCTTCCCATGTCGGATTCCCTTATCAGTCATGGGGCTGTGGAAATGAAAATACGGATTCAGAGTTTTCAATCATGTTCGGACGGTATGTGGAGATCGATCAGATCGATATCACGCTGCGGGCGCAGTGGAATCCGCCGCAGCCAGACAATGCCAATGATCATGACATCAACTGGACAAGCGCTACGCTGGAATTCTCAGATGGCACGGAAATGCGCATAGAGCTGGAGAAATTGGCTTCCCCGCAGAGCTTCAAGCTGCCAGAGAAAAAGGTCGTCTCCTGGGTAAGGATGAAAGATCTGCCGGTAAGTGAGGAAACGATCCCGGTGGATGGCAGGAAGAAGTTTTCAGCGCTGACGGAGTTCAAAGTATGGGGAACAGAGGCCAGTTATGATCAGGCAGAAATGCCTGGCGGCGAACAGCTCGTTGCGCTTGCGCAGAAGATCAATGATTACTGGATCCGCACTGGCGGAAATACCGGCTCAGATGCCACGAATTATAATCATGGGCATTCAGTGACAAGTGAGTTTTGGGCGCCTTCGGTGTTTTATACGGGAAACATGGAAGCGTATTATCTGACTGGTGATGAGAATTATACGGATTATGCGACTCGCTGGGGAAGCAACAATATATATGATGGCAGTGCCTGGAATACGAATGCGAATTCCAGCCGTATCGGCAAGTATTTTCCAGATAATCATACCAGTTTCCAGACATATCTGGACATGTATTCTATCACGGCAGAAGGGGCTTTTGATCCAAACGATGAGAAGATCGCCAATGTGGTGCCGGTCATGGAGGAAATGAAAGAGATGAGCGTCAGCGACCTCAAGAACAGATATGGTTATTGGGATCGCATCGATTTCTTCTATATGGAATTGCCAAACTGGACCAAGATGTATCTGTTGACAGGGGATGAAGCATATCTGGATAAGCAGCGCGAACTGTATGATGACCGCAAGCGTGAGCTTTATGATGAAGAAACCGGACTTTTTTATCGTGACCGCAACTATATCTATGATCCTGATGCGACCTATGATCCAAGCAGCAGCGGCAATAATCAGAAGATCAGCCCGAATGGAAAAAAGGTGCTGTGGGCACGAGGAAATGGCTGGGCAATGGCAGCTTTAGCACGAGTGCTGGAAGATTTGCCGGATGATCGCGAAGAGGATCGTTTGGAATACGAGACAACGTTCAAGAAAATGGCGGAAACGCTCATTCAGGTACAGGGGGAAGATGGCTTCTGGCGCATGAACCTGGATGATCATGCGCATGATATCCGGCCGGAGACAAGCGGTACGGTATTCTTTGCCTATGGCTTGGCCTGGGGCATCAACCATGGCTTGCTGGATGCGGATACGTATTATCCGGCGGTCCGAAAAGCTTTTTTAGGATTGAACGCAAATGCCTTCCGCCCAGATGGGCTGGTCGGACGCTCAGAATTGATCAGCGCGTATCCGAATCCAAATTGTTCGCTGGGCATCGGTTCCTCGCAAAGCTATGCGCCGGCAGCGGCCGTGCTGTTCCTTTCGGAGCTTTCTAAGCTGGAAGGGCAGGGCTTTGTCAGCGATGATGTGGAACCGGCGCTGAACAAGCGCATGATCGGTGCTGTTGCCGTAAAGGCAGGTTCTCCGTATGCGGTGGTCAACTCTCGAATCACGATGTTGGATGAGAATGATGCGTTGTGTGCGGTTGCTCAGAATGGCAAGACGTATGTTCCGTTGACTTTCCTTGCTATGGTGTATGGAGAAGATCAGGCAGAAGCGATTACCGATGTGATCACACATGAAGGAAGGATGTACGCGGCAATTGATGGCGTATGTGGTGAAAATCACCGCATCCTTTCAACTGTAGATGAAGAAATCGCTTTGGTCAGTTATAAAGAACGATTATTTGATCCCGTGATCGACGCTAAGCTCATCGCTTTGCTTGAATACGGATTGGATGCGGGACAATATCCAGAAAGACCGGAATATGAGATCCGTTTTGATTATACACCGCAGGCCGAAGCGCCTGAACCGGCGGAAGATGCTTTGATCAGCGTTGAGTCAAGCACTTCTGGCGCCATTAGTGCCAGCCGTGAGATCGGTCCGGTCAATGATGATGAAGTGACCCTGGAATTTGAGATGGTCAGCACGCTTTCGCCTGGCCAGACCAACGCCATTGTTGGAATCGGATCTTCGGATTCGTCATATACAGCTTATGCTCAAGTGCCGATCATCATTCGAATGTACAAGGATGGTCATTTTGGCGCATATGACGGGAATGGCTATGTGCAGTCGGCTGTGTCATTCACTCAGAATGAGACGTATTTGCTCAGCGTTGTGATCGATCTGGCTGATCAGATGTATGACGCATATGTCACTGCGCCGGATGGAAAAGAGACACAGATCGCAGATGGTTTCGATTTCCGTTCGACAGCAGGGGCGCTTGATGACGTTGGCAAGATTTATTTGTTTAACAATGATCAGGCAGCTGGTAAATATTGGCTTGAGGATATTTTCTTAGGTGAACGACTGAAACCAGACGCAGACGCGTTGCTGTCCGTACAGTCAAGTACGTCCGGAGCAATCTCAGCGGTCCGTGAGATCGGTCCCTTTGCAGAAAATGATGTGCATGTAGATTTTGATATGGTGACGCAGTTAAGTCCGACACAGACCAACGCCATCGTCGGATTGGGCTCTTCTGGTTCGTCTTATGGCGCTTACGCTGAAGTGCCGATCATCATCCGTATGTTCAACGATGGTCATTTCAGCGCATATGATGGCAATGGCTATGTGCAAAGCAGTCTGGCTTTTATCCAGAATGAACGTTATCATGTCAGCGTGCATATCGATATGGGCGCAAAGACATACAGTGCAACGGTGACTACGCCACAGGGCGATGAGGTATGGATCGCCGAAGATTTCGCCTTCCGTCACACTGCGGAAATGCCTGCGGATATCGGTAAGATCTATTTATTTAACAATGATCAGGCAGCGGGTAAGTATTGGATCGAACACATTACAGGTGCAGATCACCTAGTGCCTGGGGAAGATGCGCTGATCAGTGTCGGATCCAGTACATCAGGATCGATTTCGGCAAGTCGGGAAATTGGTCCGTCTCAAAGCAAGCGTGTAGAAGTCAGCTTTGACGCGGTCACGAGCTTGCCGTGCGATCAGACTAATGCGATCATCGGTATCGGTGCGGCTGATTCAGCGTATACCGCATACTCACAAGTACCGATCGTGATCCGCATGTTCAATGACGGATATTTCAGCGTTTATGATGGCAATGGTTTTGTGAGCAGCGATGTGCGTTATGCCGATAATACCAGGTATCATATTCGGGTATCGATCGATTTGGAAAGCAAGGTCTATAGTGTGATGGTTACGATGCCAGATGGCATTGAGAAACAGATCGCGAAAGATTTTGCGTTCCGTGCTACAGCGCAAGTGCCATCTGAAGTTGGCAAGATCTATTTGTTTAATAATGATCAAGAAGCTGGAAGGTATTGGCTGGAAAATATTGCGTTGCGCGACGAGCCACAAGCTGTCGATACTGCGGAATTAAGCAAAGTCATCGCGGCCGCGGAAGCGTTAGATGCGGCAGATTACACGAGGGAAAGCTGGGCGAAGCTGCAGGAGACGCTGAATAGCGCCAGGGATGTGATGTCCGATGAAAATGCTGACCAGGATGCAGTCGATGCGGCAGTTCGGTCTTTGAACGATGCGATCGCGGCGCTGGAGAAGATCAGTGTCCAAGCCAGTGACGCAGCTGTCCAGGCATTGACAGAAATGGTAGAGAAGGCTAATGCCCTTGGTTCTGATGATACCGCTTTGCAGGCGGTGATCAAAGCTGCACAGGCTGTCCTGGATAAGGATGCGCCGACCTCTACTGAAGTCGTCACCGCATTGCTCAATCTGAGCGAAGCGATGCAGGTACTGAATACGGATGAAAGCACGGATGCATTGAGAGCAGATGTACAGGCCACGATCGATTTCATCAATGAAAATATCTTGAATGATCTTGAAGGTATCCGTCCGGGCAAAGCAGACGCGTTGAAGGCTGCCGTTGAAGCGGTACAGGATCTGCTCAAAGAAGAAAATGTTACTGCGGATCAGCTGAAAGAAGCGAACAAAGCGATGACCAAGGCAGCTCAGGAGCTGTGGGAGATCGTGACGAAAACTGAACTGGAAGCACTGATCGAGTCCGCAAACGGTTGCCTTGACGGCAACTATACCGAAGAAAGTATCGCGATCCTGCAGGATGTGATCACAAATGCCCAGGCCGCAGCGAGCAATGATGACGCGACGACAGCTGAGGTCACGGAAGCCATCACGAACCTGGCGGACGCGATCGCTGCTCTGGAAAGCGTCACGCTGGATACTTCCGCGCTTAAGCATGAGATCGAGCTTGTGACAGAGATGGTAGCCAATATTGGCAACTATGTGCCTTCTACGGTAGAAGGACTGGCAGACAAGCTGGCTGACGCACAGGCAGCGATGAATGCGGTGACTCAGGATGAGATCGATGCGGCTACTGAGAGCTTGCGCGAAGCACGCCTGAACGCGAGAACGAAGGCAGATGTGAGCGCTCTGGAAGAGCTGATCGCTTATGTGAACAGCCTTGAGCTGAGCGCATACACGAGCGCAAGCGTAGCGGCGATGAATGTACCGTATACAAAAGCGTTAATGATGCTCGAGAATGAGGAAGTCACACAGGAGCAGGTGGATGAGCTGGCTGAAGATATGCAGGCAGCCATCGATGGCCTGAAGCTGCTTGATGCAGAGAAGGGTGCCGCTGAAACGGCAGATACAGCAGCGTCAGATCTGCGCGTGATGTTTGCGGGCATTCTGTTGCTGTCTGTGGCCGGCGTGGCGATCGTGCGAAAACGGCGTATGCGGGCATAAATGGACATAAAAAAGGATCTTGGTGAAATGGTTCCTTTGTCAAGGGCAAAAATCTGACAGTTGATGTCTGGGAGCCAACACTGCATCCAAGCTCCGTATGATCCTTTGATCATACGGGGCTTTCTTCATTTGTCAGGCATGTGAAAAAAACCTTCTGAAAATGAAGGCTTTTCAATATGCTATTTGATGATCTTTTTTTATTTAATGCAGCGGCAGATCGACCGGGGTATCTGGATCGAGCGTCTTCAGATGCGCAAGCAGCGCTGTTCGCTCTTGTTCGAAAACATCATCCTGATTGCGGAAACAATGGGCATGGTGTTCCAGTAGTTCGATGATCTGGGTCAGCTTGACTAGTTTGGAATCAAATCCTGGATGGTTTTGATTCAGGTTGATCACCCACAGATGGGTATCGTTGAGGTATGCGATCCCAGCTTCTTCGTTTGCCAGCGGAACGATATCAAAAAGCACGGTCTTGAGGCCGGCCAGTTCTTCCAGTTTCATAGCATCACTTCCTGTATTCATCATTATTGTCTTTATGGAGAAAAAAGAAAAGTCTTGACTTATGCATAAAGCTGAAAAAATGACACAGGATATGGACAGGAGGATGATGAGATGAAAGTGTTGAATATTCTGGCGCTGACCATAGCGATCATCGGTGCGGTCAACTGGGGCTTGATCGGTGCCTTTGATTTCAATCTGGTAGATATGCTGTTCGGGACCGGAAGCGTGTTTTCGAAGTTCATTTACATTCTTGTGGGCATCAGCGGCTTATATCTCATATTGCTTTATCCGCGGATCAGTCGCGATTGATCCTGCGGCAGTCAGGGGATCCCCTGACTTTTTACGTGGTAAAACACGGCAGGCTCTTTACAAAGGTGCCGGGCTGTGTTAATATATCAGCGCAGAAAAGCAAGTGGAAAGTTAGAAGCGCCCCTTCTCACCCGATGTCCAAAGGATGTGGGTCAATGCCATGCAGCATATTCATGATGTCTGATGTGGAATGAAGTGGGTCGTACGTACCCACTTTTCTTTCGGCAATCAGAAAATGGAGGTGTCTTTTATTAACAGAAAAGTTATTCCTAACAATGTGAACGACGACCTGGTAAACGAGAAGATCCGTTTTAAGGAAATGCTGGTCATCAATTCTGATGGCGAACAGCTGGGAATTAAAATGCGTCGTGAGGCTCTGGATATCGCTTTCAATCAGGGGCTTGATCTGCTGTGTGTCGCGCCGAAGGCGCAGCCGCCGGTATGCAAGGTGCTCGACTATGGAAAATATCGTTTCGAGCAGCAGAAGAAGGCCAAGGAAGCGAAGAAAAAACAGCATGTGACGGAAGTGAAGCCGCTTCGTCTCTCTCC
>ERZ1643246.476-NODE-476-length-51611-cov-6.662173_pt1 | contig 51611 bp, 43 predicted proteins | sample MGYA00579265_ERZ1643246 | MGnify/ENA primary metagenome ERZ1643246 (study PRJEB29033, sample SAMEA4952261) | chicken gut metagenome | biome: Broiler Chicken; feature: Gastrointestinal Tract; material: Caecum | place: Ireland | collected 2018 | study: Broiler... | reverse complement strand
TCCTTTTGCCTGAAAGTTTCACCTTGTCAGAAAAGAGTAAGGTTTGCATCTTCGGCGGTTCGTACGCGAACTCTCTCGCAGGAAAAATCATCCCACTATTTAGTTGTTATAATTGCAGAATATCTCTTCCACAACTCTGGTTAAAGTATATCACAAGGATTTATAGATTTCTAGCTTTTTATTCGATTTGCACATAGTTTTTTTCTATAAGCTGTTCTTCTTGGTCATGTTGATATGCTCTTCGTTATTTTTTCTTCTTTCTCTGAAGTTCCGGATGCTTCGGCAGGAAGTTCTTGAAGTAATCATCGTGGGTCTTCTTGATCATTCCGCTCAAAGCAAACAGAGCGATGATGTTAGGAACAACCATCATACTGTTAAAGCAGTCCGCCATATTCCATACAAGGTCAACCTGTGCAAGAGAACCAAGTACGACACAGACACAGACAAGTACAGAATAAAACTTGACAGCTTTTGGTCCGAACAGATACTTGATGTTCGCTTCACCGAAGAAATACCATCCGATAATCGTAGAGGATGCGAAGAAGAACATACAGATCGCAATGAAGATTTCACCGAATTTTCCATATACAAGAGAATATGCAAACTGGCTGAGTGCCGCGCCCGTATATCCTCCGTCTACTACTGCATAGGACTCCGGAAGTGCTCTCGTTGTAACGATAACAAGGGCTGTCATGGTAAGAACAACGAACGTATCAATAAACACACCGATCATTGCCACAAATCCCTGCTGTACCGGATGGTCTACTTTTGCAACCGCATGTGCGTGAGGTGTAGATCCCATACCAGCCTCATTGGAGAAGAGTCCTCTGGCAATTCCTTTTGTCACCGCAATCTTGACGGTAGCGCCGATTGCACCGCCTGCAATTGCCTTTGGAGCAAAGGCCCCGACAAAGATTTCGTAGAATGCTGTAGGAATGTTTCTCCAGTTCCAGAAAATGATAATTAAGGATCCGACAATGTAAAGTGCCGCCATAAACGGAACCATCAGTTCTGTAACTTTTGCGATACGAGCCATTCCGCCTGTAAAGATAAACAGACAGATCACTGCTACAACCACACCGGTAATCCACTGAGGAATGCCAAATGCTGTGTGGAAAGAAGATGCGATGGAGTTGGACTGTACCGCATTTCCCATAAACCCAAGAGCAAAGATCAAAAGAACCGCAAAGATCGCTGCAAGCACTTTTCCGAATGTTCCTTTAAAAGCTGCCCGGATGTAGTATACAGGACCGCCGGTAACTACGCCGTCGCTTCCCACTTTCTTATATTTCTGTGCCATAATGGCTTCGCAGTAGATGGTCGCCATCCCAAGGAAGGCAGCTACCCACATCCAGAAGATCGCTCCCGGACCTCCGGCTGCAATCGCAGTTGCCGCGCCGGCAATATTACCGGTACCTACCTGAGCGGCAATCGCTGTTGCAAGCGCCTGGAAGGAACTCATTCCGTCCTTTCCCGCTTCGCCCTTTTTCGAGAAAAGGCCTCCGAATGTTCTTCGCATGCCCTCTCCGAAACCGCGGACCTGAATAAATCCGGTTCTGAAGGAGAACCAGATTCCTCCAAGAACAAGCGCTACAATCAGGATGTAATTTGACAGATAGTTTTGAATAGTCAGTACGATGTTGTTTAATGTTTCCATAACAACCCCTCCTTTAACCCTATAGATGTTTTGAATATTTTTTCCTGACATATTTATAATAGCATTTTTCATCTTATTTTACAATAATTTAATTCTTTTTATAGTTTTTTTGTCTATTTCCGACAATTTTTATACTTTTCGCAATGGCATGAATACAAAAAGAAAGGCGGAAAGCCTTATTCTGAAATGCTCTCCGCCTTTGTGTAAATATGCATGTCCCGCGATGTTTTCTGGTTTTTATGCATATTGCTATTTTTTTATCACATAGTTCTATACGTTGATCTCCGCCTTCATTCCCAGCTCATCTTTGTGCTGATCCAGAACCGGGCGCACTACATTCGCAAGGAATGCATCCACTTGTTCTTTCGCGCGTCCTGTATACCGTGCCGGCTCCATTGTTTTCTGGAGCTCTTCCAAAGTCAGATTAAATGCCGGATCTGCAGCGATCAGCTCCAGAAGATTGTTGTCAAGTCCTTTTTCCTTCACATTCTTTCCGGCTTCCATGGACAGTTCACGGATCCTTTCATGCAGTTCCTGTCGGTCACCGCCTGCTTTTACCGCATCCATCATGATATTTTCCGTTGCCATGAACGGAAGCTCCGCCATGAGATGCTTTTCAATGACTTTCGGATAAACCACAAGCCCGTCAACCACATTCAGGCAGAGATCCAGGATGCCGTCGATTGCAAGGAATCCCTCCGGAATGGAAAGACGCTTGTTTGCAGAATCATCCAGAGTCCGTTCAAACCACTGCGTTGCAGACGTAATCGCCGGATTCAATGCATCAATCATCACATATCTGGAAAGGGAAGCAATTCGTTCGCTTCTCATCGGGTTTCTCTTATAAGCCATCGCAGAGGATCCGATCTGATTTTTTTCAAATGGTTCTTCCACTTCTTTCAGATGCTGAAGAAGCCGGATATCGTTGGACATCTTATGTGCGCTGGCAGCGATTCCCGCAAGAATATTCAGCACTCGTGTATCCACCTTTCTGGAATACGTCTGTCCGGAAACCGGATAGCAGGAAGAAAATCCCATCTTTTTGGCAATCATCGGATCGATTTTATCGATCGTTTCCTGGTCACCGTCAAAGAGCTCCAGGAAGCTTGCCTGTGTTCCGGTTGTTCCTTTAGAGCCGAGAAGCTTTAAGGTCCCGCTTACATATTCCAGATCTTCCAGATCCATCATAAACTCCTGTAGCCAGAGGGTCGCTCTCTTTCCGACTGTGGTCGGCTGCGCCGGCTGAAAATGAGTAAACGCAAGGGTCGGCTGTGCTTTATACTTATCTGCAAAGCGTGCCAGCTCATCGATGACGTTGATCAGTTTCTTTTTCACAAGCTTCAGCGCTTCTGACATCACAATGATATCCGTATTGTCTCCAACATAACAGGACGTTGCTCCCAGATGAATGATCCCCTTTGCCTTTGGGCACTGCTGGCCGTATGCGTATACATGGGACATTACATCATGGCGTACCAGCTTTTCCCTTTCTTTTGCCACGTCATAGTTAATGTCATCCGCATGTGCCTTGAGTTCTGCAATCTGTTCCTCTGTAATTGGAAGTCCCAGCTCTTTTTCTGTTTCCGCCAAAGCAATCCAAAGCTTTCTCCAGGTACGGAATTTCATATCCGGAGAAAAAATATACTGCATTTCTTTACTTGCATACCGTTCTGATAATGGGCTCTGATATCTGTCGTTCAATTTTCCATGCTCCTTTTCTTAATTTCCGGCCGGTTTGTACGGCCTTGTGCATTCCTACTATACTACAGCCGAAATGGAAACGCAATATCATACCGGACTATAAATAACGTCGGTATTGGTGTTTCCACTTCTCAAGGGTCTCCGGCACTGCTTCCTCCTCTGCCAGATCTGTTCCCTTTTCCTCTTCCATGTTCCGGATCTGTTCATCGATTCCGGCATAAGACGGGTCTGAATTCAGAAGTTTCTCATACTCCTCTTCCTGCATAAATCTGGAACAGGCGTAAAGATATGCCGTCAGCATGGTTTCATCGCCGCAGATGTCATATGCCTGTTTATACATAGCTGCCGCCTGTTCATATAGAAGCTCACGGCCGTAAGCCGCTCCGAGACATCCATATACTTTACCGTAAAACCTATCTCCTACCGTCTCATCCCGTTCATCCTGGAGAATCGAAAGATAGACCAGAATAGCAGACTCATATTCTCCGCTTTCCAGCAGATTATCGGCTTTATACTTTCTGCGCTCAATCTCTTTTTGATCCTTCAGTCTATCCAGTACATTCCGGATATGCTCCATCTCCGGCCCGGAATATATTTTCGCATATTCCAGAATCCGAAGCACAAACTGTTCAATCGTACCGTTTTTCTGAATCAGCTCCAGGAGTTCTCCTGCAAGATCTCTCATATCCAGTTCGGAATAAAGCCACTTGCAGATCTTCTCATTCATAATCGTATAATCAATCAGATACAGATTGTTGCAGAGATAATAGCACAGCTCTTCTATTGTATAAATTTTTCTGTGAATCCTTGTAATCTTGTATGGCTGTGAAGCCTTTTTATTATGACAAAGAATTAAACTGCCCATTTGTACCTCCCAGATGAATTATTTTCTCTACTTTGAAATCCGTAGCCGGGAAAAACTCTCCAAACCCTGCATCTCTGAAACTCAAGCGGCAGGTGCGCTCATCATCGAATTCCGTCCGCACAATCAACTTCATGGAATATTCTTTTCTCTTCGGCATACCTGCAAAAGACACGGTTTCCACGCTCCACTGACCTGTTGCCAGGGACTCAATATGCACCTCGATATCCTCGGTATTTTCAAGGAGCACTTCCCATTCATGCGTATCTTCGTACCAGTGTGTCCCGAATTCTACAATCGGATACCAGACGTCCTCCCCGTCAATCCTCATCTTCAGACAGATCTGTTCCATCAGCTTCGTTTCATCCAGATAAGTCGGAACATCCAGGGAATCGGAACGCTTCTTGAGTCCACAGTAACATGCACCCTTGCTGTAAAGGTTGTTTCCGATGAATGCTCTGCGTCCATTGCACAATACCTTCTGGGAATTCGGATACCAGTTGTTTTCAAATCCTTCTCCGGTCAGATAAACGGAGGAAACATGCTTTTTGTTAAAGACTCCCTGGATAAAATGCCGGAACCGTTCATCCGCATTTCTGGCCTTGTCTACATTGAGAACCGGATAGACCGCTTTCAGCTCTTCCATCTGAGCTTCCGCCACCTTTTCTACGCTGACAAAACTTTCTTTTTCTCTCCGGTAGTCCGTATTCAGCTGTTTGAGCATATAAGCTTCGATTTTCTCCCTGTCACAGTAAAACAGGGCCGACTCATACTGCCAGAGCTCTTTTGGCTGATACAGCATATAATAGCAAAAGCTCTCTCTATAATCCATGGCGTAAACCCGGTCCGGATCCACTCCAGCCTGGACACATGCTGTTCTCAGGAAGGTCCGGATCTCCTGGTCAATCCACGGCACAGTAATCGTCACGAAAGCCACTTCCTTCTTTCGGAATGTCTGAAGAGTCAGCTCAATAAACCGTCCCAGAAGCCATCTGGCCTCGTAGACTGTCCCGTCCTTTTCGATTTTTTCATTTCTCTGCGCTTTCCGGTAAAGGTCTGAGACCACCCAGCCCTTCTCCATCATCGCCGCCCTTTGAGCCTCGCGCCCAAACATCCAGGCCTCTTTGTAATGTCCTACCATCAACGGAATCTGGTAATTGTCAGCAGCCACTTCCAGTGTCTTCAGCTCGTGCTTTTCTTCATCATAATAGCTGATCTGGCATCCATTTTCATTCAGGTCGTATCCGATGATATATCCACAGTTTTCCATCCTGATCCCTCTCCCTTTTCTAGTATAGCATAAACAGCTCCTGCGACAGCTTTTTCTCGCGGCTGTATTCATTCATGGCCTGCTTTAACGCTTCTTTCGTAAGCTCTGACATGTCGTCAAGACGTCCGTAAGTTCCAACGGCAGGGATTTCATCTTCCAGCCGGAATGTCTGCTTATCCGATACCGATGTACTGCCATCCCGTTTCATCTCTTTAAAATAATACTCCAGGACCTCATCACTGTACAAAACGAAGGTTCTCGCATGGATGTCTTCATAGACAGCCGGCATAATTTCCTTTTGATACGGCTGTTCATTGTCTGGATCTTTGGCTTTTCGTATTTTATATTCAATCACAACCTGACTTCCTTTTTTGGCCCTGTATTCGATGATGCTCTTATCATAAAGCATCACTTCCCGGAGCCATGCTTTCGGATACTTCAGACAGAAAGAAAAGACAGACTGCTTTTCACACAGTTCCCGTAAGAAGCGTTTTAAGAGTACTTCTGAAGCATTGCCAAAATCATGTTCGGAATAGTATTTCAGATAAGCTATCCTGCAGATTTCCGGCAGCTGCTCTCTTCCTTCCTCTTCTTTCTCGACAATCTGCCAGATGGACTCGTCTGTCTGACGGTCTCTCATCAGGTATTCTCTGGAAATATAAGCCAAGTATGCTCTTTTCAGACGGAAGTACGTGTTTCCGCTGTAATAATAGTCGCAGAAAATTTCCTCTTCTCCAAAGATAGTTTCGGAAAAGACCATCTGTGTGATAATCCGTTCGGCAATCTTATCGGAAGCAATGCCCTCCTCTTTGGCTGCTTTCCATACCTGTTTCATATTTCTGGTGGCTCCACAGTAATACATGGCAAGGTACGTCAGTGTAGTACGGTCGTAATGGCCTTTCTGGAACAGCAGGAAGCAAAGCTCCAGAAGGGTCTCCTCTTCCTCATATCCATCTTCCTCTATTTTTTTCGTACAGAGATCAAAAATTTCTTCATCTGCGAACAGTTCCATCCCATGTTTCTGAATATTCTCAAAAGAAAGTTCCGGAACCGGCACTTCTTCCTCCTGTTTTTCCGGCTTCTTCTCAAACTGTTTACAAAGCTCTACAAAGCGCATTTCGTAAAACAGCCTGGTCGTTTCATATGGAATGGAATCCGTATAATGACGGCCGTCCATGGACTCCCAGATAATTCTGGAGTCTTTGTCATAAAGGAAAATCATGGCCTTTCCATCTACAACACCAACCCTCTGACGAATCTCTCCGTCTTCCTCGATCACCATCACTGATTTCATAAACGGCAGGCTGGTCTTGACTTCATAGGCATGACAAAGATCATTCAAAGCTTCCAGGCGCTCTTTCGTCATTTTCTCTTCGGTACAGAATTTCTTGTAGATAATCCGAAGCGGTTCGTTGATATGGCGTTTCAAAAGCTGCTCCCAGGCAAATTCCTCCATCTTGTCCCGGTAATAGGAGTAGATTTCTCCGGACTCTTCCTGAAATTGTATGATGTTCGCATAGAGAAAGGCTGTCTTTTCATAAGTAAGTGTATTTCCATGCATGAAATACAGACAGACCGCTTTCGGAAGAGGCTCTTTGACACGATCCTCTTCGATTGTCATCATATAATACTCGTACAGCTGTACGATTTTCATCTCCTGCTCTACCGCAAGCTCATACCACTTGAAATATTCAGACCGGATCTGATTTCCTTTGATCAGAAGGGTACAGATCGATGTCAGCACCATCGGATCCGGGTAATCATCGTAAAGTCTTTCCAGAAGCCGGAACAGGTGTCTGTCAAACTTTTTCTGCTGACCTGCAAGATTGGCCGTATAAAGCGCCAGCTCCCTCGTAAAAAGCCCATACCTGGATCCAAAGCTGAGAACCTGAATTTCAAACGTGCCGAGCTTTTTCAGGCAGACCGGATCCTCCCGGTAACATTTAAAGGCCTGCAGATACAACAATGTATGTCCGAATTTTTCTGAATAAAAATGCTTCTCCAGAGCAGCAAGCCTTCTGGTAATGTTCTTATATTCCGGATCGATATCAACCAGCATGCACAGGACACCCCACATCGATGGATGCTTACTGTATGCTTTCCGCAGCTCTTCTGTAACATGCTCCGTATGACTGGCATTCTTTTTCAGCAGTGCCGTCAGATAAAGATAATAGGTCGTATTTTCCGGACGTTTCATCATGTCAAACCGTCCATAATTATACTGTTCAATAATTTCGGCTGCCCGCTCCGTCTGCCCGCTTTCCAGGTAGGCATGGGCTTTGACAAGAGAGCAGAAGGATGCGTCTCTTCCCAGATTCTCCATCTGTCCAGCCAGCTGGACTGTATCGTCCGCCCAGCTTAAGAGGTCACTTTTCCCGGTGATACACGAAAAATATCCCTTCACAATCTGTGTCATGTAGAATGTCTGCTCGTGCTTCGGTGTATGTACTCCCTCCCTTGTCACTTCAATTTCATAGACGACCTGCTCATATGGTGTCGTAAAGACAATCCGTCCGAAGTTTCTTCCGGCATGAAGGACCTGTGGCGTGATCACATAATGGAATCCGAACGTGTTCCCGACAAAATCATCGGTAGTAAACTCTTTCTGCGTAATCTGGATAAAGTTTCCCTCCACAGAAGCACGGATCGGCATATACCCCCATGTATTCTTGGTGATAATAATATTCTCTCTGACAGCCTCATTTGGATGTTCGAATTTCTTCACATATTCAGACAGTGAAAGAAACAGACATTCCTTCTGTTTGATTCCCACAAGGAACTCCTCCACAGCCTGCTCGCCCAGAGACCATTTCCTCATATTATTGTAAAGAGCCACCACCCGTGGATTTTCGTACCGGAGGATCTCATAAAAGCTCATGGACCGGAACAGTCTCCGCGCTTCCATAAAATCCTTCATTGCCAGGAGTTTGAAATCCTTCATATTCTGTACCTTGCCGTGAGAGGTCATCAGGTACGGCCGTTCAATCACCGCGGTAAAGGCGATCTCGTACTCTCCTCCATTACATACAACCGTAAACGTCCCGTTTTCTACATATCCGGGCTCCAGTCCTTCCGTATCATAAGTAAAGGAAATCTCCACCGGATTCCCCTCAAATCCACTCTCATTCATATGAATACGGAACGAAGATGTATAGACAAGTCCTCGTACCGGTGAATCTTTTCTGTTTTCAATCGTGAAACTCCCCTGATAGGTCTCCCCTTCGCCAATTAACAGCACCAGATTCGTCTCCGAAAACCTTACATCCGGCTGTTCTTTGCTAAAATCCCCATTTGAAAAGCGTTTAATCTTATTTTTCAAGCCTTCCACCTCTTGCATTGCATTTTTTATCAGATATACTATAATTGAAATTATACCATTATTCCCCTTCATATGGCAATGCCTGTGCAAAATTTATCAAAAATTGTCATAAAAGTCTACACAACAGGAGGTCATTTACTATGAGTCAAACACCAGCTTTTCATGGGAGCGATCTGGAACGGGTTGCCAGCTATTATCATCTGCCAAAGGATGAAATCATCTGTTTTTCTGCAAATGTAAATCCCCTTGGATTTCCAGAGCATACCGCCGGACTGGTCTGTCAGCATTTTTCTGAATTGATGACCCACTACCCGGACCGCGACTACTCCGGGCTGAAAAAGGCAGTCGGGGATTACTGCCATGTTCCGCCGGAATATGTTCTTGTCGGAAACGGTTCTACCGAACTGATCTCTCTACTGATTCAGTATTCCGGCAAAAAGAAAGCCGTCCAGGCAGGTCCATCCTACTCAGAATACGAGCGGGAGCTTCGCCTGGCCGGAATCTCTTATACAACCTGGTTTCCCAAAAAGGAGTCACTGTTCCGGCCGGATGTGGGGGAACTACTCTCGTTTCTGACCAGCTGCGGAGCTGATTTTCTGATTTTATGCAATCCGAATAACCCGACCGCCTGTGCTCTTTCAACCGATGAGATTTCCGTGCTCTTACAGGGCTGTCTGGAACGCGGCGTTTTCGTCATGATCGATGAAACCTATGCGGAATTTGCCGACAGAGAGGTGTCTGCCATGCCATTGACCGCTTCTTTTCCAAATCTGATGGTCATCCGTGGTATTTCCAAATTTTTTGCTGCTCCAGGACTCCGTCTTGGATACGGCGCGTCCGGCAGCCATGATTTCCTCGATCATGTAAAAAAATACCAGAATCCATGGAGTGTCAACAGTGTTGCGGCTTTTGCAGGAGAACATCTGTTTTTCGAGAAGGAGTTTATCGCTAAATCAAAAGCCCTCATATCCGGCGAGCGTGCTCGCATGATACAAGGACTTTCTAAGATTCCATCACTTTTTGTCTATCCAAGCGACAGCAATTTTCTGTTGGTTGAAATTCTGGACTCTTCGGTTACGGCATCGGATCTTTTCGATCATCTGATCCGTCAGAAGTTGATGATCCGTGACTGTTCTTCTTTTGAAGGACTGGGAAACCGGTTTTTCCGGTTCTGCCTGATGCTGCCGGAACAGAATTCTCTGCTTCTGGAGGCAGTCCACAGTTTCTTTTCAGGCAAAAGCTAAGTCTGGAAAAGCCGGCTCCCATGCCGGCTTATTTTTTTAAAATAAGGGCGATAAAGACGATATCTTCTTCTCCGTTATTCACAAGTCCGTGTCCTTCCCCGTCCGGGCAGAATGTCACATCTCCCGCGGAGATCTCCCGCTTCGTCCCATTTTCATTGTAGATGCCCGTTCCTTTCAAAAGATAGTAGGTCTCCGTCTCCCCATGATGTTCATGATATCCAAGTTCACATCCAGGTCTGATCGTCACCTCACTGAACATTCCGCATCCGGCGCCTAACTGTTCTCCCTTGATCAGCGCCTCTTTCAGGATATATCCGGCTCCGCCGGATGCGTGCTCTGCCTTCTGGACTTCTCGTTCTTCCTTATGTGTAATCATCATTAGCCCTCCTTTTGCTTCTTTCAAAAACTGGCTTTATCATAGCACAAACACATCCTGTTTGCAATTACGAGGCCTTCGCCGTCACAATCCGATAATACTCTCTCGCAGTCAGTTTAAAGACAACCCCATAGATGACAGTAAAGACAAGGATGGTTCCAATCGTACAGGTGACAAACAATCCGGTGTTTGTGAGATTGAAGGAAGACAACAGTTTTCGCATCAGCTGGAACGCCGCTGCCACATGAATGACCGCAAGGCCAAGCGGCAGGAAAAATACCATCCGGATCTGACTGTTGACCGTCTTTTTAACTTCTCTCCTGCTCATGCCGACTTTCTGCATGATCTGATACCGGTTTCTGTCCTCAAATCCCTCTGAAATCTGTTTATAGTAAATAATCAGTACCGTCGCCATCAGGAACAGACCGCCCAGAAAGATTCCAAGGAAGAGGAAGCTTCCGTAAAAGACATGAAAATCTTCTTCATAGACACCACGCAGCTCCACATCGCCCCGGATTCCATAATCGTCCTGAAGGCGGTTGGTGATAGCGGTAACTGCCGCTTCTTTCTTGGCTTCGGTGCCATCCAGATCAAATCCGTAGGAATATTCCATGACTGCATTCCGCGGTTCCGGAAGTGTTGCAAGCAGCCGGTCAATTACCGTCTGGTCTTTCACAAACAGAATATAGGATTCCATCACCGGAAAGTTCTCTTTCTTTTCCATCGGGATTTCTTCCGGCTCTTCTACCACCTGGAAATTCGTATTTTCGATGGAAAAATGATCTTTTCCATATGGTGTTTTTGAAGAGGTATATACCACTGCCTCGTTGTCCGCAAGGGTCAGATTTTCATCATTCATCTCATTGTAATAGGAGACCGGAGCAAGCTGGATCATCACCTTATTGGAATAAAACAGACTGCCGTATGCATAAAACGAAAAGCCATCCTTTTCTTTTTCTGTCACAAGCGATGTATACTGACAGCGATAGCCGTTTTCCTGCCGAAGCCCCTGGCGGTTCAGCTCTTCCGCGACAACCGTATCTACGGTCTTTATGGTATTTTCATCTCCCTGTTCAAAGGAAAGAATCAGTTCTTTCGGAAACCGGTTTGACATAATATTTTCCATTCCCATATTCAGGCTGACTGTCGTGGACAGCGTCACAAGCACCATAGTACTTAGAATGCAGATATTTGCCAGTCCCACTGCATTTTGTTTCATCCGGTAAATCATACCCGAAACCGAGTGGAAATGATTCGGCTTATAATAAAAGGATTTCTTTTTCCTCAAAATTTTCAGGAACGCAATGCTGCCCGCCACAAACAGCGCATACGTACCTATCACCACGAGAAGCACAGCCACAAAAAACACACTGATTGCTTCAATCGGGTTTTCCACAACATTGGCCAGAATGTATCCTGCAGCGATTGTCCCAATACCGAAAACAGTCAGAATAATCTTTGTCTTGGGCTCCTTCTCTCCCATATTTCCACCGCGCAGAAGTTGAATCGGGTCTGCTTTTCTCACCTGAATCAGATTGGAGAGAAAGGCTGCAAAGAAAATCGCCGCAAACAGAATCGCCGTAGAAACGATGCTGCCTGCCGTCACTTCATACTGAAGAGACGTCTGATATCCGATAATCTTATAGAGCAGAAGAAACATCAGTCTGCCAAAAATCATTCCTCCGATGATTCCAAGCACAACACTGATTCCTCCGACCATCAGGGATTCCCAGAACATCATAATGGAAAGCTCCTTCTTTCCGAGTCCAAGGACATTATAAAGCCCGATCTCTTTTCTTCTCTGCCTGATCAGAAAACTGTTTGTGTAGAACAGAAAGATGCAGGCGAAGATTGCCACAATGACTGTACCAAATCCAAGAATGCTTCTCAGGCTGCCCGATCCCGGCATCTCCTTGATACCAGAATTGTCCATGATGATATACATATCAAAAAACAGCATGATCGTAATGATGCTGGTCACCAGAAACGGAAGGTACGACCGCCTGTTTTTCTTCAGGTTTGTAAATGCAAGCCGGATGTAAATCGATTTAAACATGCCGCTCACCTCCTGTAGTCAGTACCGTCAGGGTATCTGAGATCTTCTGGTACAGCTCTTCATTTTTCATATTGCCCCGGTAAATCTGATGGAAGACTTCGCCATCTTTGATGAAAAGGACTCTTCCTGCATGGCTTGCAGCCTTCACAGAATGGGTGACCATCAAAATGGTCTGCCCCATCTGATTGATTTTGGAAAACTGATTCAGAAGGTCATCCGCAGCTCTGGAATCCAGTGCCCCGGTAGGCTCATCCGCCAGGATCAGCTGCGGCTTTGTAATCAAAGCTCTCGCCACCGCCGTCCTCTGTTTCTGACCGCCGGATACTTCATAAGGGAACTTGGAAAGTAGCTCATAGATCCCAAGACTTTTGGCAATAGGTTCCAGCCTTTTTTCCATCTCCGGATATTTTTTCCCGGCAAGGACAAGGGGCAGGAAGATATTGTCCCGGATGGACAATGTATCCAGCAGATTGAAGTCCTGGAAGACAAAGCCCAGATTCTGTCTGCGGAATGCCGCGATCTCCCGCTCCGGTACCGCAGAAAGATCTCTGCCTTTCAGCTTGATTTTTCCACCGGTCGGTTTGTCAAGAGCCGCCAGGATATTCAAAAGAGTTGTCTTGCCGGAACCGGATTCTCCCATGATTGCCACGTATTCTCCTTCCTCTACGGAGAATGTCACATTTTTGAGCGCCTCCACCTGATTCCCGCCAAAGCGTGTTGTATATGTTTTCTTTAGATTCTGCACTTCTAGAATCGTCATGTTTTTCTCCACCTTTCTAAAATCATTCTCTGTTTTATGCTGTTATTATAGCCAAAAGCAGAGACCGGTTTCCATCGATTCTGCTTACAATCCGTCCGTAAACCTTACGATTTTGAAAGGCAGCATCTATCTTTTATTCTGTGTTCAGTTTCCGCCGCCCCAGGTTGAGAATCACCCTGGTTCCCTTTCCCGGCTCAGACTCAATGTCGATTCCATGATTCAGCTTGTCCATTACTTTTCTGCACAGATAAAGGCCAATCCCCGTAGACTTCTTATCCTTTCTTCCGTTATATCCGGTGTATCCCTTTTCCATGATTCTTGGGAGATCTTCCGCAGAGATTCCAATCCCGGTATCTTCAATCACCAGACGTTCCCCCGGCTCCATGTAAATCGATACCTTCCCCTTTTTCGTATATTTCAGAGCATTGGATAGAATCTGCTCAATCACAAAGGAAAGCCATTTCTCATCTGTCACTACAGTTTCCCTGATTTCTCCCATCTCCAGCGATATTTTCTGCAGAATAAAAAGCCGGGAATATTTTTTAACGGCCTGACGCACCAGTTTCGCAATATCACATCCGGTCAGTACCATATCCTTTGAGATATCGCCGATTCTCAGATAGGAAAGTACCATCTCCACATACTGCTCTGTCTTGAACAGCTCCATCTGAAGGGAATCATAGAGCTTCCGGTCAATTTTGGTCTCCGGTCCTTCGCCAGCAGACTGAAGGAGAATCCGCATGGCAGCCATAGGTGTTTTGATCTGATGCGCCCACATCCCATAGTAGTCCATCATGTCATCATACTTCATCTCATGCTCATAGAGAACCTCTTCCTTTTCCCGTCCCGCCTTTTCAAGCAGATCCCGGTACAGCGACTCCATAGCTCCTGGAACCGTATAAAATGCTCCAGAGCAAGGATCCGTTGCCCGAAGGCGCTGCTTCAATTCTTTCCATCTGGCAGCATATTTTGATCCATCCACAAGCAGACAGACGAATGCTCCTGCTGCAGTAAACTCTGCGATATAGCCGATCTTTTCCAGTGGAATCTCATAGAGATATCCGATCAGAAACAGCGCCATATAAAAGAACAGGAAGACTGCCCATGTCAAGAATCTGTCTTTCATGTATCCTTTCAGCATACTCTTCTCACTCCTTCAGCATATATCCGATTCCTTTTTTGGTCAGAATGACGTCCTGCAGGCCGGATTTTTCCAGCTTTTTTCTCAGTCTCGTCATATTGACCGTCAGTGTATTGTCGTCAATAAAACTGTCATCCTCCCAGAGCTTTGTGATGATATCTTCTCTGGAAACAATCTTTCCCGCTCGTTCCATCAGACATTGCAGGATTCGGTATTCATTTTTCGTCAGATCTATTTTGGCCCCGTCATACAATACAGAAGCATCACTCAGATTCAAAATCAGGCCCTGATGCTCAATCACATTGACATTCCCCTGAAAGGAATAACTACGCCGCAAAAGTGCCTGCACCTTCGCTGTCAATACGTTTAGATCAAAGGGCTTTTCTACGAAATCATCTCCGCCCATATTCATGGCCATGACAATGTTCATATTATCTGACGCCGAGGACAGGAAAAGGATCGGCACCTTTGAGAACTCTCTGATCCGCTGGCACCAGTGAAATCCGTTGAAAAACGGAAGGATAATATCCAGCAGAATCAGATGGGGTGAGAACTCCGTCATCTCTTCAAGTACATTTTTAAAATCCTCCACGCACTTTACCTCATATCCCCACTGAGCCAGATGTGAGGCCAGTGTCTCTGCGATTGTTCTGTCATCTTCCACGATCAGAATTTTATACATAACGTCTCCCTCCTGCGGTCTAACTGTCAAGCGCTATGACCCCAAGGACCATAGCGCTTTTTTCTTTCTGTCTTCTATTATACTACTGCACTTTTGCAATATCAATCAAAGTCAGCTCTTTGATATTTGTATTTTCCAGACTCGTCACAAGTGCGCCTGCAGTATCCATTGCAGTCAGTACTGTCACACCTGTTTCAATGGCATTTCTTCGGATCGTAAATCCATCCCTGGAATGATCTGCTCCCTGCGGCGGTGTATCGATGACAAGATCAATCTCGTGTCCCAAAATCAGGTCCAGAAGGTTTGGCGATGCCTGTTCGATCTTGTTGACTGCAATCGCTTTGACTCCGCCTTCTTTCAGCGCTTCTGCAGTTCCGGCCGTCGCAAAGATCCGGTATCCGAGGGCTTCAAATCTGCGGCCGATCTCAACTGCCTCCGGCTTATCTTCGTCTCTTACTGTCATAATCATGTTTTTGTACTTCGGAAGCTTGATGCCCGCCCCAAGAAATGCCTTGTACAATGCTTCATTGAATGTCTTTGCGATTCCAAGACATTCTCCGGTTGATTTCATCTCCGGTCCAAGGCTGATATCCGCTCCGCGGATTTTCTCAAAGGAGAATACCGGCATCTTGATTGCGATATATTCCGCCTCTTTCTGAAGTCCAGGTGTATATCCCATTTCACGGATCTTATGTCCGATGATGACTTTTGTTGCCAGCGGTACAATCGGGATTCCCGTCACCTTGGAAATGTAAGGAACTGTACGGCTGGATCTCGGATTCACCTCGATGACATACACATCTTCGCCACAGACAATAAACTGGATATTGATCATACCGATGACATGAAGCGCTCTTGCAAGTCTCTTCGTGTACTCTTCGATTTTGCGCTTTGTCACCGCTGAAATGCTCTGAGCCGGATAAACCGAGATACTATCTCCGGAATGAATACCAGCTCTTTCAATATGCTCCATAATTCCCGGAATCAGAATATCCTCTCCGTCGCATACAGCATCTACTTCGATCTCTTTTCCCATCAGATATTTGTCTACCAGAATCGGATGCTCCTGGGCAATCCGGTTGATAATTCCGATAAATTCATCGATATCATGATCATTGATGGCGATCTGCATCCCCTGTCCGCCGAGAACGTAGGATGGTCTTACAAGAACCGGATATCCCAGTTCATTGGCCACTTTCTTGGCCTCTTCCGCTGTAAAGACCGTTCCCCCGGTCGGGCGCGGGATCTTACACTGGGCAAGGATTTCATCAAAGAGCTCCCTGTCTTCCGCTGCGTCTACATTTTCAGCGGATGTACCGAGAATCGGCACGCCCATCTTCATCAGTGCTTCCGTAAGCTTGATGGCGGTCTGACCACCAAACTGCACGACAGCGCCGTCCGGTTTTTCCAGATCCACGATGCTTTCCACATCCTCCGGTGTCAGCGGTTCAAAGTAAAGCTTGTCCGCAATGTCAAAATCGGTGCTGACCGTCTCCGGGTTGTTGTTTACAATGATCGTCTCATACCCTTCTTTTTTGAAGGCCCAGGTACAGTGAACCGAACAGAAGTCAAATTCGATTCCCTGTCCGATCCGGATCGGACCGGATCCAAGGACAAGCACTTTCTTTCTTCCGCTTGTCTCTTCCACCTCGTTCTCACTTCCGAAGACAGAATAATAGTATGGTGTAGATGCCGCAAACTCTGCCGCACAGGTGTCTACCATCTTGTATGCCGCACGGATTCCATTGTCGAGACGCATCTGATGGATTTCACTTTCTGTCTTTCCGGTCAAAGATGCAATCACATGATCCGGGAATTCAATCCTTTTTGCCTCTTTTAACAGCTCTGTCGTCAGCGGTCCTTCTTTCAGTGCTTTCTCCATCTCCACAATAATTGCCAGCTTGTCAATAAACCATTTGTCAATTTTCGTAATATCGTAGATCACATCGTAAGATACGCCTCGTCTGAGTGCTTCTGCGATCATCCAGATCCGTCTGTCATCTACCACGTGGAGTTTTTCCATCAGTTCTTCATCAGAAAGATCTGTAAAATCATAGGACATCAGGCTGTCTACATGCTGTTCCAGAGAACGGATCGCCTTCATCAGCGCCCCTTCAAAATTATCACAGATACTCATGACTTCTCCGGTCGCTTTCATCTGCGTGGTCAATGTTCTCTGGGCACTGATGAACTTGTCAAACGGAAGTCTTGGAATCTTTACGACACAGTAGTCCAGCATCGGCTCAAAGCTTGCGTAAGTCTTTCCGGTGATGGCATTTTTGATTTCATCCAGCGTATAACCAAGCGCAATCTTTGCCGCAACCTTGGCTATCGGATATCCGGTTGCCTTGGATGCAAGCGCGGAAGACCGGCTCACACGCGGATTAACCTCGATGACGCAGTACTCAAAGGTATCCGGATGCAGAGCATACTGCACATTACATCCTCCTGTAATATTCAGTTCACTGATGATATTCAGCGCAGATGTCCGCAACATCTGATATTCTTTATCTCCCAATGTCTGGGATGGTGCCACGACGATACTGTCTCCGGTATGAACACCCACCGGGTCAATGTTTTCCATATTACATACGGTAATGCAGTTGCCGTTGCCATCCCGCATAACCTCGTACTCGATCTCTTTCCATCCCGCAATACAGCGCTCTACCAGTACCTGTCCCACACGGGAAAGGCGCAGTCCGTTCTCCAGAATCTCCACCAGTTCTTCCCGGTTATGGGCAATTCCGCCGCCGCTTCCGCCCAGGGTATAAGCAGGACGAAGTACGACCGGATATCCGATCTTTTCCGCAAACTCTACGCCGTCCGGCACACTTTCTACTACAAGAGAAGCTGCCACCGGTTCCCCGATCTTTTCCATCGTCGCTTTGAATTCCAGACGGTCTTCTGCTTTCTTAATGGTCTCGGAAGTCGTTCCGATCAGTCGGACATTGTTTTCCTTTAAAAATCCGGCCTCATCCAGCTCCATCGCAAGGTTCAGCCCCGCCTGGCCTCCCAGAGTAGGAAGCACGCTGTCAGGCTTCTCCTTTCGGATCAGCTCCTCCACGACTTCCACCGTCAGCGGTTCAATATAAACCCGGTCCGCAATATCCTTATCTGTCATAATGGTGGCCGGGTTGGAGTTCAGCAGAACGACCTCGATTCCTTCCTCTTTCAGGGACCGGCATGCCTGTGTTCCCGCATAGTCAAACTCTGCCGCCTGTCCAATGACAATCGGTCCGGATCCAATCACTAATACTTTTTTAATATCCTGATTTCTTGGCATTATCTGTCCCCTCCCATCATTTCCATAAATCTGTCAAAGAGATACCCTGAATCCTGAGGTCCCGGACAGGCTTCCGGATGGAACTGCACCGTAAAAATCTTCTTGCCGATGTACTCCATACCCTCATTGGTTCCATCATTTACATTGACAAAGGCCGGCTTTGCAATCTCCCGGCTCAGTGTGGTATCATCTACTACATATCCGTGATTCTGAGAAGAAATGTATACCCTGTTTGTGCTGAGATCTTTGACCGGATGATTCCCTCCCCGGTGTCCATATTTCAGCTTGTGGGTGTCTCCTCCGTTTGCCAGCGCCATCAGCTGATGCCCCAGGCAGATGGCAAAAATCGGCACATCACTTTCATAAAACTTTCTGACCTGTTCAATGATATCCGTGCATGTTTTGGGATCCCCAGGTCCATTGGAAAGCATGATGCCGTCTGGTTTTGCTGAAAGCACTTCCTCCGCTTTGGTGTGAGCCGGGTAAACCGTCACTTCACATCCCCGCTGGTTCAGAGATCTGGCAATATTATTCTTTGCGCCGTAATCCATCAGCGCAACCTTATATCCATCTCCCGGAAGCACATATGGTTCCTGGCAGGTTACTTTTGAAACGACATCTCCTACTTCGTATGCTGCAATCTTTGGAAGGAGTTCATCCAGATTGTAGGATTCATTTGTCGTAATCATTCCATTCATGGTTCCCTTTTCTCTCAGGATTTTTGTAAGCGCGCGGGTATCGATACCGGCAATGCCCGGAATATCCTGCTCCTCCAGAAAATCCTGAATGGTTCCTTCGCACCGGAAGTTACTTGGCATTCTGGAGAGTTCTCTCACAATATAGCCATCCGGCCATGCTCTTTTTGACTCCATATCGGGAGTGATTCCATAATTTCCAATTAACGGGTAAGTCATGACGACTGCCTGTCCGGCATAAGAAGGATCCGTAAGGACCTCAAGATAACCTGTCATAGAGGTGTTAAAGACAATTTCGCTGATCATATCTCTTTTCGAGCCAATACTCGTTCCTTCGAAGACGGTTCCGTCTTCCAAAATCAGAAATGCTTTCATAGCTTCACCTTATCCCTTCGTAGTTTCTATATGTTTGTTTGCGCAAAAAGGAAGGCGCATGAGTGTCTTTTTCGATACTCGAGCGCCCTCCTTCTCAAATTGTAAAGATTTTACCATATCTCCATTTGTTTTTCAACGCTTTTCCTAAATTTTCTTCTTTTTCCTCCATCCATCTCGGATCCGTGATCGTTACTCATACTGCCAGTATACGGTTATCTTGCAGAGCACCGGATCATCCTGATAGGAATACCTGGCCGAAGACAGATCATAGATCTGAGCCAGGCTCGAAGCAGCATTCCGGATCAGTCTGTTTAAAAGCAGTTCTCTGGATTCTTCATATGCCTGCGTCCCGGAAAACTTAAAGACCGATACTGCTTTTCCCGATGTAATCTCCTCATTCAGCTGCTTCTGCATCCGGTCTTCGTCATACCGCTGATAATAGCAGCCTTCCCTTACATAGTAATTGTCCGTAAGAGAGGTACAGGAAGGAAATTCTACATCTCCGTCCAGTTCATGGGTGCGGAAAAGTTCCTCTTCGCTGCAGCAAAGATAATCATACTGGATCTGCTGCGCCTCCGGGATCTCTTCCCCTCCGCTTTCCAGAAAGACCGGGTCTCCCCATGTTGTATCCACATAATAGTAATCTCCATCACACCGCACCAGATTCCACGCATGGGGCTGACCTTTGGTTGTCCCCGTCACATAGGTGCAGAAGATCCCCAGCTTTTCCAGAAGGTACTGGGTCTCTCTCGCATATCCGGCACAGACGGATGCCTTGTTCACCAGAGCACTGTAGAGATTCTGGCTGTCCTTTGCATTCTCTTCATAGTCTACGGTTCGGATGACATATTCATAGACATACCGAATCCTGTCGTACTCTGAATCGCTCTTCGAGGCCCTTGCATTCTCAAGAAACGACTTTGTCTCTGCTTCAATCTGTTTCTGCATCTGTTCCTTTTGTTCGCCATCATAACTGTACTCCGGGCAGAACTCCGAATATCCACCCTCCGGAATCCGGTATGCTGTTGTCTCGGCGGCTCCGCTGCACCAGAAGATTTCCGGAAAATCATTCAGCACAAACTGATAGATCTCATTGACTCTCCCTGCATCTGTCATCTCTACATTGATCTTCTCTGCATTTTCACGGATTCCGCAAAGAATCATCTGATAAACCTGCTTTTCCTCGTCTGTCAGCGTACTGTAATAATATTTTCCCTCCACTTCCCCGGCCGGAATCTCTACTTCCTGAAATACCGGCTGTTCTGTCGAGGAAGCGTTTCTCTGCGTGGATGTTGACATGGATCTTTGAAGCACTCCTGAAAGTCCTGTCATGACCGCCAGAATCAAAATGACACACAGAACAATGCATCCTTTTAAGAATCTGTTTTCTCTGTTTCTCATGCTGTTATTCGTAACTCATCCTTTCCTATCTATTATAGATAAGATTGAGCCGGACACGCAACCCCTTTCTCTTACACTAGCTCTGCAATTCTCGAAACACCGACATAAATTTCCGATATCTTGTACCAGGTACGGTAATCTACTTTTCCGGTCTGCGGCAGGCCAAATACTTCCTGGAATTTTCGGACCGCCTCCTCGGTTCTAGGACCATAGATTCCATCAGCGTCAATTTTCGGAAGTGCAGGATACGCGCCGGCGATCACATTCAGCTGTTCCTGCATCTGCCGCACCTTATTTCCGGAAGAACCATTTTCCAGTGTGTACCCCGGCCAGGATGCCGGAATTCCGGAAATCTCCTTTGCCGTATTGATATACATGTCACTTCCATAAAAATACCGCAGGATCTGAATGGCACTGTATCCCTGATCCGCCAGGTTTTTTGATCCCCACTGAGTCATCCATCCCGGACAGCTGACCTGCTTTCCATCACAATACTGGGTCAGGATCGGCTGTCTGATGTTCGGCCTGGAAAGATAAGAGGCAAACAGATCATCAACCACCCTGGAAATGGTGTCATAGATGTTTCGCTGAGGAATCCATTTATGATCAAACGCGGTCGAAGAGGAGATCGTGAATTCGAATCCCTGATTTCGGTACCATTCCGTATAGACCCGGTTTAAAGTAAAAGACATGATTGCAAGTACATTCGCCTTGATGGATTCTTCCGGCCACGTAGCATAGATTTCGCTTGATGCTACATTCTTAATATAGTCCTTATATTTTTCATAATAATTTAAGGCAGTAGAATCCCGCGGAGATCCATCGTGCACTACGATATACTCCGGCACTACAACACGGCTCAGGACAATTTCCCCGGATTCATTGACCGGTTTAATCTCAGCTTCCGGTATTTTGGGCGGATAATTGCCAAACAATGTATGGGCCGGAATAACAAAAACCTCCTCTTTGTTTTCCCGATCCAGAGGGAGCAGCTGGATATTTTGCAGAGCCGTGACTTCAGAAAGGATCTCTGCTCCTGCGATCTGAACAGACTCAAATCCCGGCGCCGTAACTTCCAGCGTATATTCCGCATAGGGCTGTTCCTCCTGCCGTTCATCCAGACTGTATTCCACCGGCGGAGCGGCAAGTTCCAGCGTTTCTGTCTGGCCGGAAGAGTCTGTGGTGACTGTTTCAACTGTCTGATCCGGAACCCCTGTATAAGAAATCCGGATGTTTGCATCTTCTACCGGAAACGAGGTTGCCTCCGAAGTGATCTGTATTTTCAGTTTTCCTTTATCAATATTGTTTTCCTGCATTCCGTATAGTTCGCTCATGTCTACCTCATTGCGTTTCTTCTCTTCAACATATGAGGATACATGAGAAAACATGCCTTAGAATCATAAAAGGCACTGCACAGTGTACAGTACCTTTTGTCTAAAAGAAAATCCTGTGTATATCGTTGTACATGACAAAAACCATCAACAGGAGCAGACAGACCATTCCAATCATATGAACGTACCCTTCCTTTTCAGGCGGCACCCGTTTGCCCCGAATGACCTCGATTATCAAAAACACCAGACGTCCTCCGTCCAGCGCCGGGATCGGAAGCAGATTCATCACTCCAAGATTGGCGGACAGCAGAATCATCAAGTTCAGCATATTAAGAAAGACAAGAGCTGCTCCGCCGCTTTTGCTCTGATTATAGGTGTCCTGCACAACGTCCACGATTCCAACAGGTCCGGACATGCTGTCCATTCCCACCTGACCGGTAATCAACATTTTCAGACTTTCCAGAGTGGACGTAATCCAGTATTCCACTACATACCCGCTGTATTTGATGGTTTCGAAAAAACCGGTTTTCACATATCCGCCGCCGGAATATCCGTACCGGTACATGCCGTTTTCCTCATCCCACTGCGGTGTCAGATGCACTGTGTTCTCGACCCCATCCCGTTCATAAGTCAGGTCGATTTCCTCATTCTGATGGAACTGGTTATAGGTTGTCACATCCCGGAACAGATGAATGTTTCTTCCATTGATCTCTTTGATCACATCTCCGGCTTCAAGTCCCGCCTCTGCTGCCGGATAGTTCTCATCAACCGCAGCGACAACCGGTTTGTCTATTCCGATCCAGGCCGTGATAATCACAGCTCCGATCAGCGCCAGAATAAAATTAAATACAGGGCCGGCCGCGATCACACTGATCCTTCTCCACGGGGATTTCTGATTAAAATTCCCAATGCTTTCCCCCTCATCATTTTCATCTTCCCCCATGGCGCAGAAACCACCAAGAGGGAGGATCCGTATGGAATACTGCGTCTCCTTTCTCTGAAATCCAACGATCTTAGGACCCATTCCGATAGAAAACTCCTGCACTTCGATTCCGTTGAGTTTAGCCAGAAGAAAATGTCCAAACTCATGGATGAATACGATAAAACCAAATATAATGATTGCAAGAATAATTCCCAAACTGTATGCTACCTCCTGCTGCGAATTCGTTCATAAGTTTCCTGTTCTGTCGCAAGAATCTGATCTAGGGAAGGATTCTCTATCTTATGGTGCGCCTTCATGCAGTCTTCAATAATCTCCACAATCTCCAGATAGGTAATCTCCCGGTTCAAAAACATGCTGACCGCCAGCTCATTTGCGGCATTCAGAACCGTGGGAACGCTTCCTCCGGCTCTTCCCGCTTCATAGGCCAGCGCAAGTCCGTAAAAGGTATCCAGATCCGGTTTCTCAAAATCCAGATGAGAAAGCTTCCAGAAATCCAGTCGGTCTCCCGGAAGATATCTTCTCTCCGGATAATACAGCGCATACTGGATCGGCAGTTTCATATCCGGGGTGCCAAGCTGAGCAATCACAGATCCATCCTCATATTCCACCATGGAATGGATCACGGACTGGGGCTGTACCACCACCTGAATCTCATCTACCGGCACACCGAAAAGCCATTTTGCTTCAATGACTTCCAGACCTTTATTAACCATGGTAGAAGAATCAATCGTAATCTTTCTGCCCATGGACCAGTTCGGATGCTTCAGAGCATCCTCCACTTTGACATTCAGGAGATCCTCCTGCTTTTTCCCCCGGAACGGTCCCCCGGATGCCGTCAGCAGAATTTTCTGAATCCGGTTTCCTGCATTTCCCTGTAATGCCTGAAAGATTGCGCTGTGTTCGCTGTCCACCGGAAGGATCCGTACTTTCTTTTCTCTGGCAAGAGGGATGATCAGATGACCTGCCGTGACTAAAGTTTCCTTATTTGCCAGGGCAATATCTTTCCCAGCCTCGATGGCGGCAATGGTCGGACGGATACCAATCATTCCTACCACCGCTGTCACCACAATCTCTGCTTCCGGGATACAGGCTGCCTCAATCAGTCCATCCATTCCTGCAACAACCCGTACGGTTTCGTCTTTGAGGCGCTCCCGCAGTTCCTTCGCTTTTTCCTCCCGGTAGACGCAGACCACCTTTGGGTGGAATTTAAGAACCTGCTCTTCCAGAAGCTCTATATTGGATCCGGCTGCAAGAGACACTACCTCGATATCCCCATTCGTCTGGACAACTTCCAGCGTCTGTGTCCCGATCGAACCTGTCGAACCTAAAATCGCTATACGTTTCATACTTCTTCTCCTGACTACCTATGAAATAAAAAATACACTCAGATAATAAATGATCGGTGCTGTAAAAATGACACTGTCAAACCGGTCCAGAATTCCTCCATGACCTGGAATCAACTTTCCATAATCTTTAATATTGTAATTCCGTTTGATGGCGGATGCGGCAAGATCACCCACCATGGAAATCAAAGCACCTGCTCCGCAGATCAATGCGTACAGAAGCGGATCTCCTGCCGCATCTCCAAAATGACCGACCGCCGCCGCATAGACTGCTCCAAGAACCGCAGCGCCAATCACCCCGCCGACAGCTCCTTCCACTGATTTTTTCGGGCTCAGCTTCGGTGACATCTTGTGTTTTCCGATCAACATGCCTACACAATAGGCAAAGGTATCACAGCCCCAGGAGCAGAGGAACACAAGCCATACAAGATAGGCTCCCTCCCCCGGAATCATTCTCGTCTGATAAATATAGGACAGCATGACAGCCACATAAAATACCCCAAAAAAGACATGCATCATTTCATCTGACACATATTTGGGATAGGAAAATACATATACTGCCATCAGTACAATTAAAAACACAATCAGAAGCAGGGCGATTCCCTGATCATCGATCTGCTGCAGGATTTCATTTTTTCCCGGACCTTTCACCTGAACCCGCATCAGCACATAGTATGCAGCAGCAGCCACATATCCGACAATTCCCGGAAGCGTTCCCTCCAGATGTCTTACTTTATAAAGCTCGCTCATTCCAATCAGACTGACCAGAAGGAGCAGAACAAGCAGTATATCGTTTCCCGGAATAATCGTGGCAAGCGCCACCGCCACAAGAAGAATCCCGCTCAGAAGTCTTGTTTTAAACATCCGATTCTTCCTCCTTTACTTTTCCATATCTCCGATCCCTATTATTATATTGCAGAATCGCCTTTTCCAATTCCTCTTTTGAAAAATCAGGCCAGAGAACATCGGTAAAATAGAACTCTGTATATGCCATCTGCCAGAGAAGGTAATTGGAAAGACGAAGCTCCCCGCTCGTACGAATCAGAAGATCCGGATCCGGAATTCCATGTGTATCCAGATAAGTTTCAAAAAGCGGTCCGTCAATCTCTTCCGGCTGTACCTTTCCTTCTTTTACATCCGCAGCCATTTTCCGCATTGCGCGCAGCATCTCATCGCGGCTGCCGTAGTTAATCGCAATCTGAAAATTCAGGCCGTCATTTTTATCCGATGCTTTCTCAAGCTCCTCGATTCTCGCACGGATATCATCGTCAAGTCCGCTCTTATCTCCAATCACGCGGACTCTCATCCGGTTTTTCTCCGCTGTCTTCAGACAAGTCTTCATATAATTGCGCAAAAGTTTCATCAATGCGTTGACTTCATCCGCCGGCCGGTTCCAGTTCTCTGTAGAAAAGGCATAGACCGTCAGGTACTTGATTCCCATCTTATAGGCTGTCTCGCAAATTCTCTCTACATTTTTACTTCCCTGGGCATGGCCGTAATTGCGGGGCATATTCCTCTTTTTCGCCCATCTTCCGTTCCCGTCCAGAATAATGGCGACATGCTGCGGTATCTTCATCCTACTTCCTCCTTGATAAACATATAGAGCAAGGAGGTCATTCCCTCCTTGCTCTGCTTTTTCGCTGCATTCCCCTATACGGTCATGACTTCTTTTGTCTTGGCCTCTACAGCCTTATCGACTTCTTTAATATATTTATCCGTCATTTTCTGAAGTTCATCTTCCATATCTTTAATCTCATCCTCTGAGATTTCTGTCCCTTTTAACTTCTTGCAGGCATCATTTCCATCTCTGCGGATATTCCGGACAGCCACTTTCGCCTGCTCTCCTTTTTTCTTTACGTCTTTTGCCAGCTCTTTACGGCGGTCCTCCGTCAGCTCAGGGAATACGAGACGGATCACCTGACCGTCATTTGTAGGATTGATTCCAATATCCGATGTCTGGATCGCTTTTGTAATCTCCTTTAACATGCTCTTTTCCCATGGCTGGATCTGAATCATCCGGGCCTCCGGCACAGACACGTTGGCTACCTGCTGGATCGGTGTCGGCACTCCATAATAGTCTACCGTCAATCTGTCAAGAATATGCGGATTCGCCCTTCCGGCACGGATTGCAGCCAGGTCGCTGTCCAGACTTTTCATCGTCTTCTGCATCTTTTCTTCGTATACTTTTAATTGTTCATGCATAAATGGTTCCTCCTGTTATCTTTCTTACACAGTTACTTTCGTTCCTGTAAAGTTCCCGCTCATTGTGTTCACAATGCTGTTTTCTTCATTCAGTCCGAATACCAGCATCGGCATTTTGTTTTCCAGGCACATGATCGATGCGGTCAGATCAACTGCCATCAGTTTCTGATCGATAATATCCTGAATGGAAATCTCATCGTATTTCTTTGCTTCAGGATTGACTTTCGGATCACTGTCATAAATTCCATCGATTGCTTTTGCAAGCAGCATGGCATCTGCTTCGATTTCAATAGCACGCAGTACTGCACCGGTGTCTGTGGAAAAATATGGATGTCCGGTACCTCCTGCAAAGAAAATCACTTTTCCCTCATTCAGAGCTTCCACCGCTGCGTCTTTGGAGAATAATGTCGTAAAAGCTCCGCATGTAAACGGCGTAAAGACTTCCGTCTCCATACCGACAGACCGGAAGATCTCCGATACATAAATACAATTCATTACCGTTGCCAACATACCGATCTGATCAGCCTTGACACGATCGATCGTTTCGCTGGTGCGGCCTCTCCAGAAGTTTCCTCCTCCTGTTACAATCGCCACCTGGATGCCCTGATCGGCCAGTTCCTTCACCTGTTTTGCTACGCCAAGGCATGTCTCTTCATCGAATCCTGTCTTTTTATCACCTGCAAGAGCCTCTCCGCTCAGTTTCAGCAATACTCTTTTCATCGCTATAAACTCCTTCTCTCCGGCCTCTGCCGGCCGGCTCATTTTCTAACCTTATTATATATAGATCGTCACCCGGTGTCAATTTGCATTTTCCCGGAAGCTCTGCCTTTCTACTCTTCAGTCAACGCTGCAAAAGACGTATCTGCAAAAAATGTATCCGCACTGTATAGATAGAGCACCTCATTGACAGACTCCGTCTCCATCAGTTCAGCAAGGTCACCATAATAATATCTCGGATCCACCACTACAATCTCCCGGTAGTACGGTGCAAGAAACGGCAGGAAACAGTTGGCGTAGGAATCCTTCAGGACAAGCAGCCTCTTGTTATCGGTCGTCGGCGTCTTGATCTTCATCAGGCCATGGTTGCCTCCAAAGAAGACTTCGTAGGCATTTCTCTGATCAAGGCTTTTTGTGTCATAAAAACTTCCTGTCTTTTTCTGTTCGTCCGTGTACTCTACAATCGACGAAACCTGTTCCTGTGTCGTATTTTCATTCTTCTTCGGAAGGTAGACATCCACTTCCTCCTTGACCCCGGTCCTGCACCCGCTTTTTGCAGAAAGCGTGCCCTGAAACTGATCTGTGACCGGCATTTTTTCATAGGTCACCGCTTTGGTATCCAGTCCTTCCACTTCGGCAAACTGTCGGAACGCAAGATAAGCCGCAGACGTTGTCCAGTGATGGTCCGTTTTATAGTAGAGCTTCTGACTTGTATTTTTCCGGAGCGTATCCCTGACATCTACCGTAGAAATTCCCTGATCCGACAAAAACTGGTATGCTTGATCAATATAGGAATCCTGATCCGCTGTCAACGCCATGGCGGGAAGCTTATCTTTGAGAATATTGGAAGCAGTCGGCACAATCATGGCATATTGTGTAATATCCTTATATTTCTGCTTCCAGGTCTTCATCGCCTCCAGCGTTCCATTGACTGTATCCTGATCCGGCTTTTCAAATTTTTCGATCAGGTAACCGTTCTTTCCAATATAAACTCCATTTTCTTCCACTTTTCCAAGCAGCCGGTCCAGTCCGGTCTTCAGTTTAATCCAGGAGTCGCGAAACACAAACTGGTCATTAAAATACTCCTGATACTGTTTGGCATAATTTCCGCTGACAGCTGACTGCACCGTCAGTTCCGGCTTCTGTGCCAATTCTCTGTTCTCTGTCTCGGATACCGTTTTCGTTCCGGAAAACAGGTTTACAACAGAAAGAACGAGGATCAGAATCGCAAACATAAATCCTATAAAATATGCAGCCGGCAATTTCTGTTTTCCCATATCTGCCACCTCCCCTTAAAACTGCATATACAGAAACGGCTGATAAGAGTTAAATACCAGACCGCCAATGCTAAGTAAAAACAGTACCAGATACACAAGAATCGCGACCACCTTATAATGATCTACAATTCTTTCGGAAAGCTTCTTTAAAACCGGTCTTGCCGCCAGAACGCAGAGAACGAAAAGAAGAATTCCTGTTTTCAGATAATACCCGGCTGTCACATCGATGAACGCAGATGCACCAAATCCAAACAATGCGCCAAACATGCTGGACGCTGCATCCCAGGATGTATTCATAAAAATCAGCCATCCGAACATGACAAGCAGCATGGTATAAGTGTTAGCAGCCCACGCCGGAAACCGCTCAATCAGTTTCTTCCAGATGTACTTTTCTCCGATCAGAATCACCGCATAATAAAGTCCCCACATTGGGAAATTCCATGTGCCGCCATGCCAGATACCAGTCAGGCACCATACAACGATGATATTACGCAGATGGCAGAGCACGGAAACACGGTTGCCTCCAAGCGGAATATAGACATAGTCCCGAAACCAGCTGCTCAGGGAAATATGCCATCTTCGCCAGAATTCTGTCACACTTTTTGCAATGTATGGATAGTCAAAATTTTCTTTAAATTCAAATCCAAGCATCTTCCCGACTCCGATTGCCATATCCGAATAACCGGAAAAATCAAAATAGATCTGCATCGTATAGGCAAACAGATAAATCCACGCCGTCACTACCGACATGGACGTTCCGGACTCCTGTATCTGAGAAATCATCAGGGAAAGCTGGTCCGCCAGGAGGACTTTCTTTGCAAGCCCCAGAATAAAGCGTCTTGCTCCCTCTCCCAGTCTGGACATATATACGCTGTGCGCATAAAGATCTTCTTTGATGTCCACGTAACGCACGATCGGTCCGGCAGACATACATGCAAACAGCGACGCATATGCCAGAAATGCAATCGGATCCCTCTCCGGCTGACATTTCTTTTTGTATACATCAATAATATAAGATAGATTTTTAAAAGTATAAAAGGATAATCCGATCGGAAGTACCAGCGCAGTTGTGGAAAATCCTGTTCCAAGCCACTCATTGACTGCCCCGCTCAAAAATCCATAGTATTTAAAGAAACAAAGAATAAACACATCCATCACCACTGTAAAAACAAGGGAGGATACTGCACTCCTGTTTCTCTTCTGTTTTCTTCCGATATCGATCGCCATCATATAGTGCAGTACTGCGCTGAACAGCATCAGTACAACATAGACCGGCTCACCCCAGGCATAGAAGAATATACTGGCAAGGGCGAGCACTACATTTTTCCATTTCCCCGGAACCACATAAAACAGAATCAGTACAACCGGAAGAAATGCAAAGATAAAATTCAGACTGTTTAAAAGCATCTCTCTTTCCTCCACCTACTATTTTATCGCACTTTCGAAAGCAGATTTCCAAGCATCCGCCTGGTCCCCGGCCATATAAATCACGTAACAGCCTTCTGACTGCGCATATGCCTTTTTCAGCTGGGCAGTCTGGGTCACTCCATACCCTTCGAAGCTTTCAATCTGATTTTCCAGGCGGCTGTTTGCAGCCTCCTCGAATCGCTCCGCGTCCTGAGCATCTTTTGCTTTCAGAACCAGAAGCTCATCTACCGCCATCGGCGATTCTGCCTTATAGTAAAAGTATCCCTCACAGTCCTTACTTTCTATTCCAAAATATCTGCGCAGATCCTTATCTTTCATTTCTTCAATGCCATCCAGCAGCTTTCCGCTTTCAAACTTCTTCTGAATCGATGACACGGAAACATCCCTGGCATATCCCTGCATGCAGAGGATTCCCAGATATACAATCAGAAATACTCCAAAACATACTTTGAGAACGATTCCGCTGATATCCTTTCTTCTTCTTTTTTTCATAATCAAAGTCCCGCCTTTTCTACAATATAGGACAGCCACTGCTCATAGTACTGTTTTTTCATATGGATCCCATCCTGCTCATACAGGCTGCTGTCCGCCTCTACAATAAAACAGCTGTCAATGTACAAATATCCGTTTTCATCACACATCTTTTCGATTGCTTCATTGTACTCCGGCTGTTTCTCCCGTCCGGCTTTCTCTTTTACCTTTTCTTCCGTCATTGGAAGGATCGAATTTACACAAATCATCGTATCCGGCAGAGCGTCTTTGATTTTCTGAATTTCCGACTGATACTGCTTGATAAATCCATCGATATCCGTATTATACATCTGCAGATCGTTACATCCGAACTCCATAATCACAGTAGACGGTTTCATAGAGATTACATTCTGGATCAGATCATCGATCTCATTGACAGAGGCCCCTCTCTTATAGATAACAGAACCTTCATCCAGAAGCCCGTATACATCCAGTGCCTCAGAGAAGGAGTCTCCCACTACAATAGTACCGCTGAAAGCCTTCTTAATTGTCGCATTATCCAGCTCTACCACTCCATATTGATTCCGCTTGGATGTATCAATCTCCGTTTTTTCGTTTGCCCCTTCCAGATCGTCCCACTGCTTTTCAGTTGTGGAAATATCCGCTTGTTCCAGCTTCTCCAGCTGCTTTCTGTTCTTTTCATATTGATTCGGTCGGCTCTTTTTTATCTGAACACAGACAATGATCCCGATTACAATTACCACTATACAAAACACTGCAATCAGGATCCGTCGTCTTAGAATTTTTTCTCTTGCACTTTTCATGAATTTATCCCCTTAGTATTGTCACTTCAATATAGTTCGTATTGCAAATTGTTTCTCCCACTTACACAGCACAAGGATCCAACGTCATCTGGAAATATGCTTCCAGCAGATCCAGATTGACATCAGAATGTTCTATCTCCCTGGCATAGCACCAGGCTCTCTCCCAAACTTCTTCCTTTTTTAACTGTTTTCCCTGCCGGATCCACCGGGCCATACAAAGGTCATGAATCATGACTGTGCTGTAAACGCCAAGACAAACCTTCGTATCAATTCCGTCGTCATATACTGCGCCGCAAAAATAGGTGTACAGGAAAAACATCATCAAATTTTCAGCGTACAGTTCCCATTTTTCCAGTCTGAACTCACTTTGAAGACTTTCATACGCTTCTTTACCATCCTGGTACAGAATCCCATACGCATTGCTCAATTCTTCTTTCCATTCCGCTCTCAAAAACTCCATTTTTAGAAGTTCTTTTAAAAACTCCGCTTTTTCTGTAAAACTGAGCGGTTCCCCTTCGCATATTTCCTGTTGGAACTGTTCAAGTCTCTCTTCAATTCCAAACAGTCCACCTTTCTCCAGCGCCGTCTGGCAAAACTTTCCAATCTCATAGCATCGCTTCATGCGGACTGAAATTGGCTCACTTCTATTTTGCACGATCCGAAACAAAATGTCCCGAATCTCATTCAGCCTGGAATATAGTAGAAAGTCAAAATCTTCATCCGGCTCCGGTTCCCTCTCTTCGGTCTCTTCCGTTTGAAAACGAAGCGGCTCCTGACACTCCAGAATCATCTTTGCCACTTCCGGACAGGAAAGGGACAAAGACAGTTCCCGCACATCCTCATATTCCTCTATATGTCTCGGATACATCCTGCATGTTCTGCATAAATACGATTCGCCCAGCTCCTCGTAAAGATCGCAGAGATTCTCCTCATTCAGACAACTGCATCTTCCATGATACTGCAGAAACGCGCCCTCTTCCCAGTCAATGGATGTGAGAAGCCGGTTGCCAAATCCGCCGCTTATCCTGCTGTATTTTAATAGGGATTCCTCATCGATCAGAATCTGCCAGCCTGCACAGCATGTTTCCGGGCAGCGGTCTGCAATACAATGAAATTGATCATAGAAATGCGGTTTTATGTAGAGCATGATTTCCCCTCTTTTGACTTACTTCGACATTTACTTATCTTAACGGATTTTCTCTTCCTTGTAAAGGATTCCTAGAAAATCTATCTAAAAATATTTTGAACGGCACATTGCAAGACCGCCGGATGCAACAATCGTCACACCCGGCGGTCTTCAATCCATTTTTATACCTGCGGTCCTGCGGAAACAAGAGCCTTTCCGGCTTCATTTCCTTCGTATTTCTGGAAATTCTTGATAAATCTCTGAGCAAGATCCTTTGCTTTTGTCTCCCACTCAGCTGCATCTGCATATGTATCACGAGGATCCAGAATCTTTGTATCTACACCAGGAAGTTCTGTCGGAACTTCAATGTTGAAGTACGGAATCTTCTTTGTAGGGGCTTTTAAGATATCTCCGTTTAAGATCGCATCGATAATTCCACGTGTATCTTTAATGGAGATACGTTTTCCGGTACCGTTCCATCCGGTATTGACAAGGTATGCCTTTGCACCGCTCTGTTCCATTCTCTTTACAAGCTCTTCTGCGTACTTCGTAGGATGAAGCTCCAGGAAAGCCTGTCCAAAGCATGCTGAGAAAGTCGGTGTCGGCTCGGTAATACCGCGCTCTGTTCCGGCAAGCTTCGCAGTAAATCCAGACAGGAAGTAATACTGCGTCTGTTCCGGTGTCAGAATGGAAACCGGAGGAAGCACTCCAAAGGCATCGGCGGACAGGAAGATAACTTCCTTTGCAGCCGGTGCAGCAGAAACAGGACGTACAATTTTTTCAATATGATCAATCGGATAAGATACACGTGTATTTTCTGTTACGCTCTTATCTGCAAAATCAATCTTTCCGTCCTTATCAAGAGTAACATTTTCAAGAAGCGCATTTCTCTTGATCGCATTGTAGATATCCGGCTCGGACTCTTTATCCAGGTTGATTACCTTGGCATAGCATCCACCTTCAAAATTGAAGATGCCGTTGTCATCCCAGCCATGCTCATCGTCTCCAATCAGAAGACGTTTTGGATCTGTAGAAAGTGTTGTTTTTCCGGTTCCGGAAAGTCCGAAGAAGATTGCTGTATTTTCACCGTTCATATCAGTGTTTGCAGAACAGTGCATGGAAGCAATCCCCTTCAGCGGAAGGTAATAGTTCATCATGGAGAACATACCCTTCTTCATTTCTCCGCCGTACCATGTATTGACAATAACCTGCTCACGACTTGTGATATTGAACATAACAGCTGTCTCGGAATTCAGTCCAAGCTCTTTGTAGTTTTCAACTTTCGCTTTGGAAGCATTATATACGATGAAATCCGGCTCGAAATCTTCAAGCTCTTCTTTCGTAGGCTGGATAAACATATTCGTAACAAAGTGTGCCTGCCAAGCCACTTCCATGATAAAACGGATCGCCATACGTGTATCCTTGTTAGCTCCGCAGAACGCATCGACAACGAACAGTCTCTTTCCTGAAAGCTCATCGAGCGCAATCTTCTTTACTGCGTCCCAGGCCTCCTGTGATGCCGGATGATTGTCGTTTTTGTATTCGTCAGAGGTCCACCATACTGTATCTTTGGAATTCTCATCGACTACGATGAACTTATCTTTTGGAGAACGTCCGGTGTATTCACCAGTCATGACATTCACAGCACCCAGTTCACTGACCTGTCCCTTTTCAAAGCCTTCCAGGCCCGGCTTTGTTTCTTCCTCGAATAATACTTCATAAGAAGGATTGTGTACAATTTCCGTGGTGCCTGTGATGCCATATTTGCTTAAATTGATTTCTGCCATCTTACATCAAACCTCTTTTCTTTCATTATTTAGGGGCGAAAAATCCATCGACTCCCTTTTATCATTATACATGATAAGTCAATGAAATCAACCAAAAATTTTTCTATTTTAACGTAGAAAAGCGTATTTTATCGTTCTGCACAGAAAACAAAGTCTAAATCTTTTGTTATTTAGTCATTTTTTTAACAAAGTGATTTTAAATTTCGTTTTCTGTAAGGATCTGCTTCAACAGCCCTTCACAGCCTTCTCTCACATCCCGGTAAGTAGCGTCGAAATCTCCTGTATACCACGGATCTGCAATATCCTCCCCTGCCCGGTCTGTAAAATCCAAAAGCAAATAAACCTTGCCTTCCGGATCGCCGTTTCCAATGATCCGGTTGATATTACGGATATTCCAGGAATCCATGCCGATCAGGTAATCGAACTCCTTATATTCCTCCCGTCTCATCTGGCGTGCCCGGTGTCCTCCGCACGGAATGCCCACCTGGCGCAGTTTCCTCTGAGTACCCGGATGCACCGGATTGCCGATCTCCTCTCTGCTGGTTCCGGCAGAGTCAATAAAAAACTGATCTGAGAGTCCAGCTTCGGACACCAGATATTTCATTACATATTCGCTCATTGTGCTGCGGCAGATATTGCCGTGGCATATGAATAGTATTTTTATCATCTTTCCTGTATCCCTTCATAAGTAATCTTATTAAAATATGATGATTTCCTGTCATCTACATGTTTCGATTATAATAGATTGTCGTAATCAACTCAAGCAGAAACATTACTGACAGCATCATTCCGAATGCGATAGTCATCGGTACAGACACTACTTCGCCAATTACAGAATGACCAGCCATGCATCCGACAAGACAGACGGCACAGATGCCTTCCGACCACATAAATGCCACACTGCGTGATTTCTTTTTGATCAGATCATTTCTCTCATCCAGTTTGCTGATTTTGTCTTCTCTGGACATGGAAGCAGAAAGACTGCGGATGATCATGCCGCCTCCAAATAGCAGACATAGGATCATAATGATCCCGCCTTTCATGTCAAAACCCTTGAAAACGCTCACGATCAGCATGGCAATACCAAGAACCACAAAAACAACCCAAGGAAAAAATTACTTTTGTAATATATTTTCATACTGCTTATCCTCCAATTCCATATTCTCTTTTAAGCAACATAAATCCTCTACTGTTACACCGAACACCTGCGACATCCTGTATGCCAGCATCAGAGATGGACTGTACTGCTCTTTCTCGATTGAAATAATCGTTCTTGAAGATACATGTACCGAATCAGCCAGCTGTTGCTGGGTCATCCCGGCCGCTGTTCGTAATTCTTTTACTCTTGTTTTCATGTAGATTCTCCCATCGATGTGAAGCATGCTTCTTGTGAAGTTAACTTCATATTACCGCAGACAGATCTTCCTGTCAAGCGCTATATATGAAGGAAGCTTCATCTTTTTTCTTTCATCCACCCGTTTTCCCGTTGTTATTGACAACTCTTCCCTTAGATGCTAAGATTTTTCTGTTAAAAACGCCTAAAGCAAGGTGCGGTTTTCCGCACGGAAAGGATCAATACTCATGAATACGTTAAAGAAAATATATTGTAGGACGTTTCAGACCGGATTAAAGATTGCTCTTCCGTTCCTGCCTTATCGAACTCCAAAAGTTGTAGGAAGTGTGACGGCTCTTCCGGAAGTCATTCGAAAGAAACACTGCACCAAAGCCCTGATTATTACCGATGCGGGTATCCGGAAACTCGGTCTGACCCTCCGCCTGGAAAAGGCACTGGACCGCACCGGGATTCCCTACTGTATCTACGATAAAACCGTAGCCAATCCTACTACCGTAAATGTGTCCGAGGCCATCCAGCTTTATAAAACAGAAGGCTGTGACTGTATAATCGGATTCGGCGGAGGTTCCAGTATGGACTGTGCCAAGGCAGTCGGGGCCTGCATCGCGAAGCCAAAACAGTCTCTCGCAAAAATGAAGGGAATTCTGAAGGTCCATAAAAAGCTGCCGCTTTTGATGGCAGTACCTACTACCGCAGGAACCGGAAGCGAGACAACCCTTGCCGCGGTCATTACGGACGCCCAGACCCGCCACAAATATGCCATCAATGATTTTCCTCTGATTCCAAGATACGCGGTACTGGATCCCAAAGTTACTTTAAGTCTCCCGCCATTTATTACTGCAACGACCGGCATGGATGCGCTCACTCATGCTGTGGAAGCCTACATTGGGAATTCTACTACTTACGGCACCAGAAAAGATGCCCTGCTTGCTGTCAAACTGATATTTGAAAATATAGATGAGGTTTACGAAAACGGTACTAATGTGGTTGCCCGACGCAACATGCTGCGTGCTTCATTTTATGCCGGATGTGCATTTACCAAATCCTATGTGGGATATGTCCATGCCATTGCCCACTCTCTTGGAGGGGAATACAATGTCCCGCACGGACTTGCAAATGCAGTGATTCTTCCGATGGTTCTGAAAGCCTATGGAAGTAAAATTCACAAAAAGCTTGCCCGCCTGGCCATTGCCGCCGGCCTGGCCGATCAAGATACCCCTTGCGATGAGGCGGCAGAACGTTTTATTGCTGCCATCCAGGATATGAAGAGGCGGTTTGGTATCGGGGATTATATTCCGGAAATTCGGGAGACAGATGTGCCAAAGCTTGCTCATTATGCTGACAAGGAGGCAAATCCGCTTTATCCGGTGCCGGTACTGATGAATGCCGCAGAGCTGGAAACCTTTTACTATATGCTGATGCCTGAGCCTTCAGGAGATTTTCATGAGACAGACCGGAAAACTACAGGAAAGGAGTCATCCATATGAACGAGCAGGAAATCAAAAGAATTGTCACAAAACAGAGAAGTTACTTTCAGACAGGCGCAACGCTTCCTATCAGTGCGCGTATCGCCGCACTCAGGAAACTGTATGCCGCTGTTTCCGCAAATGAAAGTGCTATTCACGATGCATTAAAAAAAGATCTCGGAAAAAGTGCTTTTGAAAGTTACATGTGTGAAACCGGACTGGTTCTGGAAGAGATCACGTACATGCTGAAACATGTAACACGCTTTGCGAGCGAAAAAAGTGTCCGTACCCCTCTGGCGCAGTTTCATTCCAGAAGCTATCAGAAGCCGTCCCCTTATGGAGTGGTCCTCATTATGAGCCCGTGGAATTACCCGTTTATGCTGACGCTCTCTCCTCTTGTGGATGCGCTTGCCGCCGGAAATACTGCTGTAGTAAAGCCAAGCGCGTATTCTCCGCACACCAGCGAGGTGCTGAAGAAGATCCTCTCCCAGTGTTTTGATCCAAAATATGTCGCGGTAGTAACGGGAGGGCGGGCTGAGAACACCTGCCTGTTAAAAGAGCATTTTGACTATATCTTCTTCACCGGAAGCCAGTCCGTCGGCAAAGAGGTGATGCGAAATGCGGCCGAATACCTGACACCCGTTACGCTGGAGCTTGGCGGGAAAAGTCCGTGCATCGTTGACCAGACTGCCGATATCAAGCTGGCAGCCAGACACATTGTGTTTGGCAAATATCTGAACTGCGGCCAGACCTGTGTTGCTCCGGACTATATCTACTGCCACAGATCAGTCAAGGATCGTCTCATCAAAGAAGTAAAGAAACAGATCCAGAAGCAGTATGGAAAGCAGCCGCTTCACAATCTGGATTATGGGAAAATCATCAATGAAAAGCATTTTGACCGGATTCTGGGACTGATCGACAAAAAGAAGGTCGTCTACGGAGGAAATTCTGACCGGAGGACACTGCAGATCGAACCGACCGTACTGGATCATGTGACCTTTGAGGATGCCGTCATGCAGGAAGAAATTTTCGGGCCGCTGATGCCGGTTCTGACGTTCGAAAATCTGGATGAAGTAATCCGAACGGTCAACGACAGGCCGCATCCTCTGGCACTTTACTTCTTCACTTCAGATCAATCTGCTGCCCGGAAAGTTACGGCCCGCTGCGGATTTGGCGGAGGCTGCATCAATGATACGATCATTCACCTGGCTACAACGGAGATGGGCTTTGGAGGATTTGGAGAAAGCGGCATGGGTGCTTATCACGGAAAAACCGGGTTTGATACCTTCACCCACTATAAGAGTATTGTGGACAAAAAGACCTGGCTGGATCTTCCAATGCGATATCAGCCATACCGAAAACTTCACGAAAAGATGGTCCGCTTCTTCCTGAAATAAAAAAATGGAATGAGTTCTCCATTACAGGTATTTTAGAAAAATGAAAAGCCCTGTCGCATGCTGTCTACGCGGCAGGGCTTCTGATTATTTTACTTCCACAAGCTCGATATGGAAATTGAGTTCCTTTCCAGCCATCTCATGGTTGGCATCAAATGTAATGGTAGTCTCATCTTTCTCCACTACAGTGACCGGGAACGGCTGTCCGTACTGGTTGCTGAGGTAAGCCTTTTCCCCGGCTTCTAACTCTTCTGATCCAGGAAGCTGAGCGATTTCCACTGTGAAAATGGCATTTGGATCCGGCATGCCATATGCCTCTTCCGGCATCAGATGAATATCTACGGTCTGTCCGACTTCCATGTCTGCCACAGCGGCATCAAATCCACGGATCATCTGTCCCGCCCCGCAGATAAACTGCAACGGTTCTCCACGGTCGTAAGAAGAGTCAAACTGTGTGCCATCATTAAAGGTTCCTACGTAATGAGTCCGGCAGATTTTTCCTGCATTTCGCCCGGTGATCGGAGGCTGTGCTCCTCCACAGCCATGGCATCCACCGCAGCCACCGCTGCAGGAATGTTCTTCTTCGTGATGTCCGCAGCTGTGTCCCTCTTCATGGTGATGGTCACAGGTTGCACCTGCAGATGTCAGCTCGCCTTTCAGATATGCTTCTACAGCCTGATCCGCATCTCCCTGTGCGCCGGAGCAAAGAGTAATCTCCGCTTCCTGAAGTGCGTCCTGTGCTCCTTCTCCGATGCCGCCGCAGATAAGCACATCTACTCCCTGATCTGCAAGAAGACCTGCCAGTGCGCCGTGTCCGGTTCCGTTCGAACTGATCACTTCACTGGAAACTACCTTCTGATCCTCCACTTCATATACTTTGAAAGATTCTGTTTTTCCAAAATGCTGGAAAATCGTTCCATTCTCGTAAGCTACTGCTATTTTCATGTTTCTTTTCTCCTCTTGATCCATTTTCTCGTATAGAATATTATAACCTATCACGGACGTATGTACAATTAGAATCTCTCCTTTCCATGGATCACTTCTCCACAATGTCCGTCTCGGCATGATATGTTCACTCCTTATTCCCTTTTATGGCAACACCAGCTCCGGATGGAAGTTCAGATAGTCTCCTGATACGAGCAGGTACCGGATTCCTCTGTAATTCCCCCGGATACTGTCTCCAAATCTCTGCTCTCCATGACAGTGGGAATACACAACCGCTTCCACACCATATTCTTCGGCAATCTCCGTAAATGGTGACGTCCTCTCCAGAACACTGGTCGGCGGATAATGCAGAAACATGACAAATTTGCGATATCCGGCCTCTTCTGCCTGACGGAAGGACTCTCTCAGCCGCTCCAGTTCTCTTGCCACCAGTTTTTTCGCCTGCGCTTCCCGTTCTTCATCCCATCCCAGGATCTTCCCCTGAAAATTCAGATAGAAAGGTCCTTCAAACGTATATCCTTTCGTTCCTACCAACGCATAGTCCTGATATGCGGCAAAATTATTCTGCAAAAAAAAGAGCCGTCCGTCATATTCCTCATTCAGCCGTCTGGTCTTCTTCGCATCCCAGAACATATCATGATTGCCCCGCAGCAAAATCTTTTGCCCTGGAAGCCGTTCTATAAATGCAAGATCCTCCCGGCATTGGGAAAGTTTCCTGCCCCAGGAGTGATCTCCGGTCAGTACAAGCGTATCCCGCGGCTTCACAATACGGTTCACATATTTTTCAATTTTACGCTCATGATGCTTCCACACATTTCCAAATGCATCCATTGGTTTATCTGCCTGAAAGCTTAGGTGAAGATCCCCTAACGCATACAACGCCATCCAACATCACCTCCCCTGCCTATAACTCTGTCAGAAATCGTATCTGACAATGTCACAGTTTTTTATACCAAATGCCGCATATTCTTCGTTTGTCATCTCATTGAAATAGGACTGTACAACTCTGGCAATCCCATTGTGCGCAACCAGAATATATGTCTTTTCGTCCGACTCCGCCTTGATATCGTCCAGCAGATTGTAAATTCGTTGTGCCAGCTGAAGGGTCGATTCTCCATTTCCGTGATGGCTGGCAAACTGTTCTTTTTCCTTCTGAAAATCAGCGGCATTTCTCGGAGAGGTTCCCTCCCATTTTCCAAAATTCTGTTCGATTAATCGCAGCTCTTCCCTGGCCGGGATCCCCATGATTTCGGAAATATGCTTCGCTGTCTCTGCGGCCCTGACAAGCGGGGAATACAGGATTTCATCCGCCTGGATTCCTTCGTCCAGAAACTTCTTCCCGGTCTCCACGGCCTGCTGATGTCCGTACTCGGTCAGTTCGCTGTCCGTTCTTCCACAGATCTTATTTTCCACATTCCATACCGTCTGTCCATGTCTTACAAAATAAAAATGTCCCATATCTTTCTATCTCCTGTTTGATTTTTCATTTGAAAGGAACCGTTCCACCACCTGGTTGAATTGTTTCGGATTTTTTACCGCAATAAAATGATCCCCTTCTATGCAGACAAATCGTGCCCCTGGAATACTCTTTGCGATTAATAAGGAATGACGGTGCCGGATCATATCATTCTTTCCAACCAGGACCAGTATCCTTGCCGAAATTCGTTTCAGATCTTCCGGGCGGATATACGGATCCCGCACCATAAGCCCCAATAGTTCCTTTTTCCTTCTGGCCGCAGCAGAATACGGCGCGGCCAGGGACGCAGCCCCATACCCCGCCAGAATTGGCAGGACAACGAGTGGCTTCATTCCGGCCGGATACAGATTGGCTCCATTTAAAATCAGTCTTTTCACCTTTTCCGGATATTGTAACGCAAACACCATTGCGATATTTCCGCCGTCGCTGAATCCGAGAATATCCGCTCTCTCAATTTCCCTTTCTTTCATAAAGCAGCACAAATCCTCTGCAAACTGTCGGATTGTAAACGGCGCCTTCCCTCTTGGACTTTTTCCATGTCCTCTTGTATCCACCGCTATAACTCTGCGTGTCTTGGAAAAATATGCAATCTGCCTTGCAAAATACCGGCTGTTTTCTCCATTGCCATGAAGCAGAATCAATGGTTCCCCCGTTCCCCTTTCAATCGAAAAAAGCTTAATCTCATTCATCTGATTCTCTCCCAATGCTGTTTACCCGAACAGTTCTTTTGCCTTATTCATTCTTTCCACTACCGGCACATCAAACGGGCAGCGTGTCTCGCAGCCTTTGCAGGCAATGCAGTCCCTGGCATTGGCGGACAGGCCCTCATAATGTGCCTTGACCGTTGCAGGTACTTCTTCCTGCATGACAGCCAGATCATAAAGCTTGTTCACCATGGCAATATCGATTCCCACCGGACAAGGAGCACAATGTCCACAGTATGTGCATTGTCCGCTGTAGGCATGATGCGGTGCCTTTGCGAGGACGCTTGCGTAATCCTTTTCCTCTTCCGAAGCAGTCTCATATGCTACTGCTTCCCTGACATGCTCCGGTGTATCATATCCTGCAAGCACACTTGCCACGCCTGGTCTTGTCAGAGCATAGTGGATGCACTGAACCGGAGTCAAAGCCACGCCAAACGGGGATGTCTGTGGCGAAAAGAGGCGGCCTCCCGCATATCCTTTCATGACAGTAATTCCCACACCTCTCTGCTCACAGATCTGATACAGTTCGGCGCGCTCCGGATCGATTCCCTGCAGGTGTTCTTCATAGGAATTGGCAAAATATGTATTCAGATCCTCACTTGCCGGAAGTAGATCAAAGGCCGGATTGATGCTGAACAGAATCATCTCAATTTCCCCGCTTAATGCCGCAAGTCTGGCTACTTTTGGATTGTGGGTACTCATTCCGATATGATGAATGATTCCCTTCTCTTTTTGCTCTTTGACATATTGAAGAAATTCTCCTTCCATAATGCGGTGGAACTCTGCCTCCTCGTCCACAAAATGAATCATGCCAAGATCAATATAATCGGTCCGAAGGCGTGTCAGCAGATCCTGAAATGCTTCCTCTACTTTCCCAAGGTCTCTGGTACGGACATACTGACCGTTCTGCCAGGTAGATCCAAAATGTCCCTGGATAATCCATTTTTCTCTCCTGCCCGTTAGCGCTTTTCCGATATTGGATCGCACGTTCGGCTCTGACATCCAGCAGTCCAGAATGTTGATTCCATAGCCTTCACAGCAGTCAATGATCTCCTTAACCTCCGCTTCATTGTGGCGTTCCAGCCACTCTGCGCCAAGTCCAATCTCGCTGACTTTCAGTCCTGTATTTCCCAAATCGCGGTATTTCATACCTTGCAAATCCAGCTTTCCCTGACTCATCTCTTCACATCCTTTCTCATTCATTCTCCTCGTATATGCTGCTCCTTCCGCTTAACAATTTCCTGTATAGACATACTTCAAATATTGCTCCGCTGTCTCTTTCAGCCTGTACACCAGGCCCACATCGGTGGCCTGCTTATCCGTCATTTTGTATCTTGGAAAAAATCTGGAGATATGCAGTGGAATGTCCGGGCTCAATGAAGCGATCCATTCTGCCTCCCGCTCCATTTCATTTATGGAATCGTTTTCTCCGGGCACAATCAGTGTAGTGAGTTCTACGTGACATGCCTCTGCCGCTTTTTGAATAAATGCTTTCACCGTGTCCAGATCTCCTCCCAGTTTTCTGTAGTAACTTTCGGTAAATCCTTTTAGGTCAATATTCATCGCATCGATATACGGGAGAATCTCTTCCAGAATTTCCAGTTCCACCGAACCGTTGGTAACTACCACATTTTTCATCCCATAATCTTTCACGAGGCGGGCGGTATCCCGAACGAATTCATATCCTGTCAAAGGTTCATTGTAAGTAAATGCCACTCCGATATTTCCGGAACCACGATAGCGGAAGGCAAGCTCCGCCAGGTCTTCAGGTAATATTTCCTGCCATCCGGTCTGATCCTGTCCCGCCATGGATATTTCATGATTCTGACAAAACGGACAGCATAGATTGCACCCGAAGCTTCCCACAGAAAGGATTCTGCTGCCGGGATAAAAGCGGGCAAGCGGTTTCTTTTCGATGGGATCCAGCATCGCAGAAGTCACTTTTCCATAGCTGACACTGACGATTTTTCCCTGCTCGTTCTTTCTTGCTCTGCATCTGCCGTACTGTTCCTCCCGCAGTACACAATGATGCATACAGACCGGACAGATTACTCTGTCATCCAGGGCACCTGTCTTTTCTTCTTGTTTCTCTATCAAGCTCAATCGTGTCTCACCACCTCAAACCGCTCCAGCTCAACATCCGTTTCATCGTCCGGAATGCCTGCTTTTCTTTTCGCGATGGCAATCTGTTCCTCTACCGTTCTGACCCCTTCCAGATTCGGCAGCAGCAGCCCGCGTCTGACTCCTTTGCTCACAATGACCCCATAACGCTTTACATCCAGCTGCTCCGATGAAGTGATTTTCTCTGTCGTTCCGAGAACATCCACGCTGTATAAGAGCCTTTCCAGTTCTTCTTTCTCTACTGCATCAAACCTTGGATCTTTTATCGCCGCACTGATAGCATTTTCAATAATTTCCTCCGCAAGATTCTGACGCACCGGAGCGATAGTCCCGATGCATCCCCGCAATCTTCCCTCTTCCTTGAGCGACACAAACACGCCTGCCCTATTCTGGTATAATTCTTCCGGCAGCCCTTCCGGTGCCTGCAGTTTTCGCCCTGTACGCACATACGTTTCAATCGCACGCCGTGCAAGTTTCACATAGGCATCTTCACTTTTGGCATGTTCTTTGGCCTCTCTTTGGATCCGCTCCTCGTACTGCCGCAGGAAGTCTCTCTTTGGATCTGTCTCTCCTGCTTCAAACGTGCATACTCCGTATCCGACTCCAAAAGGACCTTCATAGGAGAGTTTCTCGACTTTTACTTCTCTTCGGTCCAGTGCCCCTGCAAGTATGAGAAAGGAGCGGTGTCCACACTCAGCGGCCTGACCGCAGAATTCCTCTGTAAATTCAAAGAGCTGATCAAACCTGGCACTTCCCATCACCTGCATAATCCGTTCATCGTACTCAGGACCTTCCTCCTGAAATCCATAAGGTCCATCTGCTTTCAGTCGATGAGACAAATCGCCGCTTCCGATCACCGCAACCGTCCTTCCACACAATTCTGCCGTTTTCTGAATACACTGCCCCAGCATGTAATGTTTGGAAAACGGAAGGCCTGACAGCCCGATCCGTACCACCCGGTATTTCGTATCGTATTGATTCAAAAACCAGAGCGGAATCATCGTCCCATGATCCAGCCTTTTATCCCGTTCTCCCAAAGTACCAGCGGGAATCTCTCTTGCCTCGGCCTCTCTTGAAAGTATTTCCACAAATTCCGTATCATACTGCACCTGGATTGACACATTGGGTGCACCGAATCGTCCAAAGTTCCCTTCTGCGCTTCTTCCTGGCGAAATATGGAAATAATCTGCATACATCACAGAGTGCGGGGACAGCACGACAACGGTATCCGGCTTCCACTCTGCAATCTTCCGGGCCGCCCTGTGATATGCATCGATTGTATTCGGAATCTGGCGCTCCTGCCCGCGCCCTACATCCGGTATAATCAACGGCGGATGGGGAACCATCACTGCTCCTTTTACTGACATCCTGTTTCCTCCTTTCCAGACTCTCAATGCGCTACTCTGATTTTTGGTCGGCGTCTGCCATGACTTTCAACTCTTCTGCCAATTCCGGCGGCACACTCCTGGCACTTCTGACCGGCCCTACTCCGTATTGTTTCATCTTCTCTTTTGACATCTGATCCGGAAGAAAACGATGCCGAAGCTTCAAGGTCATAGTCCTGTTCCAGCCATTTCCATCCTTCCTTTGATCCGGCATCTCCTCCGTTCCAATCACATCACACTGGTACAAAACGGCTGAAACCGGTGCCGCCATATAAATATAAACCAAATCTCCGGTGTAAATGCCACCCCGCTGATGCCATTCGATTTCACTGCTTGTTTCAAATGCTTTTTCCAGGTCAAAATACTTTGGATTTGCCGGAATCATCCATGCCTTTTTCTTCCTGAACTGTGTCGCCTTCCTGGATTTTCTACTTGCCGTCAACAGGTAACTGGCATCCAAAAGGGAAAAGACCTGTTCTTTTTCTACTGTTCCGTCCAGAAGAATCGTGATCCAGTTCTTCTTATTCATGTGATATCCCGGAAGAATTCCCTTTCCCGACACGAGAAATCCTGCCATTTCCGGATCACATTTTACATCCAGAATATCTATATCATCCGTTCCCGGAAGCCCCAGATTCTCTTTCTTTACTTCCAGAACAAGGCCATACCATTTTTGATTGTCTTCATGCCGCAGTACAAAATCCGGTGTTTTCCATGGATAATCCGGCTTTGTGCCATAGGTTTTTAAAACATACGCGAGAACATCCTCTTTTTTACACGTTCCCTGTGATTCTGTTTTCTGCATCCCAATCACCTCTTTTCCATTTTAACACGCCTCAGAAGATGTTTCATCTTCTTTCCAAAAGAAAATGACACAGCGGAGAGGTCCCTGTGTCATTTTTTTCGATCTGTTATTTTATCTGTTCTCTGAGCAGCTCAAAATCAGGAAAGAAGCTCTCTTACCATCTCCGCGTCAAACGTCACGGTCTTTATATGGTCCACTTCAATCTGATAGAGCGCATTAGCCGCAAGATGCTCTGCCGCCTGCTCCAGATCACGGATTCCGCTCGTATCTTTGTGAAGATCGATGACTGCATCCAGCCCATCCTCGGTCAACGTGCACTCATTCTCCTGCATACCAATTCGTTTCAGTACCTTCGGAAGCGCGTACCGGGAGAAAATCACCTTTTTCTCTTCCGGCGTATAATCCGGGAGTTCGATCACGGCAAATCTGGACATCAAAGGTGCACTGATCTGATCTTTGTCATTTGCCGTGGCGATCGGATAGACTCCCACCGTCGGAATCATACATTCGATGTAATTGTCCGTAAATCCGAGATTGTCAAGGAGCGTAAGGAGCACATCCGCCGGATTACCGTTTCCTTTTCCGGACGCTGCCTTGTCAAGCTCATTGATAATAAAGACCAGATTGGACTCGCCTGCCATGGAAAAGGCATCCATGATAATCCCTGGTTTTGCGTTTGCATAAATCCGGGAACTTCCGGTCAACTGTTCCGGATCATTGATGGAACTCATATCCAATGTGGTCCACGGAAGTTTCAAAATCCGCGCCACCGCATAGGCAATCTGAGACTTTCCGGTCCCTGCAGGTCCTACCAGCAAAAGTCCATAGGCCGGGAGTGTATGAGTACGGTTAATCTGGATAATTGTCTCAATGATCCGCTGCTTGACCTGCTCCATCCCGTAGAGTTCCTCATCCAGAATTTTTCTTGCTTCATCCGGGTCAATCGCCTGGAAATAATGTCCTTTCCACTGGATATTCATCATAATGGACAGAGCTCTCTGAGCATGTCTCCGCTCCTCTGCAGAAACTTCATGCGAACGTGCCACAGCAAGATTTCTTCTCGCCCAGAGGCGAATATTGTCCGGCAGCGTCCTTCCTGCGCAGGTAATAAAATCCGTAATACTCTGAATACTGGTTAGCTTCATACTGTCTCCGGTTTCCTCTTCCTCTTCATCCGGAAGCTCCTCCGATGGTGCATCACTTGATAAAAGCCGTTCAATCATAAACTGCAGGAATCCATCCTCCGCGGAAAGTTTAGATCCGCCTCCAAAAGCAATTTCCCGGATTTTATAGACAGCATATCCGTCCTCCCGATCTGCTCCGGAAAGACGTACATTGATATGATTCTCTCCCATCCATTTCAGGAGACTGACAAATCTTGCATCGATCTGTAAAATGTCGGCACTGACCGTCCCCTCATCACATTTGAATTCAAATGCGGTCTTCCGAACCGGATTGGTAAATACTCCAATAGAATGATGGTGAAGCTTCCCTTCGCTGTTGTCCAAAATCAACATCGGGTGCTCCGCCGATGCCTCCGGTTCACTGGAATAGAATACCTGATACGTACATTCCGGCTCTTTTCCCTTTTCCGGTGTATTATTAAAATCAAAAACTGGCATAGTACATACTCCTGTCTAATAATAAAATTTTCTTTAGTTTATCATAAAATCCGAGCCGGGACAATCTAGGATTCTTTTCTGCCCCGTGAAATTTGCGGTTCCGGCTTATTCAAGAGCTCTTTTATCATGCCCTCCTCACTTTTCTCCCACTCGGCCTGAATCCGCTCCTTCTTACACTGATAGTGCAGCGCCTCCAGCGATTCATTGGCTGCCGTCCGGTCAATAATCGACTTCACAAGACGATCCAGCTCTGAATCATCTCTGTAATCCGCAGGAGCAAAGTACCGGATCCTGCCGTCACGCATCATTTTATATACCTTCGACTTGTCCTTTGTCTTTGCATCGTATACACCAATAGAATGTCCTCCATAGGTATTGACAAGCTTCATACATGGGATATCTGTATCACTGTCCCCAATATAGATGATATTTCGGAATGGTACTCGGACTTCCTCCGGTGAAAAGGATTCATTGACTGCCGGATCATTAATATCCAGCACTCCTTTTTCAATCCGAAACAGAAACTGCGTTTTGCTTGTATAATTGATCACCTGAGCCGGCCAGACTGCCACACCATGATCATTAAAATAAAAGGAACTGGCATAGATTTTCTCGAAGGCTCCGGCTCTTGCAACTGAGGTTCCTTCAATCATCTCTTTAAGGCCGGAAGAAATAATATAATGCTCCACAATCACATCTTTCCTGCTTCCATAATTTCGTATTCTTTCAAACCACTGGTCCACTCCCGGATACAACTGGACATGAGCACCATATTCCGCCAGTTTCTGACGGGTAAAGAGCACCTTTCCTTCCGCCTCCTGTTTCATCAGATACATGTAGGCCAGATTCTGATCCATTTCATTTTCTGATGCAAGAATATTGGATCGTTCCCAGAATTCAGGGACATCATATCCGACCGACTGAATGTAGCCTTGTGCCTGCATATCATCCGGCGATAAGGTTTTGTCAAAATCATAGCAGATTGCAACAACCGGTCTGTCTTCTTTGTGTTTCCTTACATATTCTTTTCCTGTCACACCTCATCCCCTCCCTGTCTCATGAGATCTACCAGGTGCTTTTGTCCCTTTTCCGTAAAGAAAAAGATCTCATATGTATTTCCTTTCTCACTAATTCGTTCTGCCGATTCTATTCCGGCATTTCTTCCCTTCTCTGTCAGGACTGTGCTGGTAAATCCATTCTGAAATCGCTTTTTCAGACATCCCTCCTCCAGAAGGCGTTCCGTGAGCCATTTGTTCGTCAGACGCTTCATCCGCTTTTCATCCCGTAACTCATTGACCTGAGCAACGAAGTCACTCATTGTGGTCTTCGGAACATACCGGATCACGGAAAGGATTTCCCTGGTCATCCGGAACTCTTCTTTCCGACCTTTTCCCGTTTTCTCTGTCAGAGGGTTCGCTTCCGGTTTAAATGTACCATCATGCCGGTCATGGTCTTTCTCTCGCTTACCGCCGGTCACTTTTTGAATCCGTTCCAAAAACGCCTGCCCGTACTGGGCAATTTTCTTTTCTCCCATTCCATTTACTTTCAGAAGTTCTTCTTTCGTAAACGGCATGCGTATGCACAGATCACGCAGCGTTTTGTCCGAAGCGACCATATATGGCGGGATCGCCCGTTTCCTCGCAAGCTCTGCCCGTAGCTCCCGCAGGGATTCAAACAGTTCTTTTTCCTGTTCCGACAACTCCATTGCCAGAACCGATTTTTTACTGCTGCGTTTCGGCTCTTCTTCTTTTTTGCATGCAATAACAAAAGGTGTCATTCCCTCCATTAATTCTCCGGAAGTTTCCGTCAGCTGAAGAATGGCATACTTGTCCTCCGTCTGTCTCAGGTATCCGCGCTCCACCATGGTCCGGATAATTTCCTTGATCCGCATCTGTCCAAGCTTGCTTTGTTTTCCATAAGCCGGATTCTCTTCCATTCTGTAATTGCGTATTTTTGCCGTATTTTCTCCCAGGAGAGTCCCTGCGATCATGTTCATTCCAAACCTCTGACCAGATGTCCTGACACAAAGAATGACATCAGCCGCTGCTTTGGAAGCATCCATCTCCTCAAACTCTTCCTGACAGTTAGAACAGTTCTGGCACTGCTCTTGGGCCTCTTCTCCAAAATAACGAAGAATATAAGCTCTCAGGCATTTTGTTGTCGTACAGTACATTTCCATTTTCCGCAGGCGCTCCATATCCTGCCCCTGAATTGTCCTCAATTCCGCTTCCGTATACTCCCGGTCCTGCTCCTTACTCTCCAGAAGGAATCGGTTAATGACCGTATCCTGAGGCGAATAATACAAAATGCATTCTGCCGGTTCGCCATCTCGTCCGGCTCGTCCAGCCTCCTGATAGTAATTTTCCATACTCTGGGGCATATTAAAATGAAGGACGAATCGAACATTGGATTTATCAATGCCCATCCCAAACGCATTGGTGGCAATCATAACCCTGATCCGGTCATAAATGAAATCCTCCTGACTGATTTTTCTTGCCTCTGTACTCATCCCTGCATGATAGCGTCCAACAGAAAATCCAGCATTCTCAAGCTCCAGATATAAATCATCCACGCCCTTTCTCGTAGCACAGTAAATGATTCCGCTCTCCTCCCTGTGCTCTTCCAGATAACGGCGGATCTTCTCCTTTTTCTTCTTTGTTCTCTGCACTTCAAAGTATAAATTCTCCCTGTCAAATCCGGTTACTGTCTCATAGGGATGTTCCAACTCCAGGGAAAAACGGATGTCATTTCTGACCCGTTCCGTGGCCGTAGCAGTAAATGCAGAAATAACCGGCCGAGCCGGAAGCATATGTACAAAAGACAGAATTTTGAGATAACTTGGTCTGAAATCCTGCCCCCACTGAGAGATACAGTGGGCTTCATCCACCGTAATCATAGAAATCTCCGCATGACAGGCAAAATCTAAAAACCGGGGCGTCTCAAGACGCTCCGGCGCCACATAGATCATCTTGTACTGTCCGCATTTTGCAAGCTCTATCGCCTTTGCAATCTGGTTTTCTGTCAGTGCACTGTTAATATAAGCCGCATGCACGCCAGCCTCATTCAACGCTTTCACCTGATCAATCATCAGAGAAATCAAAGGAGATACGACAATCGTAATTCCAGGAAGCATCAGGGCGGGAAGCTGATAGCAGAGAGACTTTCCGGCCCCGGTCGGCATGACTGCAAAGACATCTCTTCCCGAAAGGATCTGTCTGATAATCGTCTCCTGCTCTGGCCGAAATGTATCATACCCAAAGTAGGTTTTGAGGGTGGAGTGCAGTTGTTGGTCAAGCCCATTTCTAAATTGTTTTTCGTCTATGGTTTTATTTTGGTTCATCAATACTATTTTAGCTCTATCCTTTCTTTTTCATAATAGTCTGCAGTAGAAAACGAACAATTTATTATAGCATATTAAAATCAAACTAAAGAATTCTCTCTATACTTTTAAGAAACCTTCATAAACGTTATCTAGAGTAGAGAAAGCAAGATTGTCATATGCTATATGTAGTATTTAACTCCTAGGCGCTCTATATTACATTTCTCTGTCTGTACAAATCATTCACTCAATACCATTAAATCGTTTATCTTCCTTTAGATTTTGGACCTAGTTCCCGCGTGGAGAACGCCGAGACTTGGCTCTGGATAGTATAGATGCAATTACAATTTCAATCCACGTTCCCGCGTGGGGAACGACTCTGTTCGTACTTCTACCGTTTTCTGCTGCATAGATTTCAATCCACGTTCCCGCGTGGGGAACGACAATCTGCTCCTGGCGCACTCCAATCTCTTGGTTCATTTCAATCCACGTTCCCGCGTGGGGAACGACTGACAGGGGACTTCAAGCACCTGAGTTCTGATGCATTTCAATCCACGTTCCCGCGTGGGGAACGACGTTGGAGACGAGCAAATGGCGACAAACGCTATTGCATTTCAATCCACGTTCCCGCGTGGGGAACGACCTCCGTCCAGCCCTGCTCGTTTACCTGCGACGCTATTTCAATCCACGTTCCCGCGTGGGGAACGACAATCTTGGTTTATATTTAATAGTTACATCGCACGATTTC